>ERZ651776.2596-NODE-2596-length-19325-cov-4.690098_pt1 | contig 19325 bp, 6 predicted proteins | sample MGYA00514761_ERZ651776 | MGnify/ENA metagenome assembly ERZ651776 | reverse complement strand
TTGTTGTTGTTGTTGTTGTTGTTGTTGTTGTTGTTGTTGTTGTTGTTGTTGTTGTTGTTGTTGTTGCTGGAGCCGATTTCTCACTAACTCACACACCTCGCACTCACATGACATCAAAAATCGAATTCATCGGTTCCTTGACTGTTTGCCGTCGTGCCTGCCAAGCTGCCCCCATTTCGGAATTCGGGGCTTAAATCTTCATCACTGAAATGTTTTGTTATGTCTGCGGTCAATCCCATTGCTAAGAGAGGAAGAGCGTTTTCTGTCCCCTTCCCTCCTTGCGCGTCATTTTCGTTCCCTCTTCCTTTCTTACGATTGTCTTCGCTTTTGATAACGTCTTCCCCCGCTGGATTCTCTAACTCGGCCTTCACATTGACCATCATTAAGCTGTCATTGACAGATTTCCGCCTCCGCGTGCCTATTCCTTTCGCTTTTAGACTTTTTTTGTACTCCTCGAGCTTTCCCTGCGCAGAGAAGGGGTCGACTACTTCCTCAATGTCATCATTGATAGTGCTGTTCCTTCTGCGCCTCTCTTCATTCTTTTCCTCTTCAGTTTGTTCTTCCAGCAGATCCTTTAGGTTTGTATACGCTGCGTCGACAGTGTCTGTCCTTGCTACGTACGCCGTCTCGACGATTTCTTCTCCCTCGGCAGGTTTGGTTGCATAACTATCTCTCCTTTCTCTCTGCGAAGCAGACAGTTTCAACCCATCTGCCACTTTGCTGTCTCTCGATAAGCAAGGCCCCATTATTTCCTGCCAAGGGGGAGCCGTAAAACACTGGCCACAAGATAATGTATGGAAAGAAATCGGTGCTACAACCTGTCGCAACACAAATTCTTGTTTTTGCGTGGCGGGACAGCAAAGCAACAACAACAACACAAAACCCCCTGGAGTTGGAGTTGGTGGACTTGGAAAACAAGGGCCCAACCTCAATACCACTCTCCTTCCTTCCGCGAAAGTCCCCCCCCTCCAATCTGCTGCACCTTGAACGACTGAATTTGACACAACACAAATATCTCTTCTTTTATTGGATTTCATTTTTTCCATCCCTAGGGATTCAAAAATACCCCTTCCTCTCCCTTGTCGCTCCTTTCTTTCTACCCTTAGGCACAACCGGGATTTCAAACGCGTACAACCCCTTCCGACAGTTAAAACATGTGGGAAGGGATAAACAGACGGTTTGGTAGTGCCTCCGCTTTTGTTGCCAAGACGGCTCTTGACTTGACTGATTCAGTGAATGGGGCCCTGTCTGATTTGAGCGGAGATGACGAAGAAGTAGCAATATACAAGAAGATGCTCGCGGACTTTCAATTTGAGCAGATCAACCTCTCTCGGGAGTACCAGAAGATTGTTGCCGAGAAGGAGGCTGATCTGTCTGATCTGCGTGCCAAGCTGGAAGCAATTAACTCCTCCTCCTCCACCACCACCACCACCACCAATACAACGGACGACGATGACAACGATTCGCAAGAACAGAGGGATCGAGATAAGAAGCAAGACATGATGGACGCAGAACGACTGAAGGTCGAGAATGAGATTCTGGGAGACACTGTCAAAGCCTGGGAGAAAAAGCTTCGCGACTTGCTCCTCGAAAAAACAGACTTTGCGGCGACGATCCAGAAGCAACGCAGTATAATAGAGGCCTTGGAGTCAAAATCATCGAAGCGCGGCAAGTTGCCGCCAAATCCTCCGCTAGCATCAGCATCAAGCCCAAAGTCTCGAACCAGTTCCATGCCTTCGCCCCCTAAGACCCCCCTGACCCCCAATGCCGCTTCAAATCCCCGTGACCAAGAGACGATTGATAACCTTGTCAGCGAATACAGCCGCCTTAGCTGTGAGAGTGAGATACAAAGGGAGGAGAACATCGAGCTCAAGACGCGCCTGGAGGAGTACATGGTGAAAATGAAGGCTCACGAGAAAAACATCCTTATCCTCACTGAGCAGAACAAGAACGGTGGGGGCAGGAAAGACAGCAACAATGACGAGAACCTGACGCCAAAAATGGGAAGAAACAGGGGCGGTAGCAGCAACGGCAGCAACGCCAACAGCGATATGGTCGAGGAGCTCAAGGACAAGGTCAACACACTCACACAAAGCCTAATTACCTCTGAGGAGAATGTAAAGACTCAGACCGACGAGCTCAAAGAGCTTAATAAACTTGCTCTCGGCCAAAAGAGCTCCTTCGAAAAAGACATGGCAAACCGTAAGAAATCTTTCGAAGAAGACGTGGCAAAGATAAAAGCTGATATGCAAACGTTGCACGACGAAGAGATGACAAAGTTGAGGGAGGAGCTGGGGTCTTCAGCCACCAATGCCTCGGAAGACAATCTGCGATTGAAAAATGTTATCAAGGAAAAAGATGCTCTCCTCATTAGCACAATGAAAGAGAAGGACGAGAATCTCCGAGCCATTATGAAGGAGAAAGACGAGCATTACAAGAAGGCTCTAGAACTGAAGGAGGAGCAGACGAAGAAGCTTATCAAAGAAGCCGAGAGTGAGCATGCCTCTGTTGTAGGGGCAATGAAGAGTGAACACGCTAAGATTGTCGAGGGGTTGGAGGGTGGTTTGTCATCCTCCGCTGAAGCATTGAAAGAGGAACAAGCTGCTGCCATCGACTCCATAAAGCGAGAGCACGCTGCTGCCATCGACTTAATTAAAGGGGATCATGCTTCTGTGATCGAGTCACGCGAAGGCGAAATAGAATCTTTGAAGAAGGAGAACGCTGCCGCAGTCGAGTCACACGCAGCTGCCATCGATTCTCTGAAAAATGAGCTCAGAGCGGCGACAGAGTCACACGCCAGCGCCCTCGAGTCTCTTAAAGTCGACCACTCGAGCGCCCTCGAGTCTCTTAAAGCCGACCACTCGAGCGCCCTCGAGTCTCTTAAAGTCGACCACTCGAACACCCTCCAGTCGCTAAAGAGCGAGCACGAAACTGTCGCGGAGTCGCATGCCACCGCAATCGAGTCCTTGAAAAGCGAGCACACTACCGCCATTGAGAAGATGGTGGACGAGCACACTTCGGCGACCAATGTTCAAGAAGCTAACCACGCAGCTGCCATCGAAACCCTCAACACTACACACTCGACCAACACAAAAAAATTAATAGATGAGCACAGGGAAGCCGTGGAAGCTCTCAAATCTGAGCACAACAGTAATGTGGAGACTCTTCAGCAAAATCACCTCGAGCAATTGCAACTCCTTGGCGAGAAGCTAAAAGAAACTCAGGCCAACTTGGAGTCCGTGGAAGTGAGATGGAAGAAGATCATCGAGGATGAACTTTCTGCACAGCAAAAAGTCAATGACGAGCGTTTGGCTTCTGAGTTGGAGAATCAACGTCTTTCGTTTGTTCAGACGATTCAAGATGCGAACGACGAAAGAGACGAGTGCAAGGCTTTGTATTTGAAAGAAAACCAGCGTCGCAAGCTTATCCACAACAAATTGATTGAGATTCAGGGGAACATTCGTGTGGTGGCTCGAGTGAGGCCGGCAGTGGAGGTGGAGGTGAGATTGCGCACACGGCTTCCTACTTTCCCTCTTTCCCACTTACCAACTCTCCCACCAATCGTTCTTCTACCCGTACCCCGTTTCTTTTTTGCTATTTCACCCCTCCCCACTAACTCGCTCAATTCCCCCTCCTCCCCTCTCCCTTTTTAACCCTCTCTGCACTCAGCTTTCGCAACCTGATCACCGTGAGGTCATTGAGTGCCCGACGGGAGAAGACCTGACTGTTCATCGCGATAAGACGACTCGGACCAAGTTTGAATTTGACAAGGTCTGCGACCAGGACAGTACTCAGATTGAAGCGTACGAAGTTGCTCAGGCTCTAACCATCTCCGTCTTGGATGGCTACAATGTTTGTATCTTTGCATACGGACAGACGGGCAGCGGCAAGACTTTCACGATGGAGGGCCCCGAGGACAACAGGGGTGTGAACTTTCGTGCACTCAAGGACCTTTTTGATATTATAGAGGAGCGACGAGAAGACGCCTCTTACAACTGCTATTTGTCAATATTGGAGATCTACAATGAAACAATTCGAGACATTATGAACCCATCGTACGATGAGTACAAGAATCCCAAGAAGCTGGACATAAGACAATCTGCAGACGGAAACGTGGTACAGGGACTTAGCGAAGTGGAGGTGAGTTGCTGTATTATTTTCTCTTCCTTAGCTTCGATCTACCCAATTTTTAACTGACCGAATCCCAGATCACGAATTGCGATGATGTGTTTGATTTCATTGAATCGTCTGCCAAGAACCGGGCAGTTGGAAATCACAGCATGAATGAACACAGTAGCAGAAGCCACCTTATTCTGACCGTCCGGGTCACGGGGAAGGACCTGCACAACGGCACAGTCACAAGAGCAAAACTCAATTTGATTGATCTCGCGGGAAGCGAGCGTATTAGCAAGACAGATGCCGAGGGAGAAAGACTCAAGGAGGCGCAGAGTATCAACAAGTCCCTCTCCGCTTTGGGGGACGTGATAAACGCGCTGGGAAGCAAAAAATCAGGCCATGTACCCTACCGCAACAGTAAGCTAACGCATCTCCTGCAAGACTCTTTGGGAGGAAATAGTAAGGTGATGATGTACGTCAACATATCACCTGTGCACTACAACATGGGGGAGAGCCTGTGCTCCCTCACTTTCGCGTCACGGTGCCGGACGGTACAGCTGGGCGGCGCAAAGAAGAACGACAATAGCAAAGATATGGAAATCAAGCGCTTAAAGGGTTTGCTGAGGGATAAGTCTGTCTCCTAAATACACAAGAACAACCCCCCAAAACGACAACGACAACCACCACCACCACCACCACCACCACCACCACCACCACCACCACCACCACCACAGAAAATAAAGAGCTACTGAAGAAAACTATACATTTTTCGCCAAAACAACACATTTTAACAAATTTTACACACCGACCTCTTCCAAATCCACCTAATTTAATCCAATTGTGGTATTTGCGTCATGAAAACTTGCGCCTTGGTCATGGGGTCGTCCCTGACTGTGAGACTCTTTGGCAAGCCCACCGGGTGGTGGTGTTTTGCCAGTCTGGCGTTGGCCTCCGTTTGCTGTTTTTGTAGCGCCGCACTACTGGTTAATGCCGCCCTCTCCTTCTCATCCGCGGCAGCTAGTCTCTCTTGCATTTTGACCCGTCTCTGCTCCATTTCCGCCTGTCGTCTAGCTTCTCCTGCCTGGCGACCGCTACTCATCTTCAAAAATTGTCTGCTCGGCACTATATTCTCAACAGCTGCAGAGTCGTCAATCTCAAGGTCATCAAATCCTCTGTCCAAACCCTCGTCATCCCCCTTGCTAAACATCTGGGTGCTCGACTCAGCTTTCACAGAGGTGATCCTGCAGTTGGCCTCTCCCAAATTCGGGTTTTCGAGTGTTTCAACCGTTTCGTTCGAGACGCTATTGCTCATGACCGTGCCCTCTTCTAGCGAGTTGGAATCCTCATCATTCGGTAGCACGCTGAACCTTGCCGGGCTACCATCCCCGCTCCCGATGGTGTCCAGCATCTTCCCCAAAATGTGCTCCGTCACGTTCAGCATCTTCAGAGTGTCATAGGCGGCCTCGATTGCACTTGTAGTGGCACTCTCATTTAACTGGGGAACTTCACCGTCTAGTAAACTTGTGTAAGCCAGCAACCTCTGGTACAAGCCCATACCACCCTGCCTCAGACCCACAAGCACACCCTCCAATCTCTCACAGGTTGCCTTCACCCCCTTGCCTTCGATCCTCTCATTCAGCATATCGGCTTCGATCGTATTCAAAATTTCCCTGTTCAATTCTGTATCCCCGAAACCTACCTCCTTGCTCTTGTTGAAATTACTCTGGCATTCTTCCAGGTTACTTTTCGCACCTGTAAGCCTTTCTTCGGCGTCCTTCTTCTCAATCAACAGCCGGTCTCTGTGCTCCCGGTGGTTGCTGAATTTATCCACCATCTCCGTTAATGTATTCACCCCCGTCGCATCCTTGATGTGCTTGAAGGCCTCCTCCATCTTGTGTAAAATTTTCAGGCGCTGCTCTATCTCCCCATGCTGTTGCTCCCTCTTATTCTTGTAAGCATACATCGTGGCAACCAGCTGCTCCTCTTCCTCCCTATTCATGTCCCCCTTTAGGCTCTGAGCAAGCTCTTGACGGCTTTTCTCTGTGCTATTTCGCCATTCCTCCATCTTACTGGCATTCTGTGCCTCGTTCTGCTTGCTGCTGAGGGTTCTATCCCTGTCGGTCCGCTGGACTGTCACGGCCTCGATGGTACCTTCCAGCTCCCTCAGAGCCTTCGTCCTTCCCGCCTGGACTTCTCGCATCAAGCTTTCGCAGTGCATAAATTCCTTCTCCGCCCCATTGTACGTATCCTCCATGGCATTCAAATGCGCATCAAGCGTCACAGAGTTCTTCTGCAGTCGGCTGTACATGTGATTGAGCTGCAGTCTGTAGTGAAGCTTTCTGTCTGTCTGGGTATTCACTTTCTCAATCTCTTTGATTAGCTCCTGGATGCGCTTGCTCTCTGGGTTCGTGCAGTTGATCATCTGGTCAAGAGCCACATCATTTCGCTTCAGATCAGTTAGTTTATCCAACTTCTTGTTGTACTCGGCTTGTAGCCGGTCAGCAACGAGCTGGTATTCGTTGTACTTCTTTGCGTTCATCTTCACTCCGCTGTCCATAACTTTCACCTGGCTACCAACGTCCGGGTCGTCAGCTCGCACCCCCGGCTGAATATCCTTCTGGGCCTTCATCTTTCTTCGCAGCAATAGGAAAGTGCTATCAAAGGCCGGTGCCTGCTTCCTACAGGCTTCCACTAGCTCCTTCTTCGTAAACTTCTTGACGGGGCCGTCGAGGGGGGCCAATTTCTGGCTCATTGACTGCTTCATCCGTTGCTTATTGCTTTCGTTGTTGGACATGTTCGTTGGGGGCACTAGAATCGGGGGGGAAGGAAATAATGTCGGCTTACCCGAGATTTTTCAACTTAGGCTTGGTTGCTCTGCCCGCTACAGCCAGTTTTCAAAGTTTTGGATTAAATCAGGGGAGTCAGTCAAGCCTTTCCCAATTCGGTTGCGAGCTAGCTCAAAAGCTCGTTGTGCCCTGGCCAATTGTTAATTTCTGTCGCCCTGAACGACACCAATTTAATTATTATTCAGGTTTGCCATGGATCCGACTGACAGTGGGCTTGCTAGCAGGCTTTATAGCTCCAAATCGACGTAAGTTTTTCATCTTGGATTTGATTGAGGGGAGATGTTGAGTTTCTTGTGTTGGTGTGTGGGGTATTTGGGTGGCCACTTGGAGGGGTAACGGCGCTAGGGACGCGAATCTTTGACCCCAGGAGACAGTCTCGCGGAACGTTTGTTACTTTGTGCCCTTCCAGACCGAAACCTTCAGCCCTGCTGTCGGGATTTTCTTTTGTCGCTTCTCTTGGCGTTGGCGATTGCTCCCCCCTCTGAAATTTCATTCTTTTTCTCACACACACTCGCATCTGCTTCACTTCCATTCCATTGCACCAACAACAGGTCATCCCTGGCCACGAAATCACCCAACACAACATCATCTACTTCCCTCAGACGAAGCAACAGAAACGGCAACAGTAAAACCAACAATAACAAAACCAAGGCTTTCAAGCCCCGTCTTGTCAGCTCAAAATCCAAACCTTCTCTGCACTCCACCGCGACTACCACCGCTTCCGCGGACAATACTCACCATCCTCTCCTCCTGCAGAAGAAGAGGAATGAGGACTTGCTCAGCAGCACTCAGTTGGAATCTACTCTCAACACACAATTAACGGATTATGACCCTCGCACGGAAGGTGGCGGGCTCCCCTCCCCCCCTCCCCAAAAGACACATCTCCTCGCAACGATAGAAGACGACAGGTCTCGACTTTCCCAGGACATCAGTAGCAGCTTCATCGGGTCGCTATACATGTCAGCTCAGCAGCTGGAGACCTTCCTTGAAGACGACGGGAGTTTTCTCTATCTCCAGCACGCATCGACGGTGGGCCGGTCGGCCTATGACTTGGAGATCGTAGACTACAGCACGACCAAGTCTCAAGAATACTACACCCTCTCCAGAAGTGGCATCACCCGTTTCCAGGAGTCGGACAGTGACTTCACTCCCCTGGATCAGTGGGAGCGTGAGTATGCCCTCTTCAACAAGATGAGAGGGATTCCCTTTTTTAGCAAGTACCGTAAGTGGAAGACGTTCGCAGTGTGGAAAACGAATGTTAAGGGTGCAAATCTGTCCACCGCTAGGGATTCACTCCAGCAGAACCTCTTCATTTTCATCCCTTCTCTACGCGACGCTCTCATGACGATCAAGAACCTCTGTTTTGAGGTCGCTTCTTTGCGACTCATTGACATCAGCAGCGACAAGACTCTAACACTGGACGAGTTCATCAGCGGCCAGCAGCACCTTCAGAAGAACTTGACAGACAAGCTGAGTGAGTTCAGCATCGAAATTCACAATGCCGTGAGGGCCGCATGCGATGTTATCGTGGACGAGTTTTTGAAGGCCAACAGTATCGTGGCCGACCACAAGATGACTTTCATGGAACGTGCTTCCCTCCGCAGCGAATGTCGTAAGTTGACAAAGTTTTTGAGGCTGACTGACTTTTTGGTCGTAGATACCCTTCACGACATGGCAATAGAAAGTGTCAGGTAAGTTTGTCCTACGCGCGACCGAGTTCCGACACCCTGCTTCCCTATCTCTCGTCTTTCTCACCTTATTTCCTCCCTAAAATGCCCGCACATCATCACAATTTTTGCTGCCACTTACCTCCTCCCCTCTCTCCCCTCTCTCTCCTCTCCCCCCCCCCCCCCCCCCCCCTCCTGCCAAAAATGTTACGACTGTAGCGATGCTGTCTCATCGGTAGAAAATCCACCCAATGTGATCCCCAATATTATGTATAGCGAAGAGGAAGTCCAGAAGGCAAAGGACGAGATCATCGTTGGGGTGGCAAAGAAGGCCCCCTCACTCTTCAAATTAGATGTGGACTTTAGTGACATGGGAACGATCAATGTCACCCCCTCACAGCACCGCATCAAAGCGGGGATCGAGTCTGTTATTTTTCAGTCGCTAAAGGTGATCGGAATTCCCGAGCGAGTATTCAGTCACGAAGAGCTCCAGGTTTACATAATGGAGGACACGGACGAGCAGGAGGAGCAGGCAGTGGAGGATGTTCCTGTGCAGGATATCATCAACTCTGATGAGGCCTTCACATTGACTACCGAGAAGATCTTCGAGAACCTTGCCAACGCCTTTGAAGAGGTGAACGAATACTCGAACATCTTCCTCCCATTTAAGGACACCTACTTTAGTAACAAGAGTGAGGTGGAGAACCTCGTGAAAAAGTACCATGGGACTATTGATATTGAGGAGTACAAGACTGACATCAAGAAGTACAAGGATCAGGTGGACAACTTTAATACTATCCCCTGGATCGCCGACGTAGGAATTTTCACTGTATTCAGCGACGTCTTGAAGAAGAACCTAATGCCCTCCCCCGTGCGTTGTATGTTGGCCCTCAAAGAACTTCTGCCTGAACTCATGAAAAAATCATCCCAGATCCTTCTCGACACGCTGGGAGAAGTTGTTCCCATCGTGACGGGCGTCCCAGGTAATGTAGCCGATTTTGTAAAGAAGAAGAAAATCGTGGAGGAGTCCCAGTCTGAGCTCAACAACTACAAGGGGGCTCAGAAGCACATCGACGACATGGCTCACTTGATGGACGAGATGACTTGGCCCATTCCAGACGACGAGAAAGCGCACTTGAACATGATTTCGAGTGAGATGCTTACGCTCGAGAACGGCATCGAGATTGCGCAGGGAAAGGAGGAGGAGGACACCATCCGCTTTGTGCAGGACATCGAGGCCGAGATACCCAAGCTGAACAAGGACATTCAGATGATCAAGGAGCTGCTTGACAAGCCCATTATCAGCTCCTTAGACCATTACGAGAACACATCCGATGTAATTGCATTCCTCGAAAAGCAGGAGAGCGATCTCACTGTCAAAAGTGACCGAAGTGAGACGCTGCAAGAGTATCAAGGGTTCTTAGGGCAGATGCAGACTGAATTCGAGGTGCTTGACGAAGTCAAGGCTGATTTGGGCCTCAAACTCAAGCTGTGGAAGGGTATTAAGGAGTGGAACCACCTTACCGCTGAATGGACCAACACTCCCCTCGCGACTGTGGAGGCGGCTGCACTGGAGAAAAAGATAACCGTGTTCAACAAACTTTGCTTCCAGGCGGCCAAGAACCTCCCCGGGAACCCTGTCGTTCCCAAATTGAAATCTTCCGTCACGTCGTTTACACCAGTCCTCCCCGTCGTGGTCAACCTTCGCGACGACACATTGCAGGAACGCCACTGGAAGCAGATCGACGACTGCGTCGGCTTTGAGATTCAGGAGGATCCCGATTTTACTCTGGGAATGCTGATTGAGAAAGAGGTCACAGCCCACGCAGACCGCATCGTGGAAATAACCACATACGCCCAGCAAGAGTTCGTCTTAGAGGGAATGATGGCCAAGGTCACTAACATGTGGAAAACAAGCGAATTTGAAGTCAGGAATCACAAGGACCAAAAAGACTTGTTCATTCTCGGCGACACTAGCGAGATTATCGCCAATTTGGATGACAGCCTCGTAACCATCAACACCGTTCTAGGAAGTCGGTATGTAGGAGGAATCAGGGACTTGGTCGATGAGTGGCGTGGCAAGTTAATTTTGTTCCAAGACACACTCGACGAATGGCTCATGTGCCAGAAGACTTGGATGTATCTGGAAACCATCTTCAGCTCCCCCGACATCGTCAAGCAGCTACCTGAAGCTGCTAAACTTTTCCAGACTGTAGACAAGAGTTGGAAGAATATCATGAAGATGACGAACGACGACCCTGTGGCTATCAAGGCCGGCACTTATAAGGACCGCAAGGAGACGTTCCAGTCCCATAATGTTGCCCTCGACAAGATCCAGAAGAATTTGGAGGAATACTTGGAGACGAAGAGAGCAGCCTTCCCACGTTTCTACTTCCTTTCAAACGACGAGCTCTTGGAAATCCTTTCTCAGGCCAAGAACCCCCTGGCTGTGCAGCCTCACTTGAGGAAGTGCTTCGACAATATTGTCAGCCTCGAGTTTGCTCCGGGAGAGAGCGTCGACATATTGGCCATGTTCTCTCAAGAAGGAGAGCGAATCGACCTTGGCAAGAATCTCAAGGCCCGTGGCCCCGTCGAAAGCTGGCTCACCGACGTGGAGTCTAGGATGAAAGATAGGCTCCACGCGCTCATGAAAGCTGGATTAATAGACTATGACAAGAGGGACCGAAAGGAGTGGATTCTGCACCACCCTGGACAGGTCGTTGCGACCGTCGCTCAAATGACTTGGGCACGTGAAACAGAGTCCGCACTGAGGGAAGAAAATGCCTCCGAAGCTATGGTGAAGTGGAGTGCACTCTACAAGGCTGATCTGAACGACCTTATTATCAAGATTAGGGGGGACCTCACCAAACTTGAGCGCAAGGTTATCGTGGCTCTTGTGACGACTGATGTGCATGCACGTGACATCATCGACGACATGATAGAGAAAAATGTGACGGATACCATGGACTTTACCTGGCAGGTTCAGCTGCGGTACTACTGGATAGTGGAGCAGGAGAAGGTGTCTCCTGTGGTGAATCATAGCGATGCCGTTCTTCTCTATGGTTACGAATACATGGGAGCGACGAGTCGTTTAGTTATCACGCCTCTCACTGATCGATGCTGGCTTACACTTACGGGCAGCTACGGACTCAAGTTGGGGGCGGCCCCCGCTGGGCCTGCGGGTACGGGCAAGACGGAGTCTTCCAAAGATCTCGCCAAAGCTCTAGCCATTAACTGTGTCGTCTTCAATTGTTCCGACCAGATTGACTATAAAATGATGGGCAAGCTATTCCGTGGCCTAGCACAGTCCGGTGGTTGGACGTGTCTAGATGAGTTTAACCGTATTGACATTGAGGTGCTGAGCGTCGTTGCGCAGCAAATGGTTGTCTTGAGGGAGGGCCGTATCGCAAAGAAGAGCAGCATCAACTTCATGGGCGTGCAAATTGCGCTTAAAGACCACCACGTTATCATCACCATGAACCCTGGATATGCCGGGAGGACAGAGCTGCCCGATAACTTACAGGTTTGCTTCAGGCCTGTGAGTATGATGGTTCCCAACTATGCTTTGATCGCAGAGATCATGCTCTTTGCTGAAGGTTTCGGGGACGCAAAGACGCTGAGCCGAAAGATGTGTAAATTATACATTTTGTGCAGTGAGCAACTTTCTCAGCAGCCCCACTATGATTACGGGCTCAGGGCGGTGAAATCCGTTCTTGTCATGGCTGGTAGTCTGAAACGCAGCAACCCTCAGCTAAGTGAGGACTTGGTCTTGATCCGAGCGCTGCGCGACAGTAATGTGCCCAAGTTCCTCGCAGACGATCTCCCCTTGTTTGCGGCCATCGTGCTTGACCTTTTCCCTGGTGTGAGTATCCCCGATAATGACTATGGCGAGTTTGCAGTGGCCATGGACGAAGAAATCGAGAAAGGGGGCTACCAGAAAGTGGACAAGTTCAAGAACAAGATCATTCAGATGTTTGATATCTTCAACATCCGGTTCGGAGCCACCCTTGTTGGACCCACCGGCAGTGGAAAGACAACTTGCTATAAATTGCTCGCCAAGGTCATGACGAACTTGCGGGAGAAGGGAAGCAGCAATCCACTTTTTGACCGCGTCCACACCACCATCTTGAATCCCAAGTGCATTAGCATGGGGGAGCTCTACGGAGAATTCAATGAACTGACTCAGGAGTGGCACGACGGACTCGCCAGCACCATCATGAGAAAGGCGGTCGGAGAGACAACCCCCGACAGGAAGTGGACAGTATTTGATGGGCCCATCGATGCGCTGTGGATTGAGAACATGAACACGGTTCTGGACGATAATATGACGCTGTGCTTGGCCAACGGAGAGCGCATCAAGCTCAAGCAAGAGATGAAGTGCTTGTTCGAGGTCATGGATCTCAGTACTGCAAGTCCTGCGACGGTCAGCCGAATTGGAGTCGTGTACATGACTCCCAGTGATTTGGGCTACATGCCCTATGTGAAAAGCTGGTTGTGGGGACCCATCTCCTCTGCTCCGGAGGGCTTGCCAGAGCCCGTGAAAGCCCATCTGTTCGGGTTAATCGAAACAGTTTTCCCTAAAGCGCTCACATTCCAAAGGAAGAAGTGCGCAGAACCTGTCGAGTGCGTTGATATCCAATTGGTCACGAGTTTGACCATGCTGTTCCAGTCCCTTTTTGTGCCGTCAAAGGGCGTCGACTTTACCGCTAGCGAGGACCGGCTCAAGAGTCAGTGCAGCAAGTGCTTCGCATTTTGCTTGATTTGGAGTGTCGGAGGATCGATAGCTCACACCCACTGGGAGATTTTCAATGACTTCATTCGGGAACTCTTGGGTGAGGAAATAAGTGATCTCAAGTTCCCAAACCAAGGGGACGTATTCGATTACTTTGTGAAACTAGACGATAATGAGTTTAAGAACTGGAGCTCAATCGTCCCGGAGTTCGAGCACACGCCTGGAATGAGCTACTTTGACATGGTCGTCCCAACGAGCGATACTGTGAGGTTTTCTTATTTGATGAAGAGCCTCATTGAGGTCGACAAGCCTGTATTTTTGACAGGAGTGACTGGAACTGGGAAGACAACCGTCATACAGAAACTGATGAATCAACTAGAGCCGCTTGTAGAAGACGGGGGCATGGGTATCAACTGCACGACTGTCAACTACAGTGCGCAGACAAGCGCTCTTACTGTCCAGCACAGCATCGAGAGTAAAATGGAGAAGAAGAGAAAAAATCTTCTCGGCGCGCCCATCAATAGGAAAGTTATCATCTTTGTCGATGATGTGAATATGCCTATCGTGGAGACTTACGGGGCCCAGCCCCCGGTCGAACTCTTGCGCCAGTACCTCGATCACAAAGGATTTTACGACAGGGACAAGCTCTTTTGGAAGGACGTCGAGGATACGCTGCTGTTCAGCTGTGCAGCTCCCCCTGGAGGTGGGAGGAGCGAGGTCACGCCGCGTTTCACGCGGCATCACAATGTGTTTTGCGTCCCTCCTGCTAGCAATTCAAGTTTGGAGCGGATTTTCAGTTCGCTTTTGAAATCTCACGTGAAGAAGTTTGAGAAGTCTGTGTCTGAGATGGCTAAATGCGCTGTGTCCAGTACTATCGAAGTTTACGAGAGCATTAGCAAGGAACTATTGCCCACGCCGGCAAAGTTTCATTACACTTTCAACCTTAGGGACATCAGTAAGGTTTTCCAGGGACTGTTGATGATTACTTCAGCCAAGTGCAATAATAGCGAGACCTTTTATAGGTTGTGGGTTCACGAGGTCAGTCGTGTTTTCTACGACAGGCTCATCAACAGGGAGGACCAGGTGTGGTTCGAGAGTAAGGTCGTCGAGTTGTTGAGTAGACACTTCAGGGAGACTTTGAATGCCGAGGATTTGTACAACGAGAAGAGTGTCCTCTTTTGCGACTTTATGAGGCCCGGAGCCGACAAGAAGCTGTACGAAGAGTGCAGGGACAACAAGAAGATGCTCAAATTACTCAACGATGGTTTGGACGAGTACAATGTCACTTTCCCAACGGCCATGAACTTGGTGTTTTTCCAGGATGCTATTCAGCACGTTTGCAGACTTTCGAGGATACTCAAGCAGCCGAGGGGCAATGCCATGCTCGTGGGAGTCGGCGGAAGCGGAAAACAAAGTACCTGTAGGATTGCGGCTTTCATTGCAGGTTTCGAATGTGTTCAGATCGAAATAAACCGTGGGTACGGAGTGAACGAGTTCCGGGAGGACATCAAGAAGTTCATGTGGACCGCAGCGATCGATAGGAAGCCCGTGGCGTGGATTTTCACCGACACTCAGATTGTCGACGAGACCATGCTGGAAGACATCAACAACATTCTTAATGCAGGAGAGGTACCGAATCTTTGGCCAATGGACGAGCTGGATAAATTGGTTGGTAACATGTTCCCGATATGCAAAGAGTTGGGCATCATTGAGAGCAGGGACAATTGCATCAACACCTTCGTGAACCTGACAAGAGAAAACCTCCATATTGTCTTAGGCATGAGCCCGGTCGGAGATGCATTGAGGATAAGGTGCAGAAACTTCCCCGCATTGATCAACTGCACGACCATCGATTGGTTCCACCCCTGGCCCGAGGAGGCCTTGATCGCAGTCGCAAGTCATTTGATGGAGGATTTAATGTTGCCGGAGGGAATGGACCACACCAAGGACGGACTTATCACTATGTGCGGCTCGGTACACCAGAGCGTGAATTCTGTCGGGAACTCCTTTTTCGCTGAGCTGAGGAGGAAGGTGTACACGACGCCGAAGAGTTACCTTGACTTGATCCAACTTTACAAGGAGATGCTAGGCAGCAACCAGGAGAAGGTCGAGGAGCAGAGAGAAAGAATGGCCATCGGAGTCCAAAAGTTAGACGAAACCGAAGCACTTGTCACCGGTCTGAAGGCTGATTTGACCAAGTTGCAACCAGTTCTTGAGGAGAAGAGTGTGGCAGCCGAGGAGCTGTTGAAGCAGGTTGCCATCGACCAGGCTGAAGCTGATAAGGTGAAGAACAAGGTCGAGGGCGAGGAGAAGATTGTGAAAAAGCAAGCTGCAGAGGTTGCAGAGATTCAAGCAGATGCCCAATTAGATCTTGACAAGGCGCTTCCTGCGTTGGAGAATGCGGTTAAAGCACTAGACAGTTTAACCAAGAGTGACATCACCGAAGTGAAGTCATTTGCTAAGCCACCCGAGGCTGTGCAAACGGTGATGGAAGCCGTTTGTATTATGTTTGGAGAGAAGACAGACTGGGACAGCGCAAAAAAAGTACTCGGAAATGCCGCCTTTATCGATAATATGAAGAACTACGACAAGGACAACATCCCCCAACCAACTCTGGTAAAACTAAGAAAGGTGTTGGTGAAGGAGAAGATGCAAGTTGAGGTCGTCCAAAAAGTTAGTAAGGCAGCAACGGGAATGGCAATGTGGTGCCATGCCATGAGCGTCTACGCAGACGTTAGTAAATCTGTCGAGCCCAAGAAGAAGAAGCTGGCCGAGATGAATGCACAGATGGAGAAGGCCAATTCTGCGTTGGCCGAGAAGCAGGCGACGTTGAAGGCGGTCTTGGATAAGGTCGCACAGTTGAACGAACTGTGCGATAAGACCGTTGCCGAGAAGAACGACTTGCAGGAGCAGAGCGATCTCACGGCCAATAGGTTGGTGAGGGCAGAGAAATTGACCGGGGGGCTGAGCGAGGAGGGAGTCAGGTGGAGGGAGACTGTCGAAACATTAACGGAGAAGAAGATGCTGCTGATTGGGGACACTTTCCTAGCTTGCGCCGCCGTCAGTTATTACGGGCCCTTTACAGGTCAGTACAGGGCGACTCTTATCTCTCAGTGGTGCGAAAAGGTCAATGAAATGAAAATCCCCATGGCCGAGAAATTTTCTGTGAGTGAGGTCATGGTCGATCCTGTTCAGATCCGCGAGTGGCAGAACTACGCGTTGCCGAGCGACAGCGTAAGTACTGACAGCGCCATTTTGGCGACCAAGGCGAAGAGGTGGCCATTGATGATCGATCCTCAAGGACAGGCAAACAAGTGGGTTAAAAAAATGGAGGAAGCTAACGGTGTTCAGATGACCACCATGAGCAACATAAACTTACTGAGAAGTCTGGAGTTCTGCATTCGTAACGGAAGGCCGCTGCTCATTGAGGATGTTAGGGAGTCGATGGAGCCTGCTTTAGAACCTGTACTGCAGAAGGCTATATTTAAACAAGGCACCAGGAGGCTGATTCGTCTCGGAGACAGCGACGTCGACTACGACGAGCAGTTTAAACTGTACATGACAAGCAAGCTCCCAAATCCTCACTATCTTCCGGAGATTTGCATAAAAGTTACCGTTATTAACTTTACAGTGACGATCGACGGTTTGGAAGATCAGATCCTGGGGGATGTGGTGAAATTGGAAAGGCCAGATATCGAGGAGAAGAAGGTGCAACTATTGCTGAGTATGGCTAGCGACAAGAAGAAGCTTAGCGAGCTGGAGGCTGCCATTTTGCACGATCTGAGCTCTGCGACGGGTAACATCTTGGATAATGCGCAGCTGATTGAGACTCTGGGCAATAGTAAGGTGATGAGTAATATGATCAAGGAGAGAGTGAAAGAGAGTGAGATCACCAACAAGAGCATCAACGAGGCGCGCGAGGAGTACAGGAGCGCGGCTACTAGGGGGAGTATCATCTACTTCTTGATTGCAGATTTGGCCGAGATCGATCCAATGTACCAGTACAGTCTGGAATACTACCAGGCGTTGTTCACAAAGTGTATAATGGAGAGCGAAAAGAGCGATGATATCGAAAAACGTCTGCAAATATTGATTGACTACAGCACTACGGTCATATATAGGAACATTTGCAGGGGTCTATTCGAGCGTCACAAGTTGCTTTTCAGCAGCATGATTTGCTTTGCGATACTCAAGCATAGGGGCGATATTCAGGCCGACGAGTGGGGTCTTTTCATGAGAGGCGCCGGGGTCGTCGATCGGAGCACTTTCAAGCCCAACCCCAGTCCTGACAATATCAGCGAGCAGCAGTGGGACTTGCTGTACGCCTGTCAAGATCGCATTGCAGTCGAAGGGGCCGATGGGTCGGTGACCTACCCGTTTGCGGGTTTGATTGACAGCTTGATTGGCAACTGGCCTGCTTGGACAGAGTGGATCAACAGCGAGACACTTTTTTCTGACGACCTACCTGACGAGGCGTTGAACAAGACTGTGAACGACTTCAAGAGACTGATCTTAATGAAGTGCTTGAAGGAGGATAAGATTACGACAAGTCTGTTCACGTTCGTGTCGAGTAAATTAGGCGAAGAATTCGCGACACCTCCTGCTACTACAATGGCTGACATTGCCAAGGATCTTGACAACAAGACTCCGTGCATCTTTATCCTAACTAAGGGTGCAGATCCTACTGGGACGCTGTTGAGGTTTGCTAAGGAGGAAGGTTATGCCGACACGTTGGCACTTGTGAGCTTGGGACAAGGACAAGGCGATTATGCGAAGAGCTTGGTCAGCGACGGATGCAAGAATGGGAATTGGGTCCTGCTGCAGAACTGCATGCTTGCGAAGAGCTGGATGACGGACCTCGAGAACTTGGTGTTTGACCTTGTGGAGAACACTGAAAAAAATCACCCCAATTTCAGGCTGTTCTTGACGAGTAGTCCCGTAACTTATTTCCCCGTGTCAGTCTTGCAGAATGGAGTAAAGATGACCAATGAGCCGCCCAAGGGGATCAAGGCAAACGTGCAAGGCGTTTTCAGCAACTTGGTCAAGCAGGACGATTACGAGAATTGTGCAATGATAAGGCCCTGGAAAAAGCTTATCTGCGGGTTGGCCATGTTCCACGCTAACGTTCAGGAGAGAAGGAAGTTCGGTCCACTGGGTTTCAACATTCGATATGGTTTTGATGAGAGTGACCTGGTTACCAGTATCGCGATTTTAAGAAGGTTCTTGGACACCATGGACGTGATTCCTTGGGACGCGCTGGTGTTCGTCACGGGGCATATTAATTATGGTGGAAGGGTGACTGACGACTGGGACAGGCGTTGTCTGATGAGCATTTTGAGCAAGTTCATCAACAGAAATGTGCTGGAGGATGACTACAAATTCAGCGCGAGCGGAAATTACTACGCGCCTGTTGCAGGGGAGCTAGACACAACCAAAGAATATTTGAGTAAGTTACCGGACGTGGACGATCCGGAGGTATTTGGCATGCACGACAACGCCAACACTGCCTTCAATAGGGCCGAGAGCTTGTCCTGCATGGCTACATTGCTGAGCTTGCAACCAAGGGAAAGCGGCGGAGGAGGGGGAAAGAGCTCAGACGAGATTGTGTTGGAGCTCAGCGACGATATCTTGAGCAAAGTTCCCGACATACTGAACGAAGATGACGCCGGAGACACGACGTTCATAATCCAGCCAAACGGTTTGTTGCCCAGTCTAGCTATTGTACTGCAGCAAGAGATGATTAAGTTCAATCGCCTGCTCAGGAAGATGAAGAGCAGCCTATTGGACTTGAAGAAGGCTATTAAGGGTCTGATCGTAATGAGCGGGGACTTGGACAGTATGTATGGGAGCTTCTTGAATAACCAGGTCCCGGGCATATGGACCAAGGTGAGCTTTGCAAGCCTCAAGAGCTTGGGAAGCTGGGTCAAGGATTTGATTCTCAGGGTCGAGTTCTTCAGGGGTTGG
>ERZ651776.2595-NODE-2595-length-19327-cov-4.121403_pt1 | contig 19327 bp, 18 predicted proteins | sample MGYA00514761_ERZ651776 | MGnify/ENA metagenome assembly ERZ651776 | reverse complement strand
CTTCGTCGTCGTCGTCGTCGTTGCCCATCGCCCCCCCCCCAACCTTCCCGCCGGTATTCCCCGACGAGGGAGCCCGATTGTGAATAATTCCTCCCCTCGCCGCGACGACGACGACTCCCCCTTCTCCCGGGCTGACCTTTTGGGACTGCCGTCGCGCGGCGAGCCACTCCTTGGGGAACCCCCATATTACGCTGCTCTTGCGCCGGAACAAGTTGGGGGCGCTGCTGCGCCTGCGGCCGAGGTTGCCGCGGAGGAGGTCCACGTCGTTCTCCGAGCACGCCTGGCGGAAGGTTCTACGTGACGGGGCCTTGGCCATTGTGATGTATTGGCTGGGCGGTGGGAGGGGGGGGGGGGGGGGGGACGTGAGGGCAGAGTGCAGACGGGTTAGGAGAACGTTGGTAGATGTGGGCGTTTTACAATCTATCACATTAATCATCATTATCCATCTCATTATCCATCTCATGATCCATCACATTATCCATCCCATGGATCAATCATCCGGCAAACTCACCTAATTACCAAGATTAACAAAGAGTTGCTACAATCTCGAAGAATAAATTCCCAGTCAGTGCAAGGCGGCGTAACGTAAATAACATCATTCTTTCCTTCAGTAAAGGCCGCACGAAACCTGTAAGCCGACAGGACCGCTGCAATAAAAGATGCAACATACATCCGCCTTAGCGTGACGCTGTCCTCTTTTCCTGGCTTGATTCCCGGATTTCTATTTCTCAGGTGCGCGTAGGTGAGTCCTACTGCCGCCGCGGCAAGCAAGGTAGCGCCGCTGGTGACGTTCCGAGCGAAAAATACCTCGCCGTTGCTCACCCCCGCGTATCGGAAGGGTAGCTCCCCCAGTTCCTGCTCGTAAGTGGAGGGGATGAAGGTCTCGCACACGAAGAGTGTCATCAAGGTGACGTATTTCCACGGGCGGAGGAACCTAGGCTCCTGTCTCATCATTCCGCGCTGAAGAAGGATTAGAATCCAACTGTTGATGGACATCACGGCGATCCAGATGGCGGCAAAATTACCCACTCCCTGGGAAGCCCTGACTAAAAAAATCGGCATGATATCCTTATAACCGCAAATATCGATCGTCCATATAACGTTGCTGAATGTCATCACGGTATTTCCCCTCATGATAAACTCTGCCAAGGAAGTGGTCGGTTCCATATCTCCTCTCCAATTTCTTATGACCAAGAGTTGGACTGAAACACAAGCTGAAACGAGGAATGTACTAGGGTGAATAGTGTGAGTTTTCTGCTGTTTTATTTGAGAGTGACGTCATGTAAAACAATGCACTAAAGAGCGTACTCACAAGGTTCCTAACATGATAAAAACAAGTGAAACATCATGGAAGGCAGGAATAGCATCGGCAAATAGAACAGAACAAGACCCTTGAATCGTCCCATTCGGATTGATGAACCCAGAATTCACAAAAGGAAAATCGCAGGGGGGGGCACCGTTTTCTTTATTATAGATGTAGGGATCCGAACAGAAGGATTCTCTGAATGATGAGATTGACATTGTTGTCCCTTGTTGTCTGTCACTTGAACAAATGCAGAGTGGACAATGGATCTCAGTCCTGGGAATATACTATCGTCGACCACCGCCGCGAAGCTGATTGTGCCGTATGCTAGCTGGATTGTTGTATCACTAACAGAAAAAAGGCCAAAGACAGCCGGGGGTTGAATCTCGATAGTCAAAATTACTTGGTCCCTACTTTCATTGAACTAATTGAGGCTATGATATTTTTGTAGGTATCACGGAAATAGGCTAAAGGTATGGTATCGATTGGGATCTTGCGCCAACTTTTAACTCCTGTTTGGTCTATTTATTTTATTTCCAACACCGTGCGCAAAAGCAAAAAAGCAACAGCAACTCCATATGTCCGACTTTCCTGGAATGAGCTCTCTTCAAGCGTCCCATCCGCCTCAGGTTTGTGTAATAATAAACACTTTATGAAATCTTCTGAGATGGTCAGAATCACTCAAATCGCTCTCCTCTCTCTTTTGTATCTGTAGAAAGGTCGCATGTGCTGATTCGTCGAATTATTTTGAAAGGATGAGCGACCAAGTGATGAGAGAATGAGAATGGAAGGAGTATTTGCCTTGTCACCCAGTTGACTTCTAAGAGGACGGCGCCTTATTCATCGAAGGCCGAGTTAGAGAAGGAGCATGAGTATCTACTATGTTCGAAATTACTCATTTTTTCAAAAGAAATTCTCTTTGTTGGTTGCTTTTGCGATTTTTGTTACAGCTTCACACTGTTCCTTTTTTGTGAGCTTGAACCATCTCGAGAGATCATCGGGGATCCCCTGCTGTCTACCATGTTCGAAATTACTCATCCTCCCATTCGTTTCCTCTCTTATACTTTCTTCCACTTTGCGCCATATTTTGCCCACGTAGCAGTGATCAATATCCCCATTTGCGTTATCTATACTCCCCTCAACACTCACCCCTGAAAAGCAGTGGAAAGGGCCATACATGCCCTGTGGACAGTGCGTGAACTCCGACAACCATACATCTCCGCTAGGAGATACGTACATATCGATTCGCATGAAAACGCCGAGCTTTTCACCCAGCATTGAGGCGACGGCATTAAGTTTTTTTCTTGTCTCTAAAGACGGCTTCCAGTCGTTACAGAGAAAGGTCGAGTCCCCGAATCGTGATTTGTAAGGGTTCCCGATTTTAGGATCGTAAAAACAACCTTCATAGTCCTGCCTTCCCCAGTCAGCTCCAAAATTGAGGTTACAAAATCTATCTTGCCGTCTGAACGCAGTCACTTTCACACCTACAATATAATGTGAAAATGACGTCAACATGAGCTAACAGGTGAGAGCGGGTCTTGTCACCTTAATATTGTCTACTGACATTAAATCAATTTGCACTCACCTGCAATCTCCTTACCAACAACATAGTACTTGTAGTCGAAGGGTAGGTTTTCCCCACCACCGGGAAAGAATTCTTCAACGTAGACGGCGCTAGTGGAGCTCTCTGTCTTGTGCTCTGCCCTCCACCTGGATATGTCTTGGATCATATCCTCAATGTTCATCTCCCTCTTCTGCAAGAATTCCATTCCCAAACCTGAAGTGTGGTCAATCCCCGAAGGCAACACATAGAGTGCTTGACTGCCGTGTCCCATTTGGTACTTAATAACGAAACCCTTTCCAACTGGCATTTGTCGGAAGTCAAAGTCCCGCAGCGACTCCAAGCTATCTCCACACCAGTAAATATCAGGCACTCTGACCTTGACTCGTTCATTGTTGCCTTTGATGTCCTCTCCCCACAATGACCTCACAAAAACAAACGTTCCAAGCTTATCATCGACGGCTAGTTGCCATGGTTTGTCGCTCATCTTCCTCCACTTCTTTATCCTCGTCATGAGCAATTTTGCATAATTTATATTCGAGGGGCAAACATCATCTGTGAGCAGGTGACCAGGTGGGTTTATCGCCACTGGAAAAGGGAGACCATCCGAAGGATACTTTGCAGTTTTCTCCTGCAGACAGCTGTTCCAGCAAGACGAATCTTTAAGTCCTGACAAAGGAGGGAGGTCATTGCAGTCGCACTTATATTCTTGCCGTTGCTTTCGTGAGTACTTTCTCATCCGCTGTCTTTGTTCTGTCTCTTTCCCTGTTCGTGCATCTTCAAGAGGTAAATAATTCTGGTATAAGTGGCTGAAAAACTGTTGTTCACCCAGGTACACGCCAAAAATGATAAGAAATCCAGCCGCGGACAATTTCTTTATCGAGAGACTTGTCATCGGGTCGGGTTCCCTTTCAGCCTTTCAACATACTCTGAAAGCTGAGACGGTGTTATCGAAAGAACATAAAATAAGGAATTGTGAAGATCGAATGAAGAACTGTGGCGAAATAATATTATTCAGTTGACGTAATTGAAGAGGAAATTGAAAGTTTGAGAGCGCTTGGTTCCCTACGGACGGGTTCAAAAAAGAAAACGTGTGATTTTTCTCTTACCTGGGTATTTGAATAAAGAAACCCGAAGTACCCGGGTAGTAGAAATTTCTGAAGAAACGAGCGAATTCGTAATAAACTGCTACGTACATTCCATTGCATTAACCTTGAAATCAACTGGTCGTCTTAAGATTCTTTGAAAAGTCTCTCCCACTCATGGTCATTGGGGGCGAACCTCCCTTCCCTCGTCTCAACACCAAAAGATTTGCCATTCATGTTGTCAAACTTCAGACACTGGACAATTGCCCCCGCCACACCGCCGCGACCACTGTCACCCTCACAGACTCCGTCGCTTTGTGCCGTCAGAATCGCTTTAGCCCCTGGTCCCTTACAAACATCCCCTTCGGTGATCTTGACCCCTAACGATCGGCAGTCGAACAAAAGCTGCCACGTCACAATGTCGCGTTTCGTTAAGGAATAAAAATAGGGCGTCATGTGTTCAGGGTTTTCGCCTTTCTCGCCGCAACCGCCACCCTTCAAGGTCCCTGCACGGATAACTGTTAGGTCAGCTCCGATGGAATCACAGGAAGATTTGAGATATGACTCGTGGTCTGCATACATTTTCGACGAAGTGGGATCGTTGGACCATATCTCCGCGTTTCCAACCTTTTTGGCAGTATTAACTATGAAACCCATTCCCGCACCATTAAGGTGGCGGCTCCTAAGTTGCGTGCGCATTAGAGCAGTGCTAACAAATAAATAGTGATACCAATCATCCCTCAACTGCATAGAAACTTGCTTCGAAAACTCGCTTGAAATCCAATCGTCCCTCAACTGCATAGAAACTTGCTTCGAAAACTCGCTTGAAAGACTCGCTCGGAAAACTCACATTAAAACCACTCTTTTAAGAGTATTTTTCTCCATCTTCTCAAAGAAGTAATCTAGTGCAGCATTGTCGATGACATTTTCAGAGTCCACGCAAAGGAGGAGCGCGTTCTGGGAGGGTAAAATAGAGTCGACAGCATCCACGTCATCGGACTTTACAACAGTAAGGGGGAGGGACTCCTTCAGCGCCTTTTCTTCGGGTGTCGCCGGGGTGCGCTCATTTGTCTCCCCAGGAAGCTCAGCACCGGTGGATCCAACCTCGTAAATTAGACGATCGATCTGCTCTAAAATGCGCGGATCAGGGGGCGCCAATAACGTTGTCTTGTACCCTTTGTGAGCGGCGATCTTTGCAGTCAGAACAGAAACTGGACCTCTTCCTAGAACCAACACCTTGTCGCCAGGGGAGAGGGCAGAGGCAAGCGCCAACTTAGGACGATAATGCGAATTCACATTCGGTTGAAATGAAAGGGTAGGATAGAGAAGGGTCAGGAAGGACAGGAACCGTTGTAGGATCATTAGAGAGGGTTGGTGGTTAGTAGACTCAAGCACAATCTCAGATGGACGGACGAGTTAAGCAAAGCAAAGATAAGGAATTTGTGAGCGGGGACTCGCGCTTATGTATGAGCTTTAAAGCATTAAACAGACTTCCGAAAAAGAGAAAAAAGCTACCTTTTCTTGCACTTGGAAAGTAGCGTTACTCTTACTTCGCTAGGGATATCTGCTTTGACAGCCAGAGCAGCTCGCACCCCATGTAATCCAGTTTGTAATGCCGACAGTACTCGTTGACAATCTTCCTCGCAGCAAATATTCTGTCTTCGTTGCTGCTGCTGTAATATATACTTGATGACGAGTGCATGACATAGTAATATAATGGTTCAGGTACAACTGCGATTATCTTGTTATTGAGGATGAAGTTTGTGTACATGCCCCAATCCACAAAAGGAGTTTTCCCATTTGATAATTCGGGGAGACAAGGTCCAAGAGATTTTGCCGTTTCAGTCTTCAATAGCACGTTCGCTTTGCCCGTGTGATGCACAAAGAAGTTTGCAGCGGGACCGACATTACCAGCGGCCAAACTTAAGTGGTGGAAGTCAACTTTTTTTGACGATATGTCCTCCACTGATGGTCTCTGCTCAACATTTGCAGTGTGGCAAGTTACTAGGTCGGCATCCTGGCTGATTGCAGCTTTTAGAAGAGCATAAATATAATCGTCCCTTGGGATGTCATCATCATCAAAGAGGACGACATATTTGGTGTCAACCTGATGAATGATGGCGTTTCGAGCTGAACCAACATCAGCAGTAATTTTGTTTGGAGGGCCTGTTATCCTTACAGAGAGATTGGGAGGGACGTTCAGTTTGCCGTTCGATGGCTCGTTGCTATTCACGAACACAAGTACTTTAAAATTACTGCAGGTTTGCCCGGTGGAAAGGCGGCTGAGCAGATCAGAGGCCAAGTCAAACCGCTCTGGGAAAGTTATGATTCCGATAGTCACATGGGAACAGTCGATAGGAGGAGAATCGGCGACGGGCGCTTGTGTCATAATCACGTCAATGTAGTCTCTATCGGCATTCGAAATGATGACGTGATTCGCATCAGTCTTTACAGCCTCGTAGAGGCTGAACTTGGCTAGCTGATCCCTCAGCTTATTGTTCCCGTACACAGCTAAATCCGCAAAATTCCTCGAATAATCTTCTAGTGCATAGAGGACTTCGTCGTTCTGCGTAGATATTAGTCCGCTCATCATTTTTTTTGTTCTCGATGAGTCACGAAAAACACCGACAACTATTGTGGTTGTTTGGAAAGCTAAATCTGATCGCTTGGCTTGAATTGTTGATGTTGAGATCCCGTTTGTACTGTCGAATAAGAAAGCGTCAAATTTTATCTTCTCAGCGTCAGCAACCAATGTGCGATAAATTTTGAACGACCGATTCATCTGCCCTGTCCCATAAACATCGGGAAAGATTAGAGGTGGCGTTGGTGGATCTATGAAATGGATTTGAATATTATCGTCGTGCCCATAGTACTCTTCGAAAGATTTTTCGCCATCTTTCTTCCCCACACTGTTGCCTGCGTAGTACACATGGACCCGAAGGCCTGAAGACCCGTACAAACGAATGCAGCGTTCAAGTGACCCATCATCGTCTCCTAATTTGTCAAAAGGAGGGAGGAATTGGGAGATTACGGCAACAACCTTACTTGGTGGGCTTTTTCGGGGAAGAGAATTTAATGCTACACTAGGAGCGGCGGGAATCGTATTAGAATCAACAGGGAGGGCTGTTACCCATGGTTGGGGGCTTTTAGACAATGAAACGCTTCGAGGACCGGGACTAGATTGGGGGATTTCACTGTACCAAAATTCGATAAATACTACCTGTACGACTAAGATGATAAAATTCACCTTTAGGTTCATTCTATTCTAAATTTCTATAAATAACTCATCGAAATAACAACTTGGAGGAGTCACACCAAGACGAAAAACGAAAAATTTAAACCCTCTCCCCCCTCAATCTGAAATACACCTTCAGCTCATCACACAGTGCCCCTTTCAGCTTATCACAAAACTTTTCGCCCCCCCGCCGATTCTCAGAGACAACGAACACAAGCAGGTCGTTGCCCTCATTGCTCAATTCAACATCTCAATTCAAATGGTGAAGCTGACACACTGCAAAAGCAGTTTTTCTGGACCGAACCCTTGGGAAACAGCTAAGGATAAGAAAGAGAAAGAGTTGTCTGCAAGCAGAAAGAGAAATCTTGCTGCCTCAAATGACTCTGCAAGATCACACTTTGCCCGTATCGCCCATGAGGGGGGGAAGATATCTTCTAATAAAACGGAGGCATTATATAAATTTTTGAAGCGCAAGGTCGACAAGGTACGCACGCAAGCGATTATAGATCAAAGAGGCGGGGGAGGGTGAAGTGGACGAATCTTGGCAGTACGTTCAATTTTACTCTAACTTTGCGAGCATTCTCATTCTCGCATTCTCGCGGACATCATTTTTTTAACAGGGACTAGAACTCAGTGAACAAGAGAAGAAAACGTTGGCGGGAGTGGGAGGTGTCGCGTCAACAGAAAATAACTTACTTTCAGCGAACGACGATGCAAAGATCCTCTCCTCGGTCAAGGCAAAGGCCCTTGTGGAGGAGAGAGACAGACAGAAAATGGAGAACAGGGAAAGTACAGGCGGGGGGAGCAATAAAGACTGCCGTTTATTTGAAGAAAATGCCTGGGGAAAGGAGGGCAAGCAGAGTGGAAAGAGAAAGGGGGTCGTCAGCTTGAAGACTATCAAGTCGTCAAAGAAGAGCCAACCTGGGAAAAAGAAATTGCTGATTGGGAGTTTGTCTGCGAAGCGGGGTTTTGGCGGAGGGGGGGGGTTAACAGTAGTACGAAATCAAGATAAGAACAAGGGAAAGAAGACAGCACACGAAAAGAATAGCAATAAGAAGAACAACAGCCGCAACAACACCAAAGCAAAGAGGAAGGACTCAAGCAGCGTCAGCGAACGGCTCTCGACAGGGCTATCCATCGGAAGATAATTTTTATCGAATTATAATTTTTATCGAGTTGCGGTAGAAATGTTTGCGGCCAGAAACAAATTCTGCTGCTTTTTCACCTTTGACATTAAAAACAAAACTGTGGGGAGTTCCTCCACCTGATGTCTTCGGTGTTTGCTGTTTCCAGGGGTTCCCAGGCATTTACTTTCTCGCTTACTTTCTCATCTCTGCCGCCCTCGCATGACCCTCAAGACCCTCGCACCTGGCCATGATTATGCAGTCGGCAACCATATTCTCGTAAGTGTCACTGTCACTGGATGAAGGGGTGACATCATCATCGCATTTCATCCACGTTCGAATCCTAAGAAAATTGAAAACGCTGAGCCCACCAGTGTAACGACCTGCTCCTCCAGTCGGCAAGGTGTGATTGGGCCCGGCGCCATAGTCTCCTAAGACCTCTGCCGCCCTCCCCCCAATGAACAATCCCCCGTAGTTGCTGCATTTATCGGCCACAGCTTGGCAGTCCTCCGTGAAAATTTCCAAATGTTCTGGTGCTATTGCGTCGCAGATTTTTACGCATTCGTCGATTGAGGCGCACAACACAGATATTCCATTGTTCATTATCGACTCTTCTGCCGTCCCCCTGTTGGGCTGTGGCATACTTGCCAGTTGTCGGGCAAGCTCAGAATTGACACTATCGATTATCTTTTGGCTGGTTGTAGCAAGAAAAGTCCTAGCAATAACGTCATGCTCAGCCTGAGCGATCAAGTCAGCAGCCACAACTGAGGGGTTGCAAGTCGCGTCACACAAGACCATAACCTCTGAGGGTCCAGCCAGCATGTCAATCCCGCACAGATTCCCGCTCACGATCCCCTTCGCGGCCGTCACCCACTGATTTCCAGGTCCAACAATGACGTCACACCTTTCGATATTTTCTTCTCCGTCCAAGACTCCGTAAGCAAGCGCGCCAATTGCCTGGGCCCCGCCTAGAGATAGAAAAGTCGTGCAGCCTGAGATATATGCAGCAGCCAAGGTTATCGGCTGTGGGTTCGGGGAACATACCTGTACTACGGAGCAACCGGCGACCTTGGCTGTCACGCAGGTCATGACAACCGACGATGGCAGTGGATAACGCCCCCCCGGCGCGTAACAACCAGCAACACGGCAAGGGCTAACAGATTGTCCAGCTGAACCCCCTGGGATTGTGATCGAGCTGTCGGACACAGATTGGCGCTGCATCTGCGCAAAGAGGGACACTCTCTTTACGATATTGTCGAGCGAGGTCTTGACATCCGGAGCGAGGCCATCGTAAGCTGCTTTCAGCTCGTCTGGAGAGATAGCAAGTGAGCTGCGATCTTTCGGGAGGTCCCCAAACCTGTGTGCCACCTCTAGCAACCGTTCAGAGCGAGACCGAGGAGAAGGAGATGTGAAACCTAAGATGATATCAGTGGCATCAGCATGCGCTTTCGCAGAGATTGGCGATGAAGTGGAACCATAGGAGAGTGCCGCAGTGACAGAAGTCGGGGTCAGCATTTTCACAAGGTGTTTTTTTTCTTTGTAAGTCACCGTCTCACAGGGGGGGAGAGCTGTCAGTATACCAGGATTGGACGAGACTTGCAGGGAAAAAAACAGAGTGGGTGTTGGGATTGAAGGTTTCGGTGTCAGCAAAGTGTGCCAAGAGTAAAGTCAATTTAACCCTCTTTGCACATGATGCGGTTAATCATAATCAGCGCTATCGTCGTGTATATATCAGCATTTTTGCCGTCGCCCCCTTATGTTGTGTACTCGCCCACACAGTCGGCATACTCATGGGCATCATCGTTGTCACCCACACCACCAATGACATCCCTATATGCCTCCCGCATGGCAATTAAGGAACTTAAACGTCAAGAATGGATTTCAAAACGTGGCATTGTCGAGAAATCGCCGAAAGATGGCGACACTGGCCTCGAGAAAATTCTTCTCACGAGTGAGGATGGCGAGAGTAGGGCGGTTATCTACCCTTTTGGGGCTCTTGTCGCTGAATATGAGAGCTCTAGTGGCAAGATCGTGACGTGCAGGCCAGATGCGAAGTTCGATGGAAGCAAACCAATCTCGGGAGGGATTTCTCTTTGTTGGCCACAGTTTGGACCTGGGGAGGAGGACACAAACAACAACATCCAACAGCACGGGTTTGCCCGAAATTTGGTTTGGAATGTTGTGAGCGAGAGCAACACGAAGGTGGTGATGGAACTGGTTGGCGGGGAAGCAACAAAGGAATTCTGGGAAACTACGGACTTCACGGCCAGTGTTTCTATTTCACTAACAGACTCAGACCTCAGCGCTACGCTAAAAATCCTCAACACTGGCAGCACTGAAGCGTTCAACCATCAAGCTGCCTTCCATAGCTATTTTTCTGTAGGCGATATTGAGAAAATCTCCATACAGGGCTCATTTGAGGGGGCTGAATTTGTGGACAAGATGGATGGCGGGGTGAAAAAGTCCGAGGAGAGAAGTGCGATAGCTATTTCTGAAGCATATGACAGAATCTATCCTGGCGTTACGGATCCCACCATCGTGGATACTACTGCAAACCAGAAAATTACCATCAGTAACTCTGGTGGTTGGGCAGACACGGTCCTGTGGAATCCGTTTGGGGAGGAAAGTATGGGATTTAAGAATTTTGTTTGCGTGGAAAGTGCTATGCTTGCCAATAAGGAGCTCTCGGCAGGAGAGGAATGGTCTGCAACTACAGTCTTGAAGGGAGAGATGATCTTGTGATAGCAGAGTGAAAAATTGAAAAATTCTAAGACATCGTTGAAAACGGCAGCACAGCACAGCACAAAGCACGATGTGTAGTTTACTAAGAGTAGTAAGAGTAGTTGAAGGAAAACGGCAGCACAGCACAGCACAAAGCACGATGTGTAGTTTACTAAGAGTAGTAAGAGTAGTTGAAGGAAAAAGTTGAAGACCAACATTAATTTTCGATTTTTTTTTTCGACAGATTTTTCGAGATTTATTTTCTCTACCGATCAATTATTTTATACTATCCATAATTGAACGATGTTAAGCTCTGTCACCCGAACGATATGCCGCCGGTTGCCGACTGCTCAGCGTCGCTCGATGTCCTCGGACCGCTTGGAGCCCGCACAAGCAGGCAGTTTACTCGACATAGGAACCCGAGCAATTTTTGACTCTGACCATGACATGTTCAGGGAGACAGCCCGTTCCTTCTTTGAAAATGACGTGAAGCCATTTCACGGTGAGTGGGAAGAGGCCGGGGAGGTACCCAGGGAGCTGTGGACAAAGGCTGGGGAATTGGGCCTTTTGGCCAACATGACTCCTGAAGAGTATGGCGGTTTAGGCTTAGATTGCAAGTACCCGGCCATCGTGTGGGAGGAGCAGAGTTATAGTGGGTGCACTGGGCCTGGCTTTGCGATGCACAGTGACATTGTTGCCCCTTACATTGCCAACTACGGTACAGAGGAACAGAAGAGCCGTATTCTTCCCAAGCTTGTTAGTGGTGAGTGGATTGGCGCCTTGGGGATGACGGAGCCATCGGCCGGAAGTGATTTCGCGAACATCAAGACGGTTGCTGTCAAGGATGGCGACGATTACATTTTGAACGGAAGGTGAGTCAAGCTAAAGCTTAGCTTTCGTGATTGTTAGCGTGAACTTGAGGAAACTAGTGAACATTATTTCATTTCATTTGATTTGGAGAACCAAACATTGGACTAAAGAAACGATTATTGAATGCATTGAAACGCAGCAAGACATTTATCACCAACGGCTGGCTGGCTGACGTGACAATCGTTTGCGCCAAGACGGACACTAGCAAGGGTGCCCACGGAGTTAGTCTATTCTTGATTGAGGATGGGATGGAGGGATTCGTGAAGGGGAACAAGTTGAAGAAGATGGGGATGAAGGCTCAGGACACTTGCGAGCTCTTCTTTGAGGACTTGCGCGTTCCCGCGAGTGCTATGCTTGGCCCTGTCGACAAGGGTTTCTACTGTGTCATGCAGGAGCTTCCCCAGGAGCGACTCCTTATCGCAGACATGGGTGTAGCTTCTGCTGAGGCCGTTTTTGAGATGAGTCGGGATTATGTTAACGAGAGGAAAGCCTTCAAGGGAAGGCTGAGCGACCTTCAGGTGAGACTAAACGGCCAATTTGGCCTTGCTTGGTGATGTGATGTGATGTGATGTGATGTGATGTGATGTGATGTGATGTGATGTGATGTGATTTGCCAGCGTTTTGATATAATTTTCTCACCCACTTATCTCTCCCTCCTCTTCCCTCCTCTTCCTTTCCCTCCCCCTTCAGACTGTTGCCCACAAACTGGCTGAAATGAAGACTGACATCTGTGTCGGCCGCGCTTTCGTGGATCAGTGCATCGATCTCCACAGTGAGCACAAGTTGAGGAGCGACCAGGCATCTATGGCAAAGTACTGGTGCACTGACCTTCAGAACAAAATCGCAGACCACGGGGTCCAGCTTCACGGAGGCTGGGGTTACATGTGGGAGGTGAGTACAAGTCCTACCGAGTGAAAGTGGTAGCGATAGTGCTTCATTTTTAGTGCAATGAGAGCGAGGAGAGCTCAAAACTTGAGTAATACTGAATGACACTGCGCTCAGCACATTACACATCATGTCACTCACACATTATTTATCAACCGACTCTCATCATGTCACATTGTTGACTCCTTCGATGTTTACTGTAGTATGACGTGTGCAAGCATTATGTGGACGCACGTGTCCAATCCATTTACGGAGGAGCCAACGAAATTATGAAGGAGCTCATTTCACGCTCCATCACGAACCCACGATAAAAGAAACGTCCAAGTGGAGAAATTTTGAAAATGGGGCTTGATAAAGTTGAGGGTAAAACATGCCATGACATTGAAATACAAGAACATTAGAACTTTCCCTTAGCATATTGCATAGCAAACAAACTTTCAGCAAGGGGAATGGCCATTGCTTTCTTTTGTTCCTTTTATCAAACTGCCCTCACAAAAAAAAGAGAGGGCGCGGGTTACGTGCGTGAACCAAGAGCCCCCGTAGTGCAAGTGGGATAGAAGGGGGAAAATAAGATTTTGGGGCCTGGGATTGTGTGGTGTGCTATATAAAAATACCGTAAAATATATAATGTTGCTTAGTGCCAAAATTATTGTCTAGTTCATCGCCGCTCATCTACCTGGTTGCTGTCTGTCTATAATTAAATTAATTATCGGGTTTTTTGTGTTTTTTGACAAGCACACTTTTCCTACTGCTGAATTCCGCAAGCCAGGCCGATCCAAAAGCCTTCATAGATTCATCAACCAGCTTAACATGACTTCCCCGAACTTTTCGTTCTCGACTTTTTTTTTCTGAGTTTCTCTTTCTCTTTCGGCATTTTTTTTCTGCTGTTCCTGTCTTTCGACGCTCATCCGCTCGTTTTCTTTCTTCACCACTTCCCAGTCGTCGACTATTTGTAATGGCATCATCTTAGCCCTCAGCTCTCCCAAAACAACATTCTTCAAACCCGCATCAATGTTTGTTATGTCCCCGGCGTTGACAACGAAAAGGCTGCCGCCAGTGTCGTGGAAGCTGTGTCGACAAGTTGTTTGGAGAAAATATAAAATATAAAGATTAGCATGTTATTGCTTGTTTCGTTGGGGCTATGTATGACCAAAGGGACAGACCCCAGGATGACTCACCTCTTGCTAGCGTAGTTTTCTCCGGCTTCCTTGTGATTGAGAGCAAAAAATGACCTCGCCCTGTCGCCGTACTCGCTGGCACCCATGTTCATGCAAGTACTGTGATAAACTAGCGTATATTTCTTCAGCTGCAACATGTAACGTGAAACCCACAGACTCTGCAAACGATCTGATTTACCATCCATAACCCACCTGTTCTCCTGTCTGTGACTCAAAGGGAGCCAAGGTAACTCTTCCGTGAGACTAAATTCATGCACAAAATCTGTCATCTCGACCCACGCGCTACGTTTCCATATAGGACCCCAGCTACACGCCCACTGCAACCCGTACAAAAAGTTACTGTAGGATACATTGCCGTCGGTTTCGTCGCTGCTGTGGTCACAGGTGAAATCAGTTCTGCTGGGGGGGCCAAGAGGGTACATGCAAACACTTGCAACCCCGTCGTCGTGATCAAAGTAGCCCTCTTTGTGTACATATTTCAAAAATTGGTAGTATTCACCGGACAATTCCATGTCATCCTCAAATACTGCAATATAGTCAATGTCTTTGTCGTCCTCCTTCATGCGGTCATTTATTGAGCTCTCTAGCCAGCTACGGCGCAAGCCCGCGTTGCTTGTACGGTGATCGATCGTTTTTGCCCCGAAATCCCACGTGAATTCGTTTGCAACTCTGAAAGTCTCGTCTTGGGAGAATCTTGAATACTTCTGGGTGTCGTCGCTGAAGTCAATGTTGATGTGCAGATTGATTCTCCCACAGCTATCATAGTCGGCTGCTTTCAATGAACTCAAAAGACGTTTCAAGGACTCGTAGCGGTGCATTGTCAAGACTAAAATTTGCAAGCCCGGGGAACTGCACTGGTGGGTATCTCTGTCGTAGTGGGAGCTTTTGTCATCGTTTCCACTTGTGTTGATGTTGAAAGGGTGGGAAGATGAGAGGTGAAAGAGAAGGTGTGCCGCCAGAATGGCAGTGAAAGCAAGGATAACTAGAAAAAAGCGCCGGAAATGGGGGTAAAATAGTGGCATTTCACAGGTATCGGTTCAAGTGGGGTCTTCTTCTTTGCGAAGAACAGAAGGTGCCATAGCCATAATAAATGTTATGTGGAGGGTTTTGGAGCAAAATCTTCAATTGGAAAAGGAGTGAAGGTGTTTCACGGATGTCGTTCCCTCTCGCAAAGACATTTTAGAGGAGAGAGGCAACTTGCGGTTCAGGAATTTGATTTTTGTTTTCGCACGTGTTTCGTCTCTCGTCTCCACACCCACACACCGCCAGCTGTCCGTTTCTCGAAGCAATCGCATATTTTGGTTTGTAACTAAAAAAAAAGTGGACCTTCTTGTTTTTCGCGGTAGAAAGTGTACGTTGAGAAGTTTAGTGCTCCTAATTCACTCCGGTTCTTGCCAACACTGCTGGCCAACAAAGCCGACCAACCTTGCCTGCTCCTTTCCGAATTTGAAATCTCTCTTGGCAAAAAAGCTCCTCTCTTCAGCCCGGCTCTTACTACTCTCCCCCGTGCCTTTTCTTTCCGTCCGATTTTGTTTGTCAGCTTGATCTAACACCCACCCCCTCGTTTGTCTCCTTTTCGCACAGCACACCTAAGAAAAGACAACACTAGACGCCACAAGGATGTCCGTTGTCGGCCTCGATTTCGGGAACAAGAACGTTGCTATCGCTGCTGCCGGGCGAGGGGGCGTTGATGTCGTTCTTAATGGCAATTCCAACCGCTTGAGTGAGTCTTGAAAGCAGCTTTCATAGTGCGCTTCCATGTGGCATGCATGCGGGGGGGGTGAGGAGCTAGCTATCTGCCTACTAACACTATCGAAACGTCACTTCACCTTGCAGACCCCAACATGTCGTCCTTTCCGCAAGGCCAGAACAACCGTTCCTGTGGCGAGAGCGCCTCCTCAACTTATTCCTCCAACTTGGGTAACACTCTGACCTCCATGAAGCGTCTGATTGGGCTTAAGTTTGATAGTGACCAGGCAAGGAAAGAGATGGCTCGCCTCCCCTCTAGCCTCAAATTCTGCGACAATAAGATAAATGGAGGTGTGGGCGTAGAGATATTCTTCGACGGGAAGGAGAGGATCGTTAGCGTTGAGCAAGGAGCAGCGATGATGATCAGCCATCTGCGTGACATAGCCAAGGCCAATAATGCTGGGCAGGACGTGGTAGACTGGGTTATTGGAGTTCCCCCGTACTTCTCTGACCAGCAGAAGCGCTCTTTCTTGGACGCTTGCGCTGTTGTTGGTGTTGACTGCCTCAAGCTTATGGATGAGACAACTGCTACCGCTTTGGCGTACGGAATTTTCAAAGACATGAAGAAAGAGTTCAAAGAGGACAGCAACAACTACACTCTCTTTGTTGACATTGGCGAGAGCGCCTACTCTGTCTCTGTTGTGAGTTTCACCAAAGCTAAGCTTACAACTCTCAGCACGCAGTGGGATAGGAATCTTGGTGGGAGAGATTTTGATTTGGCAATTGCTGAATGGGCTGCCAAAAAGTTTGTCGAGAAATATCCCAGCGCCGGGAACCCTAAGGTGAGTTTTGAGTGAAATCCTGCCCACCCCTGAACTTGTTCTATTTGAACGACTGGGAGCGACTGGGAGCGACTTGAGCGACTGGGAGCGACTTGAGCGAGATCCCACCTGTCTATCAAACGGGCACAATTTAGGAACCCCTCTCTGACCTGACCCTACTTCACTTTTTTCAAATCATCGCCGTCGTAACCGCCTGCAGGACAAGCCCAAGAGCTGGTACAAGCTTAACCTCGCTGCAGAGAAGGCAAAGAAGACTCTTTCCCCTGCTGGTGTGAAAGAAGCCCGAATTAATATTGAGTGCCTCATGGGGGATTACGATTTCAACTGCGTCTTGACCTCTGATGAGCTTGCCGAGATGACTAGCAATCTCTTAGATAGACTCGAGGGGCCTCTTGTCAGGGCTCTCACTGAGGCAAACATCAAGGCATCAGACCTTGACACAGTGCAGATTGTTGGAGGAGGTACCCGCGTTGCGGCCGTTAAGCGACGCTTGGCCAAGATCCTAGACCTTGATGCTAACGCGACAAATTGCGGATGCGGTACGACCTTGAATGCGGACGAGGCTGTCGCGCGAGGATGCGCCCTCATGAGCGCCATCCTCAGCCCCAGGTTCAAGGTTCTCCCCTACGAGGTTATCGAGAGGCAGATGAACGCTATCAGGCTCTCTTGGGACGACGATGATGCCAATGCCACTGATGCTAATGATGAGGATGAAGAGATGACCGCAGGCGACAATTCCGTTGTCATCTTCGACAGGGGCAGCAACTTTAATGTGGTGAAAAGAGTCACCTTGAGGCGCTCTGGTACTTTCACAATCAAGGGATCTTACGTGCCTGCTGACGAGGCCCAAAAAGCTGTCCTTGGGGAAGGGAATGAAATGCCCCTGGATATTTGCGAGTTCAAGGTTGAGGCTACGAAATCTGACCCTCCCAACCGCGTCAGGATTAACGTAAAGCAGGATATCAGCGGGATTCTTACCCTGAGCAGCGCGCAGGTGATGGAGGAGCTACCGCCAGAGCCTGCGGAGCCCCCCAAGGCTCCCGAGGAGAGCGAGAAGAAGGATGGGGAGGCCGAGACCAAGGCGGCTGACGGGGATGCTGAGTCCAAGGATGCTGCCGAGTCCAAGGATGATGATGCTGCCAAAAACGACAGCGAGATGAAGGATGAGGCAGCCGCCAACCCCGTTGCACCCAAGAAAAAGTACAAGAAGTGCAACGTGCCCTTCTCTGTCAATACCTTCATGAGGTTCAGCAAGGTCCAATTAGACACCGTCGTGGAGAATGAGGTCGCCATGGCGAATGCGGACAGGGTGGCCCAGGAAACCTCGGACAAGCGCAATGAGCTTGAGAGCTACCTCTACGCTATGAGGGACAAGATTATCGGGGAGCTCAAGGACTACTGTGACGAAGCTGATGCGACTAAATTCAAGAAGGAACTCGAGATTGCCGAGGAGTGGCTGTACAGTGACGAGGGCTTCGATACCACCAAGAGCGTCTATGAGGAGAAGCTCAAGGGAGTGGAAACGTTTGGCAACCCCATCGAGAAGCGATTCACCGAAGGCAACGCCAGACCTGCCGCCATAACCAGCTTGAAGGGGCTCATCGAAACCTACAAGCAGTTCATCAACAGCACCGATGAGAGGTACAGTCACATCACTGATACCGAGAAGGAGAGCTGCAGGAAGGCCTGCAATGAGGCTGACACTTGGATGTACGAACTAATCGAAAAACAGGGCAACACACCCGCTCACAAGGACCCGGTCTTGACCAAGGCCATGCTTGAAGACAGGGGCAGAGAGCTGACCAATATTGTCCGACCGATTCAGAACAAACCCAAGCCACAGCCTAAGAAGGAGGAGAAGAAGGAAGAGAAGAAGGAGGATGGGGTTAACGAAGAGGGGAAGGGTGAGGGTGAGGGGGAGGGGGAGAAGAAGGATGGAGAGGGAGCTGCTGACAACAAAATGGAAGACGGCGGCGGCGATGTTGACGAGGTCGGCGGCGATGTTGACGAGAACGCCAGCGGGGAAGCGGGACCCATCCCCATGGATGTTGACTGATAATAATATTTATGAAATTATGAGCTGACTTTTTGAGTTGTAAAAATGCTTAACTGCAATTTGGGTAAAGTCATACTTTTCTTTCAGGTCACAGCTTGCCCTCGATGGGTGTGAAACGGGTGTAAATTAATTATTTTGCTCCTGGACCTTCCGGAGAATGTCTTGTTGTTACTCCAATTCTCGACACCTTCCCTTCCCCACCCCCCCTGTCCCTCTAAACCGCAATCGCTAGCCCGAGGGTGAGCACCAGCATCTGGTCGCGCACTGCATAGGCATCGTTGGTCGAGTAGTTAAGCGAACCGCCACGACCGGAACCGAGCTTGTAGTGCTCATAGGAGCCTTCGCCCGCGTTGCGCTTAATAAGAAGGAGGACGATGAGTGCGGTGCCATCGGGGTAGACGCCGCGACCCCCATTATAATCGCTGGCAATGTGGTCGGACACGGAGCAGTAGAAGCCCCACTTTCTCGCACCCTGTTGCGAGAAGTCGAAGTTGAAGCCCGCCATGTCTTTGCCAAGCTGGTCGTATTTGTTGGACCGCATGCCGTGCATGCATATGCGAGCCTCGCCCCACTTGCGCTCCTTTGCGCAACGGAGCCACATGCGTAGGAAGTTGGGTTTGAGCCACATCTGGCACTTGGAAGCGTCATACTGGAACCCCTGCCCCCAGCTGGAGTACATCGTGGCGAGGTCTGCGATGAGTTTGCCGTCTGTGCCGCCCTTTGAAATGACATCGTGAGCGTCATAGTTGTGGCCATTGAGGTACCCATCGAGCTCCCC
>ERZ651776.2593-NODE-2593-length-19330-cov-6.489482_pt1 | contig 19330 bp, 6 predicted proteins | sample MGYA00514761_ERZ651776 | MGnify/ENA metagenome assembly ERZ651776 | reverse complement strand
TCTTTTCGCACGACGACGCTTGTTTTTAGCACGTCACACCTTTCTCTCTCTGAAAGTCTCTCTCTCTCGGTCTCTCTCGGTCTCTCTCGGTGTCGTCGTTCAGAAGAACACATTTTAGCGTTTGGGACTTTTGAGAGACAGACAGACGGAGCGTGTGAACGCGTTCCGAGAGCGAGCGCGAGAGACGACGATATACATGATTTCCTCCTCGAAGAAACAACAACAACAACAACCTCCTCATCATCATCATCATCATCCAACGACGACAACAACACCAAACGCTTCAAAGAATTCGTACTTTCGATTCACGAAAACAGATCTAGAAACGACCGAGCGAGAGTTACTCCTGCAGTGCGAAGAGACGAAACGAGGGAACGAAATAAACGCGATACGAGCCGTCGTGGCTGGTGGCGAGAGAGAGGCGATTCGGTCCGCGTTGTCCCTCGTTGGTGGTTTTGGTGATGTCGTCGGGAGGACGACCGCCGCCGAAGGTCGAGCGCGTCGAGACGACGGAGACGATGACGATGGAAGAGGAGGAAAAGGAAACGAGGAGGACGACGAGGAGTCGTTTTTAGCCAGGGAAGGTCGGATGGTTTTGAAGATGGCGAGGCAAAAAGAAAACATGGACCAGTTTACGTTTTCGAGGACGACGACGAGGAGAGAAGAAGAAGAAGAAGAAAACGAAGAAAACGAAATTGAAAAGAGAGAAGAGAGGACGGAGAAGTTGACGGAGATGAACACGGAGAGCGCGAAGAGGACGTTTGAACTCGAATCGAGAGGATGGGAGACGGAAGAGACGGTGGTCGCGGAGGAGGAGGAAGGCGAGGGCGACGGCGCGGGAAAAGCGCGAGAAGAGGAAGAGATGGAAGAGCGACGAACAGTGTTCGAGGAAAAAGAAGACGGAGGAGAAGAAGAAATAAGAGGCGCAGAAGACGAGGAAGAAGATAGGACGCAGAAGTACGGCGGGACGCCGACGCAAACGCAAACGAATAATAATGAGTACAACAATAACAGCGTCGGACAGTCGAGGAACGATTTGTTTCGAGCGAGCGGGATCGCCGGAGGCGAGACGGTTGATCCGCAAGGAACGCAACGCGTAGAGCCGAGTTTTGCGGAAGAGGAAGAGGAAGGTGGAGAAGAAAGAGCGACGGAACCGGTGCCCGTGACGACGATTGCGGCGACGCAGGACGATTTAGAAGAAGAAGAAGAAGAAAAAGAAGAAGTAGTAGTAGTAGTAGAAGAAGAAGAAAAAGAAGAAGAGGAGGAATCTGAGGATGACGAAGAGATAGAAATTGTAGGCACGCAAGTCATCGCGTCCGAGGACGAAGAAGAAAAAGAAGAAGAAAAAGACAAGGAAGAAGACACGCAGCAACGCGCACGCGATGCGGCACATGATGTCATAGAAGATACCGCCGCGGAAGCCGCGCTAGATGTAGCATTAGAAGACGACGAAGAAGGTGCTGGTGCACCAATTCTGGCCACGCCGGCGGATGCGCCACCGGCGAAAAATAAACAACCGCCGCCGCTTCCGCCGAGACGTGGAAACGCAGGCTCCGTTATTCCCGCCACGGAACTTTCCGTGGGAACGCAGAACGTTTCCGCCACGGCTCCGTCCGGAAACGCGCACGTGGCGACGGTTAAAGTCGTCGCCTCAGCCGCTGAAAACGCGCTGAGGAAACAAATGGAAACGAGAAAGAAACAAGCGTTTGGGATTGAAAGCGTAGCGCCGCAGTCTTTAAATCCAAACTCCAGCGACGTGGAAATGCAAACAGAACGAAGTAAAGGAGATAGAAAAGAAGAACAAGAAGAAGGTGATGGTGACGATTATAAGAACGACGACGACGAACAAAAACATAACCAGTCGCCGGATCTCGCTGAATATTACTCGCAACGCGTCAACGAGACAGACCAAGAGGACGAAATCGAAGAGGACGACGACGACGAGGAGGAGGAGGACGAAATCGTGTATCGATCGCAACTGACGCAACAAGACGACGAAGGTGGTGTGCTGCATCGACCAAAGAACGTAAAGTTCTCCATGCCTGTCATACTCGGCGATGGTGAAATGTCTTCGTCCGAGGAGGAGGAAGAGGAAGAGGACGATGATGATTGCAGAAATGCGAGAGATGGGAAAGAGGACGAAGGAGAAGACTTTGACGATTTGGAGGACGACGACGATGAAGAATTTGGAGAGGAAGACAAGGAGGACGAAGAACCGCGCGGAAGAAAGAGGACGAGTGAGATTTCTTCACACGCTATGCGCGCGTCAAAGAGGAAAAGGAAACCGAAAAAGTTCTTTGACGACACGCAAAGACAAGAAGAAGACGTCGATATCGAGGAAGAAGAAGAAGAAGAAGAAGAAGAAGAAGCGCCTCAGCCACCACCGTTTGTGCCGCGAGGTACAACTCAAATAAGAAGAAGCGCGAGAGCAGCAACGACGACGACGCAAAAGACATCGCCTCCAGCTTCTACTTCTCTCACCAAAAAGAAGAAAGCAGCGCCGCCGCCGCCGGCGAGCAAAACGCCGACGTCGACGGCGACGTTCTCGTCCGCGTCAAAAGGGCAAACGTGGTCGAACTACCTCTCTGGATGTCCGAAGTGCCGCTACAGTTCGTGCAACGCGTGTAGGCCAATGCACGTTCGAGCCATCGACGGAGACGAAAGCGCGCAACAACGCGTGATTAAATGGAACGAAAGACGCGAGGAAAAAGTAGCGAGCGCCTCGAGGTCGTTAGGTCAAAAAGCAAAGGCATCAAACGTCCGAATGCGACGAACTTCGTCCGTCCACGCCGCCGCTAGGACCATAAGTATGTCCTTGACGCCGATAAAACAAACATCTACCGCGACAAAATCGAGGAAATCAGCGACGGATAAACGACGGAAATCGACCCAAAGCGTACAACAAAGTCGGCGACGAAATTCCGTCGAAGACTCGGCGGAGAAGAGGAAATCAATCACCGGTGGTGGTGGTGGTGGAAAGACCACCGCTCTTTTTTCCGGATTATCCTTCATGATTACGAGCATGCCAAGCTCGCGCGTGATGAACGAAATGCGCGCTTCTATTACCGAAAATGGTGGCCGCTTATTCGATAGCATTCCGAAGTTCAGCTCGAGCAAACGCGTTCCGGCGCGCAAGCAAATTGTCGTCCTCCCGACGATGAACAACAACAGCGAAAAAAGGAAAGAAACCGCGAAGTGCTTATACGCGCGAGCAATTGGTGCGAGATTACGTTCGGTCCGATGGGTCCGCGAATCCTTGGAAAAGAACAGAATTATGGAAAACGACGGTCAAAACGCGACGCAACCGACAAAGTTGAACTTTCAAGGCACGTCGTTTCTTTTACTCGGGAACACGTTTTTCCAAGACGAGTTTTCAAACTTGATGCTCCACGCCGGCGCAAACACGGTGATGACGTGCGGGAAAATGACCAAGAAAGCGTTGAACCAAGCGTTAAAACGAGCGCAAGAGGAGCAAAACGAGATACACGCCGTCGTTATTCAATCGAGCGAAAAATTGAGTCGCGAAATTAAAAGCGCGCTGAGCGAATCTAGGAAAATAGTCGTCCGACACGATTGGTTGACTGAATCGTTACAGCGAGGCGAAATTCTGGAATTTCTGGAGTACGAGGTGCACTTATAACCTCTCTCGTCTCTCCTTCTCTCTCTCTTTCCTTTTCTACAATATATAGTACGTATTTATTCATATTTGTAACAACAACAACAACAACAAAAAGAACTATTGGTTATTCTCGATGTTCAAAGAAATGTCCAACGCGACCACTGAATGCGTCAACTGTCCGCTCGAAATAAACGTCACCCCGGTCGCGCCAATCCCACCTATTGTCTCTAAAGTTACGTTCCCACTCGCCTCTGTTTCTACTCCAAACTTATTCAGCATCCCCGCCGCATCTCGCATATCCTCCATCGACATGTTATCCAACATCACTCTCTGCACGCGACTCGTGTCCGTCCCGGCGTCCTCCAACAAACCGCACACTTCCCTAACCTCCTCCATCGTCCTCGTCTCCAACTCAATCATCACACCTTCGTACTTCTCTCCACCTTCAATCAAAAACGTCGTGCTCGACGCCAACGCGTTCTTAATCCCTCTCGCCGCCGCCACGTGATTATCTTTAATCATGACCATATCGAACAATCCCATCCGATGGTTCTCGCCGCCGCCAATCAACACCGCCCACTTATCGATCACCCGCAGTCCCGGCACCGTTTTCCTCGTCTCTAATATCCTCGCCGGTTTCGCCGCTTCGCTCATCTTTTTCGTCAGCGTCGCGATCCCGCTCATGCGTTGCATAAAATTCAACACCACGCGTTCCGCGCGTAAAATCCCTCTCGCCGACCCTCTGAGGTAACAGAAAATCTCCCCTCTCTCGATTTCCTCGCCGTCTCGTTTTTGCCAGAACGCCTCGATGTCCTCGTCCACGATGGATAAAATCTCGTTCGCTAAGTGTTCCCCGGCTAAAACGCCGTCCGCTTTCGCCAGTAACGTCGCCGTCGCGCGTAAATCTTCCGGGATGGTCGATAACGACGAGACGTCGCCGACGTTTGCGACGTCTTCCTCCAACGCGATGCGGACGACGTTTTGGACGGTTTGCGTCGGATGGTAAGGGAGAGCGACGGTCGGTGGCGTCGACGCGAGGAGCGCGAGGCATTTTTCGTACGCCAGGTGTTCACCCGCCGCCGCTGCCGCTGCCCTCGTCGTCGTCGTCGTCGTCGTCATCGCGCTCGAACGACGGGGAAAATTGGTGATGGTTTTGCGCGGAGAACGAGCGGCGGAAGGCGCAGTCGCAGTCGCCGAAGCGGCACCGCAGGCGGTGGAAGAGGTCAAGTGGTAACCTCTCGTCGTCGTCGTCCCCGCGAAGCACGCGGAGGACATTTAGTATTATATATATATATTCGCGCGCGCGCGTGAAACAGAGGCTTGAAGTGTGGTGTTACAGATACTTTCGTCCTATTAGTGTTATATGTGTACGTTGTATTTATACATCTGTCTCTCTCTCTCTTGCGCATTGAACGCTCGCAAAATCGCACGATTTAACAGCTGAACAGATCCTCGCATGCCTCTCCGTCGTCCAACCACGTTTGCACGGCGTCGTAGATTTTTGATTCGTACTCCGCGGCGGCGGCTTCGCACTTTTGTTCTTTATCGGAAAAACGGTCCTCGGCGGCTCGGCACGCGGCGACGAAATCTCGCCTCGCGGCGGCGGCAAAATCCGGGTCGTTCATCGCAACCGCGAGCTTAGAGGCTCCGTATTCGCAAAACACGCAGAGCGAGGTTGGAGGAGAGGCGGAGGAGGAAGCAGAAGAAGGATGAAACCAAGAAGACGCGAAGAATCTGCGGCCAGAGGCAAACGCCGCCTCTCGCGCGCGCCGAACCGTCCTTCTCAAAGCATCGAAAACGGTAGCATCATCATCCGCGCACAGGTTCAACTTCTCGCACACGAACTCGTCCGTCTTTTCTTCGTGCGTCTTCACGTACTCGATCGCTCTCTTCGCGTACGTTTTCCCGAGCGCTTCGCACTCGGCGATTTTTTTATCACCCTCCTCCCCTGCATCGTCAGGGAAAACCCGTTGGCACATCTCGTCCACGACTTTATAGAGTCTCGCTCGGAACTCTTTCGAGCGGACTTTCTCGGTCGCGTTGTGCAAGAAGGATAAGCACTCCTCGCATTTGTTCTCGTTCTTCTTGCGATTATTATTCTCAAAGGTGGTATCCTCTTCTTCGAGAGTAAAAGTAGGAGGCACCGTCTTCCCCAAAATGCTTTCGCCAACTGTTTTCCTTTCGTCCTCCTCTTTCCTCCCGCGCTCAAAGTTTTTGCTCCCGATTTTCCCACCGAAATCTAAAACAGGAGCATTTCGACCTTCAAAATCTGCCGCCGTTACCATCGACACTCCCACCGAAGTAAACGCGAGAGCGAGGATGCGCAACACGGAGGAGAGGCTGAGGAAAAGGAGGGAAAAACGAGCCATTTTTGTACGTAAAAGCAGATTTTGCGTAAAAAAGAATGAAGCAAAAAAGAAGGAAAAAATACAAAAAAGGAGGGGAAGAGTGTGATGATGATGATGTGACGACGACGACGAGAGAAAAGTGCGCTTGTTCTCGTTCACACACACATATATATACACATAACGCGTGAAGTGTGCGTCATCGCGTTTTATGTTTTGTTACGCGCGCGCCGAGGATGATGAACGCGCACAAAAAGCGTATTTGCATTCAGACATGCGAGAGAGAGAGAGAGAAAAAAAGACGTTTTTTCTTTGTGTCAGTCGATGCTTCAAAAAAAAAGAATGTCGAACGACAAAAGCAACGGCAGCGCGACGAGCAGCAGCAGCGAGGACTCTCTGGCCAAAGAGATGACCGAATCGCTCCTGGAGAGGAAGAAAGAAGGAAAAGAAGAAGAAGAAGAAGAGAGCGAGAAAAAGAAAAAGGAGGAGGAAGCGCGGACGACGGTGCAGACGACGACGGGGAAAATTGAAACGAGCAACATTCCGTTCGGCGCGAGACGGTTGGTGAAGCGACGAAAAGTGGTGAACGATGGAGCGGGAACTTTTGTGCGCGGAGACGGGGATGCGGCGAAGAACAACGAGAAAACGAACTCCGCGGAGGAGTGCGAACACCCGGCGTTTATGTTTGGGATTTGCGTGCACTGCGGGCAAAGAGCGACGACGGTAAAAAATGATGGAGGAGGAGGAGGAGGAGACGAAGAAAAAAAAGAGGAGCGCGGCGGCGCGAACGCGGAAACAGCCGTGCGATACTTACACGAAGGGTTAACCGTTTCCGATAAGCTCTTGAGGGAGGCGAAGAACGAGGAGAGAATGGCGACGTTGAATCAAGGGAAGCTTTTCTTGGTGTTGGATTTGGACCACACGTTGTTGAACTCCTGTCGGTTCGACGAGTTGAACGACGAAGAGAGAGAGTCGTTGGATAGGAAAGTGGAGAAGAGGGAGGAGGAGGACGAGTTGAGGAGTAAGTTGCTCGGGTTAGTTGGTGGTGGAGATGCGGGTGGAGGAAGGCGGCCTCGGTTTCCGGATTTGTATTGTTTGAGTCACTTTTCGACGTATACGAAGCTTCGACCGTACGTGTTTGAATTTTTGGAAGAAGCGTCGAAGATATGCAGGATGCACGTGTACACGATGGGGGATAAGAATTACGCGCACGAGATGGCGTCGTTGATTGATCCGGAAGGGAAATATTTCCACGGAAGGATTATAGGTAATAGCGATTCTACGTGTTCAAAGACGAAGGATTTAGATATAGTTTTAGGCGGGGACGATTGTACGATGATCGTGGACGATACGAGCCGGGTGTGGCCGAGACACGCGAGGAATCTCATACGCGTGGATAGATACCACTTCTTTCGGAAATCGGCTACGAGTTTTAGGGAAATGGAGAAGTCGAGCGTCATGGAGAGAGGTTTGGACGAAGGCGAGGCGGAGGAGGAAGGCGCGCCGGCGAAACACAGAGAAGTTTTGAAAGACGTCTTGGCGGTGTTGACGGTTGCGCATAGAATGATGGCGTTTAGCGATGGTAGTGGTCATCGAGAAAAGAAAGATCATAAAGACGTGCGAGAAGTATTTGAACGTAACGGCATGGCGAGTGAAGGCGAAAATGGTGGTAATGTTGAGAGTGTTGATCCAGCGTCCTCTTTACTCCTTCTGAAAGGGTGCGTCATTTTACCGAGCGGCATTACGCCGTCGAACGACGAAAGACCAGATCGACACCCGCTTTTACTCGTAGCCGTAGGACTAGGAGCGACCATTGCGACGGCGATGAACGACAACGTCACGCACGTTCTAGCGAGAGCGGATAATACGGAGAAAGTAAAATGGGGAAGAAAACGAGGGTTGTTCATCGTCAACGGAAACTGGTTGAGGGAGTGCGCGATGCAAAACGCGAAACTCGACGAGCATAATTTTGCGACGCTATAGAAAAATTTTTCATTTCATTCAATGATTTTCAACGCATAAAACGCTAGTTAACTGTCGCGTTCGACCATTTACCGGTATCACTACCACCACCTTTATATTGCGAGTTCAAATATCGATTCTTCCAACATTCGCACTTCTCGTGAGCGAACCGACAACCTCTCCTACACAACGGTCCAGGTCTCGCCAACTTGTGCGGCTTGAAAGGTGGCTTCTGACAATACTCCTTCTCGCCTTTCGAAAGTTTCCTGCACACGTCGTTGCGATTGTTCAGAATGCGTTCGTGTATGACGTCTTTCCACATCCACAGCACTTCCGTGTACGCGGGTTGTTCGTTTCGTACCATCGCGTTATGGTTGATCGCGCCGAGTAAAAGCTCCGCAAACTGTCTAAAAATCGTCGTCGTGAGTTTATTCGGACGATAGACGATAAAACCGACGTTTCTTTCCTCGAACGTTTTGTTCACTCTTCTGAATTTAGCCTCTCGATACGTGATCGATGTTTCGTAAAATTCGCGCAAATCATAACCGAGATGATTGCCTCCTTGGTTACGAGCCGGGTCGACGATGTGCATGAAATCGTATCCATTCTTCGGCACCGGCTCTGCGCTACTCTCCTTTCTCCTTTGCCTTTTAATGATATTACTATTGCTATCGCTATCGCTACTACCACTACCACTATTACTATTGCTTTTTACCTTCCCAGTCTCGACTTCTAGATCCGATGGAAACCTTCCTTCTAATTCTTCGAACATCTCCCCAACGTAATCGCCGCACGAGCAAGTATCGCCGTCGGCGAAAATCGTTCTCGCGTACGGCGCTCCCGCTAAAGAAACAATCTTCTTCAAGAAAAATATCAGCGGTAAATTCGTATTCGTCGCTTTTCCACCGCTCGACTTTCGTTTAGCCACGCTCTTCTCGACTTGCTTCACCGACTTCTCGTCCACCAACACGTCTGCCAACCCTTCGTAAAACACAACCTCGTCGAAAGGATTCCCGAGCATGTATTTCTTTCTGGAATTGATCGGCGAAATCCATCCCCCACCGTCCGTCACGCCGACGGTATCCCAGCCTTCCTTCTCCACTTTTTCTCTCGTCTCCACCAACTTGCTCATCCAACTCTCGTACAAACTGCGATCGGTATACAAACAAAATCGAACTCGTTTACTCAACTTAGATTTCGAGTGCGCTTTCAATCGACTGGCGACCATCGCCGCTCGATCGATAAACCGAGTATTCCCAGTTGCCATGTACACCACGCCCAAAGAATCCGCACCACCTACGGCGTGCACTCTCTTCCACTCCTCCGCGTCACCTTTAAACGTCTCGATTTCCTTCTCAATTCCATCGAACATCTTCAACGCGTCCGTATCCTCTCTCCGCGTGTATATCTTCGGTCGCCGCCATCCGTTCTCTTCCACGAGCGTTTTCCTAATTTCCGCGGTGATATCCCGCGTTCTCGTTTCCATGTTCTCCGGGAACCACGGCATCTCATCCGTTCCTGTCGACGATTTCGTCCTCGCGGCTTCTTCTTCCTCCTCCTCCTCCTCTTCGTCCTCCTCTTCTTCTTCTTCTTCTTCTTTTCGTTGCAAACTCTTCTCGCCGTCGCCGTCCCGGAGAGCAAACGTCGTCGTCGAAGAAAAAGAAGAAGACGACGACGGCGACATCAGCGGCAAACTCGAGCGCTGTTTCGTCGTCCACGCGAGGCGCGAGAGCGCGAACAAAAGCGCGAACAAAACGACGAGACCAAGATTTCGCCGTTTCATTCCGCCTCCTTAAACGCCCTTCACGAGCACGTTTTAGACGCGTCCTTTGAAGGTGACGACGCGATACTATCAACCGGTGCGCGACGAAAAGTAAACCCTAATGAGCGCTTCGCTCCTCCGTCGTCGCTTTATTACGCGCACATTCTATCGCTCGCGCGTGCGAAAATCTTCATTCAAAATGGAGGAAGAGGAAGCTCCCTCGTCGAGGAGGAGGAATAAATCAACGACGCGGACGACGAAGAGAAGACACCTCGCGTTCGCGTTCCTCTTCGGCGTCGTGTTCGCCTCGTGTTTCCGACGGTGGTGGTGGTATCATCACCCCTCGACGCGCGCCTCGCCCTTCTTTTTTCCCTCGTCGTCGTCTGCGCACTCAAAAGCAGCCGACGGTCTGCGCGTGAAAAGTCGTCGGAAGAAACCGCCAGGAAGAGTGGACGAGGAGGACGATTTCGACCGCGTTGAAAAACGAGACGACGAAAGCGGCGAGAAAGAAGAGGAAAAGGCGTTTCTTCGTGATGGTGACAATTTTGCCTGCGCGTGGTCGCCCTCTGAATCGTTTTCGTGGGTCTCGAAGGAGCACGAGGACGTGGACTCGCTCGAGACGCACGAGTTGCTCGAATTATCTCTGCGCAGCGCGAGAGCGGCGGCGTATTTATTCGCGAAGGCGAGTTGGCCGGCGGCGATGCGATTGAAAAGAGCGACGTTTGATCGAGGGAAACGGGTAGGGTTGTGGATGGCGAGGTTTGTGATGCATTCGTCGTCGCGGCGGGGGAAGTATTACGAGGATGAAGACGCCGCCGAAGCGGGAGGCGACGGGGCGGCGCGGGCCTCCTACGCGCGGCGCGGGAGTTTTGTTTCCTTAGCGCGAAAAGGCATCGCGTGTGTTCTATTGTTTTCGTTTGTGCGCAACGGCGCGCTGGTCGCGCGGAAGGTTTTGGTGAGACGGTTTGGGGCGAAGTGGATGATGGTTCGCGCGGCGGTGGAACGGAAACGTTTTGTAATCGAGGAACGCGCGTGGAAGAGTTGGAGGAAAGCGGAGAGAGCGGCAAGGAGGAAAGTGTGGGAACCGTTGGCGAGGTGGACGAGAAGGATGCGACGGTTGAAGGTGTTCTGGACCCAAGCGGTTCCTAGAGCTATCGCGGAGTCGGGAGGGAAATTTCGGAAGAGGACGGTGAGGTTTCTTGGTTTTTTGGGGAAGGTGGTGCCGCACGCGATTTTCTTTTATTGCGCCAAGGTGGTCGTAACGCGAGCGGTGCCAACCGTGTTGAGGGTTTCAGTGTTGAGGACGAGGTATTGTTTCGCGAGCGTTGGGTTTTTATATCCAATTTTTATGACGTTGACGGCGTTAGAAGGTGATAGATTGGAGGAGGCAGAGAACGACGAATACGACGCCGGTGACGGAGAAAACGCAGATGCGAAAGCGAAGGAGCAGGAGGAGGAGATTGAGAAATGGGCCAGATATTGGGTTGCGATTGGCCCTTTAGCGCTTTTAGCGGACGTGCCTTTTCTATCCACCAGCGTTAGTTTGTTTTGGCCGTCTTGGCTGGAGATGTGCTGCGTCTTTGTTCTTTGGCTAGAGATGCCGCTCATGAATGGGGCGTATTTCACCGTAGATACGGTGTTTGCGCCGATGTATAAAAGGTTTGCGTCGGCGCGAAGACGAAGGAGGAGGGAGAAGAAAAGGAGAGGGGAGATGAACATGAAGAGTAGCGGTAGCGCTTCGAGTCTTTCGATGATGATGGCTTCGGCGCTGCGTTCGGACGTAGACGAAGAAACGGACGCCGACTATGCGGAAGAGGATGGCGTATTCTACGAAGACGACGACGATAGATCTGAAGATAGCATCGATCATGAAAGTCGCGATGATGATGATGACGATGATGATGATGATGATGATAAACAGGCGCGTAATAAAAGTAGCAAGCACAAGAAGAAGAAGAAGAAAAGAATCGAGGAAGACGCGGAGGATATGCTGAATTCCTCGTCTTCAGAGTCGGCGGCGTCGGAATCTTCTTTGAGGCTTTTCTCATCAAGAAAGAAAAGACGAGGCGACAAATACGATGAAGACTACACCGGTGAGCTTCGTCGTCGACGTCGTCATCGCCTCAGTCAAGGTGAATTACCACCGCTACCACCTACTAGAGTGGAAAGGAAACAAAGACGAGCGAGGAGGAAGCTCACGACGAAAAATCGCGGCGGCGGTTTAGTCGGCTACAGAAACGCGTTGACGAGGAAACTCAGAGATGCGTCGAAAAGAGTCATCATCGTGTGGTTGCGCGCGTGCGTTTCTATCATAGGCATGTTTAGTCCGCGGCTGGGTGAAATTTCGCGCGTCGCGTTGGAGAACACAACCGGCGCTCTTTTGGTGTGTTCGCTCTTTTTCCTCGTTCCGGGGATGTTTTGTAGGTACGGATGCGCCATCGCCGGCGTCTTTGTTCCTTGCTTGAAATCCTTGGAAACGATCACGTCTTCATCTTCAAACTCGTCCACGAAAGCAGCAATCAACACATCTTTGGTGAACGGGAAGATGCAAAACACGTTCTTCTTAATAACAAACGAGCGCGCGCCAAACACTGGAGATGGAGAAGGAAACAAAGAGGAGGAAAGAACGAGAACGAGAATAACGACATCGCGAACGGAAAAACTCCGCGCGCAACTTCAATATTGGGTCGCCTGGTCGCTCCTCTGGTCGCTCGCACGCGAAATCGGATGGTTCCCTCTCGCGCGCCACTTAGAACTCGCCGGAATATACTGGCTCCAAGTCTTTGGCGGCGCCGACGTCGTGAGCAAGAAAGTGACGCACGTCAAAGACTCCATAGTCTCGGAGCACCGAAACTATTTCCACGAACATTTACGCGACGAAGAAGACGAAGATTTAGATAAGATAATAGAAATAGAAGAGATAGAAATAGACAAAGAAGAAGAAAAAGGAGGAGGAGGAGGAGATGATGATGATGATGATGATGATGATGATGAAACTCTGGAGGAAAAAACGACGAGCGCGGCGGCGGCGATCGTTTCGACGACGACTCCAGAGTTTACTCCTACATAATGCATTGGAGAGCAACAGAAAGAGATTTTGCATAGGAAAACTTTTTTAAAAAAAATTCGCCAGCACAAAAAAATTTCAACAGATTTTTTTTAACCTACTTTTTACTCATCACGGTTTGAATTTCGCTCTCGCATCCGCACAACAATTTGTTCCTCTTCTTTTCACCTGTGTAGCGGGAGAACTACAAAAAAGAGAGGAAAACGTACATACGATCGCGCGAATTCGGCTCGAGCGCTGAGAGCAGCGATCGCGCGGTAAGCCTACCTCGATCTTTTCGCCTTTCGAGAGAGTAAGAGTAAGAGTAAGAGAGAGAATTTTTGTTTCGGTCGAGAGGGCCGACGATCGCGACTCTTGCGCTTTCGTCGACCCAAAAAATCAGCGGAAGCAAAGGAGAAAAAAACATGAACGCGCGAGGAGCAACATCGAGACGAGGTCGATCGAAAGCGACGACGTTGTTTTCTCTGCTGATCGCGTTCTTCGCGTGCGACTGTTTTTTCTCAAGAACGGGAAGCGGGAAGTTTTGGGCAGTCGATGCCCAATCTTACTATCAACAACCGCTGAATTATTCGTTGCCGTTGTGCTCGAATAGCGACTCTTCTTTGAGTTGCAATATCGCAGACCCGTGCGTGACGGCGACGGATTTGGAGACGAGTGGAACGACGAAGGCTTCGATCACGGACATCGCGTACGAAGACGACGCCTCTGCGACGACGACGTTTGCCATCGACGACCGATTCGAGTCAGGGGATGAGTTTTTCAACGACTTTCGAACGTATTATCGCTTACAAGACGAGACTTTGGAAAAGGTTGCGTTTGAATCGTGTCCGATTGACACGGACGATAAGTTTAAAGAAGCAGTCGACGAGTGTTTGAGCGCTTCGTACCCGGCCATTACGGGCGAATTACGGCCATTGGACATTACGGGCGATTGCTCCATGACAAAATGGGGGTCGATGAAGGATTGGGACACGAGCGCGATTAAAAACATGGCGCAAAGTTTCAAAGACAAGTCTTTTAACGGAAACATCACGAAGTGGGACACCTCACAGGTTACGACCATGGCGGAGATGTTTGCCAGCACGGAAAACTTCGATCAAGATATTTCATCGTGGAACACCGGGCAAGTGACTTACATGCAAGATATGTTTAGGTTCGCCTCCATGTTTGATCAAGGCATTGACGGTTGGAATGTGGGAAAGGTAAAAAATATGAACGGTATGTTTGAAGGCGCGACTTCGTTCGTGCAAGATATTACCAGGTGGGAACCGGGATCTGGCTGTACGTTTGAAGATATGTTTGGGGGAGACGCTAAGTTTGCGGATGTGTACGTTTGTAAAAAAACCTACAAGGTCGCGTGCGAAGCGTGCGGTAATACGTGTGGTCCACCGTCGTATTGGGAGACAGAAGCTGGCGTGTGCACGTGCTCTTCGCTCACGTGCACGAAAGATACGCTCACCGCGTTGATTTCAGGCACATCGTGCAAAGACGTCACCTCTGACGGAGTATTGCAAGGAGGTTTGCAGATTATTTCTTCCTCCTCCCTCACTTCGCTGGATTTAACCGGCGTGAAGACCATCGATGGGAATTTTATTGTCAACGGTCAAAGCGCGTTGGCATCTTTCAGCGCTCCCAATCTCGTCACGGTTGCCGGTGATATCAAAATCGGTGGCCAGGGGACCGGCGAAGCGAACGCGAAGTTGACCTCGCTTTCTTTTCCAGAGTTGACGCAAGTTTCGAGCAATTTTGAGGTATCGTCGAACACAAAGTTGACGAGCGTGTCGTCGAGTAAACTCGAAACGATCGGAGGAGAGTTGAAGATTGATTCGTGCCTTCTTTTGACGACGATTGATTTACCACTGTTAGAAACCAGTGACGGCATATACGTGTCTTCAAACGCCGCGCTCGCGCAATTTAGTTTGCCAAAGTTAACTTTGAACACGGCGAGGTTAATCGTTGACGGAAACGACGCTTTGACCGCCATTTCTCTCGATGCGTTGACGCGATCGATTGGTTCCGACGCTTACAATAAAGGTTTGGAAATAACTGATAACAAAAAATTGGTTTCGATCGGGTTGAGAAGTATAGAAAGCTGCGATTTCGACGACGGGGCGATGTGTACGGGAGAGTATGGAATTGATATCAGCGACAACACGGACGTGACGAACGGCCAGAGTTCGTCGTTGACTATTCTCTTAGGTCCGCAATGTGATTCGGGAAATTCGTGTTACACCTCGGCTACTTTTGGAAAAGGTACGCCTAAAGTTGAATACAGCTACCCTCCCTCGCCTTTTCCGCCGCCGAGTCAGCCTTCGCCACCACCACCGCCTTCGCCACCACCAATAACGTGCTTGTATTCATGGACGGATTCAATTGATGGTGGTACGTACGTCGAGATTATATCGATCGGTTCGTATGTGACAGGACGAGTGGAGTATGTTGCGTCGCGAAGCTCTCCGATTTACCAGGATTGCGATAACGTGACGGTCGCGACGCAGCTCGTATTTACAGGCGTAGAAGCCATATCTGGGAACATCGAGTTTGATTTTAATTTCGGAAAGAATAAAAATGGTGATCAAGCGATAACGTCAGTCTCGTTCCCTGCTTTGATTTCTGTTACAGGTGAAGTGATAGTCAGACGTTCGAGAGGATTGACGTCAATTTCTGTCCCGCTTTTGAGCAACGCCACGAGTTTGGATTTGGAATCGAACGAAGCTTTGACGAGTTTCTCTGCGCCAGAATTACTGTTCACTTTTGACACAATTGATGTGGGGAATAATTCGGCGTTGTCGACGGTTGAATTTCCAAAACTTGGCGAAATTGACGGCCATGCGACTCTCGTCGGCGGTTTGTTGGTGTACAACAATCCAAAGTTGACCAAGGTGGACGCGCCTCTCTTGACGCGATGCGGGGATGTTGTGATTGGGTATTACGTAAGTTACGAGTGCGCCGTAGGAGCAACCAGTTGTTACTCGGCGAATATAAAACAGGCTGATTCGGTCTCGGGTCTTACCATTAATCTTCCCAAACTGGACGAAATAAATAAGCTCGGTATCGGAACCGTCTTGGATCCGTTTACGCTAACGTCCGCAGCGGTCGAAACTGGTTATATCACGCAAGCAGTATTGACGGACGCACAGACCATTGCTGCTGGAAGCGTGACCAAAATTGCTTCGCTCGCGATGGAAAATCTCGCCGTTGTGCATCACATATTGAGCTTCGATTACACGCAAATGAGTTCGGCGACGCAGTTTGTCGCCGCTACGGGAAGTTTGCGCGAATTCGCGCCAATGACTTCAATCGTCGGAAACGAAGGCGATGCAAAGGCGCTTTCCTTTGTGAACGCGACATCGTTCTCCTCGCCGTCCGTGGAACAAGCGTTTGTTTACCGGGGCCAGGGGTATTGCGCTGAAGAAAGTGGGGAGTTGGGGATCTATCTTGGACGTAGCATAATACAGTCGACTGACCCCAAATTTGCACTGGATATCTGTTTGAACTTGTGCGAAGAGTACGAGTGGTGCCTGGCAGCCGCTGCAGACGACAGTGGTTATTGTAGACATTACACGGACTGGAACGCGTTTGTCATTCAAGGTGGTAACACCATCTCGGACAAAGACATGGAAGAGAATGGGATCACCGTTAGTGGCGTTAGGTATAACTTGGGCTGTTCGAAAACAGGGAGTAATGCGTGCTCAGCTGAACGCGTGTGGGGCGCTGGATCAGTTCTGGATTCTGATAGTACTAGTACTTGGCATTGTTACAGTAAATGGACCATGCTCGAGATGATGCTGGACGAATTACCGGTCGATGCGTGTGCCCATTGCGCGAAGAAAGTTTCCATTTCCAAAAATCCTCAGTTGAGCAGCGTCAACTTTTTGACCTTTGAAAGCAATCAATTGACCGCGTCCAACTTTTCGAGTTTTGAAATGCTCGATAATAACGCCGATTTGGCCATCAACGTGCCGTGCTCGGTGAATCCGTTTTGGTCGTACCTGTGCTCAAACTGCGTTCAAAAACCATCAACGTGGCAAAATTTTGCTGAAATTTCAATGTGTCCGCCTTCGCCGCCGCCTTCGCCGCCGCCGGCGAGTTGTGTCGACGATGGTAACTGTTCGCCGCCGCCTTCGCCGCCGCCTTCGCCGCCGCCTTCGCCTCCAAGTCCGCCACCTCCAAGTCCGCCGCCGCCTTCTCCGCCACCGCCGAGTCCACCGCCGCCGAGTCCACCGCCGCCTTCGCCGCCGCCGCGCGAATACGAGAGCTGCTCGATTTATGAAATATGGCAAGGTACCTATGGTAACTGCACTTCGGCAAATGATTCTGAATACGCGACGCTTGAATCTGGAAGCACGTGTCTCCCGACGTGTAACGAGGGTTACGATATTACTTTGTATAAGAATTATAACAAGGTCGCTTTGACTGATAATACCTTTTTCGAGGCTATCGCGTCGTGTCTTCAGGAGGACCCCATCTTTGGGCAGTGCTACTCGTATGGCTACGACGAGGCTACCGAATACGGAACGATGCCCGACTGGGACGTCTCGAAAGTGACGAATATGAAGGAAGCGTTTTATAAAGAATACACGTGGCCGGATGGATTCGTTGGAAATTTGTATGAAAGTTTTAACGGCAACCTCAAAAATTGGCAGGTAGACTCTGTGACGACCATGGAGAGAATGTTTTATCAATGTTCCGAGTTTGATCAAGACATATCGTCATGGGCCATATATAACGTGAGAAATATGATCGAAATGTTCAAAAGTGCAACGCAGTTTAAAGGCGATATTTCGAGTTGGGTAAATACGCATGGCTCTCTCACGAAAACGAGCATGTTTGTTGGTGCAACCAGATTTAAGGCCCGATGGAAGTGCGCTCTCCTTTCTGACGCTCCTACTTTTTCGAGCTGTACGGCGGTTAGTGATACCTGGGTTAGTGCCCAACAGTTGGACGATGCTTCAATCAGATCGGCTGTCAAGTCGTGTCTCGATGAAAGTCCAACTTCTGGAACGTGTTCTGGAACTCGTGGACCAATGTCTACTTGGGACACTTCCAAAGTCTTAGACATGTCCAATCTTTTTGCCGGTTACGAGACAACTTTTAACGCCGATCTCTCGAGTTGGGACGTGTCTTCGGTCACGTCAATGGCTGGAATTTTCAAAAACTGCGTGAAGTTCAACTCGGACATTTCCGGATGGAACACCGACAATGTGCAAATTGCGGACGAAATGTTTGTCGGTGCCTCGAGCTTTAATTATACGATAAGGCATTGGTACGGAGTCTCCAGCGCTTTGTGGAATGCTATTGATTATAATCAAATTGAGTACACTGACGACGGGTCCCATTTGTTTCTCGAAGGAAGTTTTTTTTATCAGGCAACTGCTTTTCAGGCGAGTCATAATTGCTCCAGGTGGGGCAGCACGATAGCAACTCCTAATGATTGTTACTCGAATTATGAGATGTCTTATATTCGACGCATTGATCTCCTCCCGCAACCTACTTCGATCACGTGCGACGATGGACGTAAGAATGCTGACGTGTACTGCCAAGCAAAATCCTGTCCGATACCAGATGGATTAATGCCAACGAATGGAAATTCGTCCGGAACGTGCGAATGGTATATGAACGACTATGGTCTATGCGGCTCTGATGGCTGTTCTTGTGAGCCAACATGTCTTCCGGGATACATTCTCGCGAGTGAGGACGGTACCAAATACGAAGGGTACACGTGTAGGCTTGGCGTTCTCAGCGAGCCTGTTTGCAGAAGAGCCACGTTTGCAGATACTGATGATGTCAAAAGGCAAGGCGAAAGTCAACTTGACTTCGTTTCGCGGGGTGACGATGAAAATCTAGATTTTAAAATAGCAGTGACTGATTGTCTTTCGGACGATCCAGTCTACGGGATTTGCTCCGATTCTATATTCGGGCCAATCAGCGATTGGAATACGTCGCTCGTCACCTCTATGGATTCAGCGTTCAATGAGGAGACTCAATTCAATGGAAACATCACGGGGTGGGACACGAGTTCTGTCAGGGATATGTCGAGTATGTTTTTCAAAGCGAAAGCGTTTGATCAAGATATCGGCAATTGGAAGGTAACACAGGTAACAACCATGGCTAATATGTTTGAAAAAGCAGAGGCGTTCAACCGAGACATCTCAGAATGGAATGTGGCCTCAGTCGTAAAAATGAATTTTATGTTTTATGACGCGAAAGCTTTCAGTCAAAGCTTAGAGACTTGGGCAGAAGATGCTCTCACGGATTCTAATCAAATTTTCGGTGGTGCAGACGCTTTTAATAACTTATATGCGTGCACCCCGGAAGCCAACGGATTGACGAAGCCTAGCAAGTGCAAGGCAAAGTCGCCGTCGCCGCCGCCACCGTCGCCACCGCCACCGCCATCACCGCCGCCATCACCGCCGCCATCACCGCCGCCATCGCCACCGTCGCCACCGCCGCCACCATCGCCACCGCCGCTTGCGTGTGAGATTTCTGCTGAGATAGACTGCTCGCCGCCGCCGCCGATGCCTCCGCCGAGTCCGCCGCCGGCACAAGCGGCAGTCGAGGCAAGTTTGCAAATC
>ERZ651776.2591-NODE-2591-length-19333-cov-3.564707_pt1 | contig 19333 bp, 13 predicted proteins | sample MGYA00514761_ERZ651776 | MGnify/ENA metagenome assembly ERZ651776 | reverse complement strand
GAAGACCACATGCTGAATTAAATGCTATAAACAATTGCACAGAATGTCTTAAAGATTCAAAAATGTACGTAACACTTGAACCCTGTAACCATTATGGTTTGACTCATCCGTGCACTACCGCAATAATAAATTCTAAAATTAGTGAAGTTATTTATTCAATAAAAGATATTGATAAGAGAGTTCGTGGCAAAACAAAAAAAATCTTAAATTTAAAAAAAATTAAAGTAAAAACAGGTCTTTTAAAAAGTAAAGTATTTGGTGATGTAGCAGATGCCGCGAAAACTCAAGCTCTGTTCTTTGGTAAGAGTGCAGTAGAAATTGCTAAAGCCGCAAAAGAGATGAGAAAACTTGGAATAGAAGCAAGTGCTTTAAACAACATAGCTGAGTCTTTGTTAGATTTAGAAACATCGATATCTTCAGAATTTGAATTACAAGCGTTATTTGGTAAAACTATAAATTTAAATAAAGCAAGAGAAGCGGCGTTTAACAGAGATTCTGCGGCATTAGCAAAAGAAATAAAAATGCAACTTGGTGGTCAGTTTGATTTAAATAAAGCAAACTTTGCACAAGTAAAATCATTGACAGAGGCATTCGGACTAACACAAGAAGAACTACAGAAAGTTATACAAGGTCAAGATATTTTTAATGATAAAGCAAAAGAAGGTAGTCAAGTATTTGATTTTATAAAAGGAAACGCTACTGCTTTAGGTATTATTGTAGGTGGTTTAGTAGGATTGCTTTCAGCAATCGGTCCTGGTATTTTAGCAGGATTTGGTTTTGTTAAAACTGCGGCAAAGAACGCCGCTAAATCTTTAGCTATTGTTGGCGGTAGTAGTATTGCAGGAGCCGCAGTAGGCGGAAAACTTGGTAGTATGGCAAGTAGCAGAATGGAAAACTTTGAAGTCTCACGAAAAGGTGTAAATGATGGACAAGGCATAGGAGTCAATGCATCTTTAGGTGACAATATGTTTATAGCAGCAGATAAACGAACACAAGAAACTCTTGATTTACATACAAATACATTAGTAAGTAGTTTAGGAATTATAAATGAATCGTTACAACGTTTAGAAAAGAAAACAACACAGAAACTCGATAACATTAATACAACAACAGCAGATACGGCTAACAGAGTACAGAAGGCAATATCAGAAGGATAATATGGCATTATCAGATTTATTCGATAAAATAGAATCATTTGATTACGATAGAGTTGGTAAACAAAATCAACCACAAACGTTTGAAGCAAATGGTAGCGTAGTAACAGGAAATCAAACATTCGGAAGACCTATAGAAACTCCGTTGCCAATACAAGAAGTTATGGTCGGCTACGGATTAAGAAAAACTGCACAAGACTTTCTATCAAACGATTATACAAGTGGATTTAGTATCGATATGTCTTCAACACAATTTAATTTTCTATCAGATGAATCATCTACGTATGTCCCTGAACTTTCATTTGGTAACACTACATATACTCAAGGCATAGACAATATAACATTTCAAGATAATTTAATTATTCAAAATAGTTTAGATTTTACAGGATTTGTAGATGGTACATTTAGAAGACAAACTAATCGTATTTCAGATTGGGTGAATACTCCAAGTAACTTCTTAGCAGAAGACTCTACTGCCGCTGAAGATTTTAGTCTGAATACGGACTATATAACAGCCCACAACGCGGTGATAAGTAATACTATTAATATATCACCAGGTCGAGGTAATCAATATCCTAATAGTTTCGTACAAGCAAATATCAGCGGACCTGGCCCTATCTTTCCATTTTCTTCTGTTACTCCTAATAGGATAGAACAATTTGCAATAGATAATTTTGAAAAAGATAATAGAGTTATGTTGATTCCTACAGATGGTAAATCAGGTAATGCTATAAATGGTAGTCAATCATTATCAAATAAAAAACAAAAAGGATTTACAAATTACATACAAGAAATGAGTCCTGGTAAAAACTCTCCGTTTATTATTAAAAAAATAGGTTCTAATTATGGACTTGGGGATATGGGAGTTGATTTAGGTCCGAGTGTAGCACAAAATCTTTTAGAAGGCATAGGAAAAGTAACAAACTTTCTTGATGAAATTGGAGGCGGATTTGTAAGAGGAACGCCAACATTCTCAGGAAGGATTCATAGAGAATTTGATGATGTTTTACGAAAAGGTAAATTCTTATTAAGTTCAGATGGACTTATATTTGGATTAAAACAATTTGGTTTACAAGTATTCAACAGAACTATTGAAACTCGAATATGGAATCCTGTATCTATACTTAGTAACAATTTTTTACATATACCAAGACATCTTGGAGGGCTTGAATACGGAGCCTTGATGAAAGACCCTGCTGAAGCAGTAAAAGATGTAGCACCATCTTTTTTAGAGCCTGTAATAAAACCTATATTCGATTCGTTATTTCCGACTATAGGCGATGGTAAATCAACTTCACGTGCGGCTTTCCAAGTAGCGTGGGTTAACGAACAGAAAGAATCTGATAAACCTACAATACCTAAAAAAACAGGTTTAGCTAATAGTATTAGTAACTTAGGTGCTAATATTGTCAATGCTGTAACAAAAGGACTTAATAGTGCGCTTTCGAAAGGTAAATTAGGATTACATAATCCAAATCATTACTTTAGAATAGGCGGACCTTTAGATGTTTATAAAGGGCCTGATGGTAGTACTCCGTTAAAAGAACTTGAAACTTTAGCAAACAAAATCAACACTCCAGGTGAAGGCACTACTTTTTACGAAAAAAAGAAAGATTTAACACAACGATACAACGATTATAATTTTAAAACTTACGGAATGATTAAAGAAGCTGCTGATAATGAAAAAAGTCAAAACAGATATACAGAAAATAATGGCAACAACAATTCCGATTTTAGAGAGACTGATTATGAACCAGGATTTAATGGTAACGATGTTATAGAAATTGGAGGCTTTGGTGTAGGAGACGGCAATCCTGTAAATGTTTCAACTAAACAAAAGAGAGATTTAGTCGCAGGATTTCATCAAAGAACTTCGAGAGGGATGTTCAATAAGACTAAGATACTAAGCCCTGATGAAATAAATAAAACACCATTATTCACTATAGGCGAAAATGGTAGAAAGACTATAGCAAAAGACTTTATAGATTTTTATTTTAAAACAAGACAATGGACAGGAACAAGACAAGATAACAGATATTTACAATTTTCTGCTATTATAAACAATATTAATGAATCAGTATCACCTGAATATTCTGAACAACGTTATTTAGGTCGTCCTGATAAATATTATACTTATAATGGTGTTGACAGAGAAATTAGTTTAGAATTTACTTTGTATCCTCATAGTAAAGAAGAGATGCCGTTTCTAATGGAAAAACTTAATTATCTTGTCGGACTATGTTATCCACAATATAGTTCAACAGGGATGATGATAGCACCACAAGCTGATTTAACAATAGGTGATATGTACAGAGACCAACCAGGATATATTCAAACATTATCTATAAACGTTCAAGATAACACTACTTGGGAATTTGATTTATTTCAGTTCCCAAAACATATAACTGCTAACTTGACATTTAAATATTTTGGAAAACACGTACCACATCAGTTTGGTAAACACTATGACATTCCTTATCTAAGTCCATTTAAAGGTTCTGAGACGGATAAGCCACAACAAGTAGGCGCATTAGGTTCACAAGATACTTACGTTGAAAACATTAAAAAAGCAGAAAAACCGTTTGAAGAAAAGAGTTTAACTCGAAGAAGCGCAGGCGGTTCAGTAACAGAAGAAGCTGTCAAGCAGATAAGCTCAATTAGTTATGCTAAAGAACAAGGACAATTATAATGCGTTATAAAGATACACCTATAAATACAAATTCTACAGGTGACAGAGTATACGGCACAACTTTCTATCCAAAGATATCTATAAAAGATAGTGACCGATTTCAATACTTTCCACGTGGTACACGTTTTGATAAAATAGCATACGATGCTTATGGTGATGCTACATTATGGTGGATTATAACTCTCGCAAATGGTGTTACTAATGGTGATATTCAAGTAGAGCCGACACAAGAGTACAGAGTGCCGACAGATATAGAGTCAATACTATCTGATTTTAAAAAAATAAACGAGTAATATTATGTTAGGCGAACCGCTAAGCAATAGTATAAGAGACGAACTTGACAGACGAAAGAAAGGTCTGAATAGAGATAATGGTCTTCCTAATTTAGGTAGTGGACTTGAATATTCGTTTTCTGAGATGATGACGAAAAGTACCTATGTTCGTCTTATTTCTCCGTTATTCAGAACTGAAATCAAAGGCAATCTTTTACAAAGAAACGACCCTACAAATTACTTCAACAAAACACATTGGACCGATGCTGATGGTCGTGGAAAATTACCACCACCAGGTATTACATCTGTTAGAACTGCATATGTAGGTGAAGGTGCTACTATTAACACGATTAAAGAAGCTACTATAGAAATGAAAGTATACTCTAATGAACAATATAACAAAGTAGTTCCTGAGTTTGTTAGAATTGGTAGAATACTTTATCTTGAATTTGGATGGTCTAACCCGAGAATAGATATAATTCGAGCACAAGCAGTTCCGAGAGATTTTTTAACTAAAACTTTTGATGAAACAACCGGTAAAGAAGGTGTAGAATTAAATTATGAACAAGCCTCTGTTTTTCCTGACGAGTTTGCAGAAAATACTAATGGCAATAGTGATGTACTCGTAGGTACCGTAACTAATTATAATGCTAAATTAAATCAAGAAGGCGGGTATGATATTAGTATAGATTTAAAAACCGCAGGACACGGACTATATCACTCTTCTACAAGTAAAAATAGACATCAACATATACCTATATTAAATGAGAATACAGGAAAAGGTGACCCTTTTTCTAATAATTTAGACGAAAGAAATGGGTTAATACTTTTATCAAAGATAAAAGCAAATATACAAGAAGTTTTTAAAATCAACAATGCATTTCAATACAAAGTTGATAATGGCACTAACGTAGACCAATCTTCTACTTTTTATATACGACCAAAAAACTCAGAGAAAAAACTTAACGAAACTATTAGTATGTTAGAAACCCAAGGATTTGAAGTAGAAGAAGTTAGAACAGGAGCTGATACTAAAAAAGACCCAAACACTTTAAGGCCAAATCCAATGTATACATTTGGTACTCAAACAGCAAACGTTGCAGCAACTTATAACGTAGAATCAATTGCTAATGAGATACCTGCAAAACTACACGGATTCGTTGCGATACATAAATCATACAAAGACTTAATAATATCTTGTGTAATGAGTCCGGAAAAAACAAAGATAGGAGAAGAAGTAAAAGAAGGAAAAGATAAAGAAGGTATCGATAACCAAGGTAACACTCAAGTTGGTGTACACTCGCTTTATTTAAATTACTATTGTAGTATGAAATACATAGAAGACAATATACTAACAAGACTCTTCGGAACCGCTGATATAGATTCAGGGATAATAACAACAGGAATAAGGTCGTTATTCATAAGCCAAGAAAAAATAAATGAAGGAATTAAATTTCCTAAAGATAACTCAACTCCTATGTTAGAAAGTAATTTAATGTTAACACACAGACAATTGGTACCAAAAAGTTTTACTGATTGTTTAATAAATACAGAAGCTATGAAAGCACTTCTTGGTCGTACACAATTAGGAATACATCAATCTAATGATAAAGAACAAATTCCGATGATGAAATCGTATTCTGAAGCATTAGGAAAAATTTTAGCCAAAGGTCGTGGTTTTATAATAACTAATCCTGTAGTAACTTCTGATGAATCAAAAGATGCTAAAGCAACAAACCCAAATCACGTTCAAGCAAAACTACGAAATATGTATGTTAATATAAACGTAGTACAAGACTCTTTTTTAGGAACTAATAACAGAGCTTTTTGTGATAGAAACTTTTTTCCTACGTTGAAACGAGATAGTTCAGGAGAAATCACAGAAATTTTAGGTAAAGATAATGATATATTTTTTAAAGATGATATAACATATTTTCAAGATAGAAACGTATTTTTTGATAAGATGGCGTGTGTAGGAAGTCTACGAGAAGGTTTGATGAATCTTTATAATAGAATATCTTCTAACTTTCACAACTTTCCAAACTTTGAAGTAGGCGCAAATGTACACTTACCTGGATTTTTAAGTGTTTATGATTTACGAAATTCTAATAAACAAGAACATTTCATATTTGATGTATATTCAAAAAACTCTATTGTAAAGTCTTTAGAATTAAATAGTAAAATTCCTAAGAACGTAGAATTGGCCGCTACTATAGGAGCTAGCACAAACTTTGATTTAACTGATGTGTTAGGCGGACTTAATTCAGGCCTAAAAGCTGAGTTGTTGCAAGATTTAAATATTAAAGACAGACCAACTGCTAATCTTTATAATCCGGTATATGCTTCATCATTTGGGCGTATTGTTTACCCATTAACCCAAAATAATGAAGCACCGCCTTCAAGTATTGCGAGACCCGATTATGACCCTGAAGAAGACGCTCCTGCTTTTAATATAAGCAGTGTAACAGACATAAATGTTATTGTCGAAAATGGTTCACGTGGAGCTCTCCCATCAGAAGAAGTTATATCTGATGCTCCTTTAAACTTTTTAAGAGTTGAAAGAGAAAAGTATTCTTCATCATTTGCTGGTATCGCTCCAACATATGTATTACAAAATCGACCACCTACTAATGAACACGATTCTACACCTGATGCGGAAGATAAAAAAGCTCGTGATATGTATCCTGATTTAAATAAAGGACTCGCAAAAATGTCGGACCAAATGGACGGCTTATTTTCACTATCAGGAAAGTATACGAGTAGTGCCACCGGTAAAGCTATGATAACAGGTATAGAAGTAAAAGGCGGTAATGCAGGCGGGATAACTCTTAACCAATTTAGTTTGACTCATAGTACTATTGTAAAGAATGTAGACGACGGCAGTAGAAAAGTTCCTTATGTATCAATCAGTACACATTCTGATTACCAAAACTATATAGACCACGTAATTTATCTTGATAATGTAAATTCTTTAGAAAAATTAAATAATACAATAAGTTATTTTGAGTTATCTTTCAAGATAGATGGAATAAGTGGTATACTGCCAGGACAAGCTTTTACGGTTAGTTATTTACCTGATGGAATTAGTGACAACTTCTTTTTTATTGTTAAAAATATAGAACAAGAATTAACTTCTGACGGGTGGGAAACTTCTATTACAGGATTGATGAGAAGAAAAACTAAGTCTATGCCACAACCTAAAAAGAAGTCTAAAACTAAAAAAATATTTAAAAAGAAAAAAGAAAACATTAAAAAAATAATATCTAATCCAACACCTAAACCTAAACCAAAACCAGCTCCTACACCTGTGGGAGACCCATTACCTAATGTGCCGTATCCTAACATACCTGTTCCTTCAGATGAAGAAGATATCGCAGATGATTTGCCTTTAGAACCGTTAGAGTTTGAAGATTTTTCAGATATGCCTAAACCGCCTCCTATACCACCCGTACCAAGACCGTCTATTCCTGTTCCATCAGATGAAGAAGATATAGCTGATGATGTAGAATTAGAAGAATTAGATTTTGATTCGTTTGAAGATTGGGAAGTACCGCCCCCTCCGCCGCCCTTTATTCCATATGCTATGGTAGAGAATGAAACTGCTAATATAATATTACAGATGACAGACGGGCAAGCGAACATACAACCATTTAAAGACGCGCCACAACAAGATGTTAAATTATATCCTAAAGGTCGTGAAAACTCACACCCTATAATATTCTCTTTAGGTGTTACAGATGTTTTGAGTATAGAAGAGTTTAATAATATAAGAAAAACTTATTTTCAATCATTCGGCAAAGACCCAAAAGATTTACTTGATAGATTATACACAAGATTAGAGTATTCTGATTCTGTTGCAGGTGATGATAATTCGAACTTTGGTGAATGGGATAAAAGAGAAACAACTTATTGTTATATAGCAAATAGAAAAACAGAAGATGGTATGATGATAGGTGATAAGATACAGGAGATGAGAAAGACTCTACAAGCACAAGTAGGTAATGACCCTAATAACACAACAGGACAAGATAATGATTTTACAAATGACATTATTAATGCTATATTAAATCAACCTGAAAGAACAAAATTAACGGTTTTAAAAGACAAAAAGAAAAACGACAGAAAAAATATTAAAATAAAAAGAGGAAGACCAGCACCTATGAATCCTGCGTTGATGCGAGACCCTAATGCACAGCCAAGTCCAGGTCAAGACCCTCCTTCAGGAAAACCAAAGAGAACAAAGAAAAAGAAGCCAGCAACACCTCCTTCAAGTTATTTTGGTGGGGATGAGTGGCAAAATAATTTAATATATAGATTAGTTCCTAAATGGAAAACACTTGGTGCTGTATTAGGTAAAGCTGAAGCCGCAATAACTACTACAGACAGATTAAACGTAACGCAACGAGGAACTTATTTTAAAAACCAAGTAATGTATGGAACAGGAAGAGAAAGTGGAGGCGAAGACCCTGTACCATTTAGTGAACGAAGAAAATTTTGGGATTCAATGATAGAAGCAAGAGAGCCGGGTGCGTCTAAAGAAAAAAGTCAAAAGTCACGATGTAGGGCAGCTGAATCAGAAATAAAAGAAGATGGTAGTTATAATTATTTAAAGAGACTAACAGGTCCAAATGGTCCTTCAGATGTTAGAACATATCAATCGAGATTATAATGATAGATTATGATAAAATACGACAAATTCAAGATAACACTATGAGAGCAGTTCCTAATGCAGGAAGCGTACCTGACAACACATCTTTTATATATGTTTCTAATGGTACTTTAGTTAAAAAAGGAACTTCTTATCATATACATTATACATTTGACTTTGAAGAATATTATATGACGGGTGAAAGTCACGGACCTACATCTCGAATAATTAAACCTTTGAATCCTGTAGACGAAAGTAATTTCTCTGCTTACACTAATAACTATGGAAAAACATACGAACCCATGGCAGATGTTTTTATAAAAGAAGGCCCGGAATCTAATGATTATGTTAATGGTTCATTTACACGATATTTTGTTATTAGAAGAAATGACCCAAGTGAAGGTCTTAAAGAAGTAGATGAAGATTTTGATTCTCCGTTATATGAAAAATTTAGTATTGAATGGAGATTAACAGGGAAAGCTAAAGATGTGTTCACTCAAAATAGAAGAACGGTTTTTGATGAAAATTTTAAACATCCTGGTCTTGATAGAATGTTATCTAATTATATAGAATACTACATTATACCAACAGCAAGTGAACTTTCAAAACAACGTAAATCATTAGGTATTGAAAAAATACCAAGAGATGCAAAAGGAAACATAGTTGTTCCTGCACCTACACAGAGTATACCTCTACAAGAAAAAAACAATGAAATAGTTCCAAAGAAACTTAAAAAAACAGGTAGCGCATTATCAGGACCGCCGGCAGGTGTAATGACAGGAGGAGCAGGCGGAAACGTAAGTTATTAAAAATAATACTTGACATTATCAATAAAAAGTTATATATTAAGACGTGGTTATAATAGAAAAGTACAACCAATTTGAGGACTTTGTGGATGAATATCGTTCTTCTGATTGGGTGTTCTTACATTTCATAGGAAGTAAAAACAAACATCCATTAAACGATTATCCGTTGATGCTATACGTACGGTTATCTAACGATAACGAATATATGCTATCATTCAATCACGATGAAGCTCCTGAACTAACTTTAGATTGTTTATTACATTTAGATACTGATGTTCCTAAATACGTAGCAGATATAAAAGCAGTTTGCCACTTTGCTAATTTTAGTAACGTTATTGATTTACAACAAGCAGAGTTTCAGAAACAAGGAAATTTAGTTGATAATCATATATTCCTGACTACTTCACATAGATATTTTCATTCTAAAGGGATGAATAATTTTGTTATTCCTTTAATGAAACATTTAGAGTATTGTCAAGATTTGTTCACAAACTATAAAGAAAATATAGGTGATGAATATAATGAGTTTTATTCAGATGCTAATAAAGTATTTGCAGATGTAGAACGAGTTGGATTATGTGTCAATCCACTAAGAGTACCAGCTGGACAATCAGATAATGTTTCGAAAGACCATTTGATGTTTACTAATTATAATGTGTTGACTCCTACAGGTAGACCGAGTAATACTTATGATGGTTTAAACTTTGCGGCTATGAATAAAAGTGATGGTTCACGTAAGATGATAGAAAGTAGATATGATGAATTAATTGAATTTGACTTTGATGCTTATCACGTAAGATTGATTGGTAAGATTATAGGATATGATTTTGGTGCTGAGAGTGTACACGAACATTTTAGTAAACTATATAACGTATCTTACGAAGAGTCAAAGACGATGACTTTTAAGTATTTATATGGTGGTGTACCTGATGATATAGCAAAAACACACGAATTTTTCGGTAAGGTTAAGAAATATTACACTAATCTGTGGTCACGTTTTAAGAGAGATAAAGTTTTAGTAACTGATATTTATAAAAGAAGAATAACATTAGATGTAAAGGACTTTTATCCTTCAAAACTTTTTAATTATATGATACAAAGTTTAGAAACAGAGAGAAACATATTAGTATTAAAGAGTTTGTTAAAAAAAACAAAAGACTTTAAAAGTACGTTAGTATTATATCACTATGATAGTTTTTTGTTTGACTACAACAAAAACGATGGAGATAAATTTGTTGAAATTGTTCAAAAAGAGTTACAACAAGATGGATTCCCTGTCAAGATGAAACGAGGTAAAAACTACGATGAACTCATTTGATAAACTGCTTACCAATATATCTTGGATGTATGATAAAGGCTATCCTGACTTCACTATAAAAGAAGATAGAGAAGCATTATACGATTATCTCTTATCTATAGGATTTTCACACTCTGATGTTATAGAATTATCTGAAAGATTTATTAGAGAAGACGATGAGTGGTGGACAAAATTGTCTCCTGAACAACAAGCACAATATATTAAAGACCACCCTAAATCACAAAAAGCATTAGATGCTAAAGAAAAAGAAGACGAGGATGATGAAGAAACATCAGAAAAGCCAAAAGATGATATTGATGTTAAAGTAGAAAAACAAAAAGAAAAATATGCGGAGAAAGGTTTAGATGAATTTGGTAAACCTACAGGAGAACCTAAAAATCCTAATTTAGATAAAGACATTACAGGAAAAGTAGGACCTAAAGGTGAAAAAGTAGAAGTCTTAAAAGTACACCATGGACTTGATAATGTTAATGCAGGAGTTCAAGAATCAAACGTTATTCCTGATGAAGATAAGAAAAATATAAGTTCTGCTATTCAAAAGATTAAAGAAGAAAAAGTAGAAACAATGACAGACGATGAGATAAATTCATTGAGAAGATGGGTAGCAGTAAAAGACCAAAAAGGACAGCCTGATGAAGAGAAACGAAGTGCTGAATTTTACATAGCAGACATAAGTCCAAATGATTGGAGATTCGGTAACAAAAGTGTAGGTGGCGGAGAACCTGCAAGACAAGCAAGAAAAAAAGCAACAATGACAGGTGGAAAAGGTAAAGCACCATATGATGAAATAGTAAAATTAGCAGATGCAGTTGGACTAAAAATGGCATCACCAACTAATTCAAGAACCACTTCAAAGATGATGGCTCCTACAGCAATAAATAAAAAGAGAAAAGAAGAAAAAATTAAGATAGACAAAAAGAAAGGTAAAGTTGTAAGTGCAACTATTGCAGGTCAAACACATACGAAAAAATCTGTACCAAGAATAAGTGACGTAGAAAAAGCTTTGATAGAAAAGGGTATAGACCCTGATAATGCAAAGAGAAAAGCAAGAAAAGTAGTATTAGGTATACAAAGATATAATGACCAAATAGATTTATTAGCAGAAGCAGAAGGTGAATTAGAAGTAGTTGATTATGGTGATACAAGCACTACTGAAGGTAAAAAGAACGCAATCAATCAATGTTTACAAGACTTAGGAAATACATTAGAGAAAAAATTAGAAAAAAGTATACCTCCCCACCCACCATTAACAAGAGAACACTACGAGCTAACAGAATTAATCAGAAATATAAAAAATCCATTAGATGACCCTGAATGGGATAACCTATCATTTGAAGAACAACAAGAAAGAGCAAATAAATTTAATGAAGATATGGGGCAAATATTAGTAGAGATGAATGCATTAGGTGATATGATGACTTCACGTGCTGAAGTAGCAGAAGCTATAACTTATATGCACAGATTATCACAAGGATTTACTGCTATTTTACCATCATCTGAAACTTTTAAAGTAACTGATGTTTATGCTATAAAAGACCCAGGCGATACAAAAAACCCTAACAAAATAGCAGAATCAATACAACAAGTATTAGTTAGTATTGAAGTATCAGGCGGTGAAAGTGTAAAGTATGATGCAGGAGCTAGGTCTTCTTCTGCTGGTAAAGTATCGTTAACCGTTTATAAGAATAAAAGCACACGAAAAACTATAAATGATTTACTTGATACATATGATAAAGTTTACAATGGAGATGATTATCCACCAAGTGATGAAGTTATAAAAGAGTTAGATGATGTAAGAGATGCAACTAAAGCACAAGTTGTAAATGATGGTATTATGACAGAAGAAGAATATGATAAGATTTACAACGCAGGATTAGAAACAGGCGAGAAAGCTTTTTCGGCATTTATGAAAAAAGCGGGGAATAAAGGAAAACTTATGAAAGCAGGGTTTACTGAAGATGATTTGAGAAGAGTTAAAGAAACTTTTATGAAACATTGTGCGCACGGAAAAGTAATGGCTGAAATAAATAATCGTGATACTGAATATAATAAGTTCAATAATGTTTCACATAAAATATCAAAATTTAAAAAAGATAAAGATACAGGAGAAGTTACTAACAAAGGTGACTATAAAATAGTAGAAGCAGATGGTATAGATGTTATATCGGGTATGAATTTTAGTTGTGACCAAGGATTTACCGTCGCAACACCACCAAAGAAAAAGATAAGTCCTGAAAACACTAATCCATCAGCAATCGTAGCTTTAGACGCGCAGACAGGAAAAAAAGTTAGATAATGATAGATTCACAACTACTTTGTACTTTCTCTAACAAGAAAGAACTTACTGAAATGGTCTTACTCATCAAAGAGTCTGCACCACTTTCTATGAAAAAACTTTATGTTTTAGAAAGAACAGAAAACTCTAATGAGTTAATGTTGACCTATAATGTGTTAAAATCAGAAGTATCGGGATTTCTCCCTAACACAATATTATTACATCGAAAGAAAGAAACAAATACACTATACACAATCAATGCAGTTAACATTATAATTAGGAATGCTAACAACGGTATCTTAGACACATCGTATAGATTACAATGGAACAACTATCGTAATTGTATTTTATTGACAAATAAACAAGGCTTAAACAAAATAGATACACGATTAAAAGAAATTATTGATTTATAAAAATAAATTAACGTTTTGAATTTTACAACCATACTTATATATGAATGGTTACTCAAGTAACAATTAACAATTAAATAATAACAATAGGAGAATATCAAATGGATATTACAGCAATACGCAAAAGGTTAGAGCAACTTCAAACTTCTAACACGAAAACCAATAATCTTTGGAAACCACAACCAGGAAAACAAGTAGTCCGAATCGTGCCTTATCAACACAATAAAGAGAATCCTTTTCAGGAACTTTTCTTTCATTATGATTTAGGTGGCAAGACTTATTTGTCTCCGATAACATTTGGTCGTCCTGACCCAATCGAAGAGTTTGCACAAAAACTTCGTTCAAGTGGTAACAAAGATGATTATCAGATAGCAAAGAAACTCATGGCTAAAATGAGAACATTTGCACCTGTAATAGTTCGTGGTGAAGAAAGCGAAGGTGTTCGATTTTGGGGCTTTGGTAAAATGGTTTATCAAGAGCTTCTATCTGTAATAGCAGACCCTGATTATGGTGACATCACAGATTCAATGAATGGTCGTGATGTAACGGTAGAATTTATTTCTGCTGAAGAAGCAGGAAAGAACTTTCCTGTTACTAACATAAGGGTCAAGCCTAATCAAAATCCAATCACAGAAGATGATAAGATGCTTGATAAAATGTTGAATGAACAACCAAACATTCAAGAAATGTATCAAGAGAAGACCTATGAAGAACTTACTGAAGTTCTTAATACTTGGTTGACTCCATCTGAAGAAGAGGGTAATGATAAAGGCGATTCGGTGACAACTGAAGTTCTTTCCAAGAAAACGGTTAAAGACACTTCAGAAGCGTTCGACCAACTCTTCAATAAGTAATACAACGTAAACAGAAACTCGGGGCGGGCATAAGTTCGCCCCATTCGAATAGGAGTTATAGTATGTCTAATACTAAAGACGGGTTAGAGGGTCTTTTGGCCGACACCCTAAACAAAAAATTTAGCAATCAAAAAGTAGCTTACTTTCTTGATGGTAGTGATACAACACCCACAGATATTAGAGAATTTTTATCTACAGGTTCGAGTATATTAGATTTAGCAATATCTAATAGACCAAATGGTGGTATAGCTGTTGGAAGGATTACAGAAATTAATGGTTTAGAGTCAAGTGGTAAATCATTACTCGGTGCACATATACTTGCAGAAACTCAAAAGAAAGATGGTGTAGCAGTTTATATAGATACTGAAACAGCAGTTAGTGAAGACTTTTTACAAGTTATCGGTGTAGATAGTAGTAAAATGTTATATCTTCATCTTGAAACGGTAGAAGACATATTTGAAGCTATTGAAGAGATTGTGACTAAAGTTCGTGAAAGTGATAAGAATAGATTAGTAACAATATTAGTTGATTCAGTAGCTGCGGCATCTACTAAATTTGAAATGGAAGCTGATTTTGATAAAGATGGATATGCTACACACAAAGCAATCATCATATCTAAAGCACTTCGTAAAATTACTCAAATGATAGGTAGACAACGTGTAGCACTTGTATTTACTAATCAGTTAAGACAAAAACTTGGTGTTATGTTTGGTGACCCTTATACAACATCAGGCGGTAAAGCATTGCCTTTTCACGCTTCAACTCGTATTAGATTGAAGAACAAAGGTCAGATTAAAGATACAAAAAAGAATACAATCGGAATGACTATAACATCACAAGTTATCAAGAATAGATTAGGCCCGCCTTTGAGACGCGCAGACTTTCCTTTATACTTCGATAGAGGTATAGATGATAAATCATCTTGGTTACAAGTTATGAAAGAATATAAACTTCTTAAACAAACAGGCGCTTGGTATACTATAGAACACGAAGGTGAAGATATCAAATTTCAATCAAAAGATTTTGAGTCTATTCTTGAAAAACACGATGGCTTAGCAGATGTGTTGTATGAAAAAATTTGTAGTGTCTTGATTCTTAAATATGATACTTCAGCTCTTGGATTGGATGATGTTGTAGAAACTGATGAACCTGCGGACGAGTTATAATGAAGATATTGATTACAGGCGGTGCTGGTTTTATAGGTACTAATTTAATTAGTAAGATACTCAAAGAACAACCTGAAGCGTATATTCAAGTATTAGATAACTTTTCAACAGGTTATCATCATAATAGAATCGATAGCGACAGAGTTATATATCACGAGTTTGATGTTGCAGACTATTTCTTTCAACAACGTATAGATGATATTGTATTAGGGGATGACTCAGAAGGTACGCCTGACATAATATATCATCTTGCGGCATTAGCGAGAATACAGCCTTCATTTGATGAACCGATGAATACATTTTCATCTAACACAATCGGTACACAAAATATATTAGAATGGGCTAGGATGAGAGGCAATATACCTGTTGTTTATGCTGGCTCAAGTTCTACTCATGGTGACCACTTTGCTAATCCATATACTTTTTATAAGTACAATGGTGAGTTGTTGTGTGAGTTATATTCTAAAGTGTATGATTTGCCTACTATTATAACAAGATTTTATAATGTATATGGTGATTATATGATTCCTTCAGGTAGTGCATATGCTACGGTTGTTGCAGTATTCGATGAATTGAAAGAACTCGGCAAGCCTTTAACGGTTACAAACAATGGTGAACAAAGAAGAGACTTTACTCACGTATTAGATATATGTAGTGCTTTGATTGCTTGTCAAGGACGTAGTGATTTGAGAGCAGAGTACTTTGAATTAGGAACAGGTAAAAACTACAGCATAAATGAACTTGTTAAATTGTACAAATCTGATAGTGTAAATATAGGACCAAGACCCGGAGAAATGGATGTTACATTATGTGAAGACATTAATGCACACAAACTTTTAGGATGGATACCTGAACATTCACTTGAAGATTACATAGCACAAAAAGTAAAGGAATACGATGAAAAAACGATACCTAAGTCTGTTTGACGAAATAAAAAATAACCCGTCAAAACCAACAGAGTTAAATGACCATGTGTTAGTAATAGATGGTCTAAATAACTTTATCAGATGCTTTAGTGCTATTCCTATGATGAGTGACAATGGTTATCACGTAGGGGGGATGATAGGATTCTTGAGGTCGTTGAGTTATGTAATAAGACTTATACAACCTACAAGAATCCTAATAGTCTTCGATGGTAAAGGTGGTTCACAGAAACGAAGAAAACTCTACCCTGAATACAAAGCAAACCGTGCTTTTAAATCTAAACTAAATCGTAAAGTAGAGTTTACTAAAGATGGCGGTGAAAGACAATCTATGATACAACAGATGTCAAGATTGATGGAGTACTTAGAATGTTTACCTGTACAAACTTTTTCTCTTGACAATATGGAGGCAGATGATGTAATTTCATACGTAGCAAACAAAGGAAATTTCAGCCGTTGTACTATAATGTCTACAGACAAAGACTTTCTACAATTAGTAGATGACAGAATAAATGTTTATAGCCCTTCAAAGAAGAAGTTGTACACTACTGAAACTTTAATGGAAGAGTATGATATACATCCTGAAAACTTCTTGATGTACAGAATGGTTGATGGTGATAAATCTGATAATATTCCAGGTGTACGAGGCATCGGATTGAAAACGTTAATGAAGATATGTCCTGAAATGGCTACTGAACCTGTTTCATTAAAAGAATTGGTTAGTAGAGATAACAGGTTATCAGATAATTTAGACATTTTAAAAAGAAATTTTGAATTAATGGATTTGAGAGAGATAATTATAAGTGGCAGTGCGAAACAAAAAATTCTTGATTTTGTTGACAATCGGCCACATCACTTAAATAGTTATAAATTTCGACAAATGTATATTGAAGACGGATTTTCTAATGAGATAAAAAACTTAGAAGTGTGGTTACGTGAAAGTTGGGCTTCATTAGATATTCTTACGAGAAATGGGTAGAAAAATAAAATATAAAACAGACGAAGAACGAAGAGCCGCTCAATTAAAGTGGTCTCAAAACTATTATTTAAAAAATAGGCATAGAGTTTTGGATAAAGCAAGACAACGATATCAAAGTAAAAAAAATCAAAAATTAAAAAAGGAACTTTATGGCGAATAAAGAAAACTTAAATCAATATAGCCCTACGTTTCAATCGAAAGTAGTGTCTTCTTTATTAAGTGACAATACATTCACAGCACAAATTTCTGATATTATGAATCCTGACTATTTTGAATCAGATTCAAATAAGTTTTTAGTAAAGACTATAATGGCATATTTTATAGAGTATAAAAATGTCCCTACACTTGAAGTATTAAAAGTTAAAACAGATGAAATAGGTAACGATGTTTTAAAAGTAGCAGTAGTAGAAAGTTTAAAAGAATCTTGGCGACATATAGAAGCTACAGATTTAGAATTTGTTAAAGAACAAGTACTTGGATTTTGTAAAAATCAAACATTAAAAAATGCTATTATAGAGAGTGTAGATTTACTTGAAGGTAAAGATTATGATAGTATAAAAAGAATTATAGATGATGCTTTAAGAGCAGGTACTGATAGAAATCTTGGACACGAGTATTTAATTTCACTTGAAGAGAGATTGAATCAATCAGCACGTGATACGGTAAAAACAGGTTGGGATACTATTGATGAAGTTATGGATGGTGGATTGGCAGGCGGAGAGTTAGGTGTTGTTGTAGCACCCGCAGGTATCGGTAAGTCTTGGACTCTTCAAGCATTAGGTGCTAATTGTGTTCGAGCAGGATTGAGTGTAGCACACTACACATTAGAATTAAATGCTGAGTATGTTGGTTTGAGATACGATACAATATTTTCAGGAGTCCCTACAGGAAATCTAAAGTTTTATCAAGATGATGTTCAAAAGAAATTAGATGCGATAAAAGGTTACTTACTAATAAAGTATTATCCTACAAGAACTGCTTCTGTTCAAACACTCGCGGCACATATTAAACAAATGGAATTACAAGGAAAACTTCCTGATATGATTATTGTAGATTATGCTGATATATTAAAGCCGATAGGTAACTTTACAGAAAGACGACATCAACTTGGTAACATATATGAAGACTTGAGAGGCATGGCAGGAGAATTTGGAGTTCCAATATGGACTGCTTCTCAAGCAAATCGTTCAGCACTTGAAGAAGATGTTATTGACGCAAGTAAGGTAGCTGAAGATTATAGTAAAGTAATGACTGCTGACTTCGTTATCAGTATGAGTCGTAAAGTAGAAGATAAGATAGCAAACACAGGCAGATTTCACGTAATTAAAAATAGATTTGGTGTCGATGGTATTACATTCCCTGCCACTATAAATACTAATACAGGACATATTCAAATATTCGACAAACAGACACAACAAGGACAGAACGTACAAGGTAAGATGAATAATCACGAAGAGTTTCTAAGAAAATCTTTAGGTCAAAAATATCAAGATTATAAACAAAAAGATATGAAAGGCTTCGATTAAAGTGAGTATATATTCTACTTATAAATGTTACGGATTAAGACACAATAAGGATACAACTAATGGACAAATTTAAACTCTCAGATAATTTTATTAACGGATACAAACGCAAAAAGGCACCATTCGGTTTTAACGGATTAGGTGAATTAGTTTATATGCGAACCTACTCACGAATCAAAGAAAATGGTAAAAATGAACGATGGTGGGAAACCGTTCAACGAGTCGTAGAGGGAACTTACTCTATGCAAAAAGATTGGATTGAATCACACCAATTAGGGTGGAATGCGTGGCAAGCTCAAAAGTCTGCTCAAGAAAT
>ERZ651776.2590-NODE-2590-length-19333-cov-13.386321_pt1 | contig 19333 bp, 22 predicted proteins | sample MGYA00514761_ERZ651776 | MGnify/ENA metagenome assembly ERZ651776 | reverse complement strand
ATTGAATTAATTAAGATATTAAATTTTTTATGAAAGAATTTTATAAAAAAATTGGCGATGCATTGGCTATGCTTGATGGCATGGAACAAGATTTAAATATAAGGCATTTAACTCCAAATGAATTAAAAGTCTTTTACACAATCATTATTCGTGCTGCCTATAATGAACATGGCTCCAATATTACAGATATAGTTGAAAATTCCGGAATGTCTCGTTCAACCGTATATAAAACGCTAAAAAAATTATCCACAGTAGGCATTATTCAATTACATCAATCTGAAGAAGATGGTCGTGAATCTTTAGTTTTATTAAATAGCTAAGAAAACAAAAACCTCCTTAGTGAAAAACTTTCTTACACTTTCTGTTACCAGCTTTGTATTTTCAACAGTGCTATGGGTACTGTGGCACTTTGTTGATACGCATGTACTATTTTTAGCAGGCAAGGGAGGTTTTTTCTATTTTCCTCATGCTGCAAGGGTTTTATGTGTTGTTTATTTTGGCTATAAAGCTATTCCAGCACTATATTTAGGAGAGCTGGTTGGACCTTATGTGCTTGAAGCAGGTCTATATTCTTTTTCAACACTAATACCGAGCCTTATAAGCGTTATGTCGGTTCCTTTTGCTTTAAGTCTTCTGAATATACTGGGTTTTACTCTTGGGGAAACCAGGACAAGCCCTTTAAATAGAAGAAATTATAAACATATTTTTTTGATTACTTTTATATCAGCTGGTTTTAATGCGCTTATTGTAAATCTATACATGAGTAGAAATAATTTAAGTTTCCCAAATGCTATGACTGACATTGAGCAAGTTTATAGATTTTTTGTAGGAGATTTTTTAGGAACAGTATTCGTTTTTATATTTCTAGCCATGCTTTTGATACCAGTGTTAAGACAGGCAAGAATTCAATAACTCATTATCCATTCACTAATAATATCCTCTAGAACAAACAGAGGAACAATTCCTTGATCTAGAACCACAGTATGAAATTTCTTTATATCAAACTTGTCTCCAAGAGCTTGTTTGGCTTTTTCTCTTAACTCTAAAATCTTTAGCATTCCCATTTTGTAGCTGGTGGCTTGACCTGGCCAAACAATGTAACGCTCAATTTCCACTCTTACTTCTGTGTCAGACATACCGGTGGTTTTTTTCATGTAGTCCATGGCTTCTTCTCTGGTCCATCTTTTGTAATGCATGCCAGTATCTACAACCAATCTATTGGCTCTAAACATTTCACTTTGCAAGACCCCAAGTTCGTCATAAAGGTTTTTAGTCATTCCTGCCTCAACAGCTAATTGCTCTGAATACAATGCCCAGCCCTCAGTAAAAGCTGAAGTTCTATATCCCATTTTTCTATACAGAGTTAATTTTTCATTTTCTTGATTAAGGGCTATTTGAAAATGATGGCCTGGAACTGCCTCATGGAATGTAAGAGTTCGCATGCCAAAAGTTGGAGTCTGTTTAATATCATATAAATTTGCATAAAACACACCCGGGCGAGATCCGTCTAGGCTTGGAGCTTGATAGTATCCACCTGCAGCTGTTTTCTCTGAATATTCAGGAACAGCTCTTACTTCAACAGGACTAATTGGGAATCTTTCAAAATAGGGCCTTACATCTTCCTCAGCTTCTTTAACCATTTGATTGTAATCTGCAATGACAATTTCTTTTCTGTCAGGGGTATCTGCATATAAAAATTCTGGATTTTCATTTAGAGCATTCATCATTTCACCGACAGGTTTGTTGACTTCATAACCAAGCAAGACAAAGATTTCTTTCATGCGATTGCTAATTCTTTCAACTTCTGACAGACCTATCTGATGAATTTCTTCAGCCGTGTAATCTGTAGTTGTGTAAGATCTGAGTCTTGATGCGTAAAAAGCATCCCCATTAGGTTGCGACCAAACACCATGATGTGGATTAGCATTGGCATAGTTTGACTCCATGTATTGAAGAATGATTTCATAGCCAGGCTTTACATCAGATTTAATAACTGAACTGAGCTCATCAAACAAGGCTTCTTTTTTCTGGGCTGAAATTTCAAGCTCACTAACTTTTCTAATAAATACTTGCATCAATGGATTTTCATCATCGGTGTAAGAAAGCAGTTCTTTGAGTTGCCTGATTACATGATCAAATACAAACTGAGGAGCAAATATTCCTAATTTTTTTTGCTCTTCAAGCCATATCAGATCCGATTTCATTGATTCATCAATGAGTCTAACTCTTTTTATATAATCCGAAGCTTCACGGTAATTACGAACGGGATGAGTATCTGTCATGAACTCAACAACATTAAGATGATTGCCACTTATTTGATTAAAAGGATAGGAATGAAATCTAAAGTTTTCAAATCTATCAAGGTTATTTTCAGTATCAAAAATAGCTATTTTTTGTGTAACTCTTTGTACATCTGTTAAGCCTGCGGCATCATATTTTTTTAACATCGATAGATGCTTTAATGTATCTTGGTAATCTTCTTCACCATCTGCCAATGAATCAATGGTCAGTCTTTGATTGTGCTTTAAAATTGCATTATAGGGATCAAAAATTCCAATATATGTCATAAATTCAGGTGATTCTAATAGACTCATTACTAACTCTTTAGCCAGATAATGATCAATTGAATATGGCTTCATGAAAAATAAATTAGCTAGATATAAACTTATAACAGCAAGACCGCTGAGCATTAGATAACCAACATACTTTAATAATTTTTTCATAATCTTCCTGTGCCTAATGTAATATATTTATTTTAACATGTAACAAACAATCCAGTCATGATGAACCCATTTCACTTAGCTATTCCAGTTAATGATTTAATTAAAGCAACTTACTTCTATCAAAATGTACTGGGATGCCAAAGAGGCAGATCAAGCAACTCTTGGATTGATTTCAATTTGTTTGGCCATCAGTTAGTTTGTCACTATGTTGAAAATGCTCATACAGAGAGTACCAATCCCGTTGATGGAGATGAGGTACCGGTTCCACATTTTGGAGTTATCTTGAGCTTTGATCAATTTGACGATCTTTTGCATCAACTACAAAAGAAAAAACAAACTTTTGTTATTGAGCCAAAAATTCGTTTTGCCGGACAACCAGGAGAGCAGAGAACGATGTTTCTCAAGGATCCCAGTGGGAATGCGCTTGAATTCAAAGCCTTTAAAAACTTAGATAGTCTATTTCGTACTTAGAGATCTAGCAATCCTTGAATGAGAGCAATGCATTGAGGACAATGATTTGTATAGACTGCTTCTTTTTTTAAAAATTGTTTTTTTGATTAACCAATTCTTATGATCATCAAGAATATACAGGTCCTCATAGGTGCCGGTAATATTTAAGCTAAAATTCTTCAAAGTATCAATTAAGGTATATGACAGAGACCAAAATCCTGATGCCTCATTATCCGATAATAATTTAATAATTTGATTTTTGCCTGAATGCTGCTCAATAAGATGGGGATGGCATGAATAAACTTTATACTTTTTAACCATATCTTGAGCAGAAGAGAAGACGCCAAAATCCTCAAAATCTATGTAAACTTTTTTAGAATCAAAGCACCCTAGAATATCACTGGGTTTTTTTGAATCACAAGCATTCAAATATTTAAATTTTAAATTTTTAATATCGTAAACAGCTTGGATTGCTTCAATCCTGCTGTGGAGCTTTTCTTTAGTATTCACAAGAGGTTTTGTTTATTAATTAATTTATTGTACTCAATAGTTGACTTAGCTTTAATTATAATATTTAATACTGTACATATATACAGTAAAATAAACATTATGAATAATTTAATACATTTAAACCCTATAGATCCAATATTTAACGAGTATGAAGCTTTTGTAGATAAGAGCGCTGGTCTAAAAACCATTGCATTTAAATACTTTGGTGCAGATATACAAAAAGCCATTGCTTATCTTGATATTAATACCGTCCATGAATCACATGATAGTGAATCCATGAATCTTGCTTTAGTTGAAACCAAAGACTATTACCAGCCTGAATTATTACACTAAAGACTAATCCTTCTATTTAAAATAGTATTTTATTTAGAATATTTCTCTATATAATTTAATTAGATGTCGCATGCACAAATTACTAAGGGGATTTGTCTGTGCTTGTTTTAATACCCTTGCTCAGGAGGTGATCTTATTAGTATTTATATTAAATTAGAAAACGGAGGGCTCGCCTTTTGACAAGAGGTGAATTTCCGAATTCGCCTATCAGACTTATCTAACTCTGATAGTTTGAAGCCTCTTTCGAGAGGCTTCTTTTTTTAATAATTTATATTTAAATTATTAACATAAAACTTTTCTATTAGTTTAAAATTCATCATCTTTTAAATGTCTTGTTTATTTCATGGAATCGAAAGATTGGTTTTTGCTAACTGCGCTTGCTGCTATATGGGGCAGTGCCTTTATGTTTATAAAAATTTCAGCAGTAGATTTTGGGCCAATTTTATTAGTAACCTTGAGATTGTTAATTGCCGGCTTAGTATTTATGCCATTGCTGCTGAGACAAAAATATAGAGTCTTATTTAAATCACATTTACCAGGAATTATTGTCATAGCTATTTTTAGCAATGCATTGCCTTTTACACTGTTTGCTTTTGCTTCTCTTGGAGCTACATCAAACATGCTGGGCATTTTAAATGGCACCACTGCTTTTTTAACTACTGTTATTGCTTATTTTTGGTTAAGTGAATCTATATCCTCAAAACAAATTATTGGTCTGTGTCTTGGTTTTTTGGGTGTTATTATTCTGGTAAATCCAGCAAATGGTTCAAGCACAATTATTGCAAGCACTTGTGCGCTAATTGGGTCACTTTGCTATGCTTTTAATGGAAATTATCTTCAAAAATTTCACTCCAATTCAAATAAAAAAGTTTTAATAGGCTGGTCTATGCTTTTTGGCGGGTTATTTATGACACCCTTTGCTGCGTTTAATTTGCCAGACGCCATGCCAAATCTAAATTCATTTTTAGCATTGCTGTGGCTTGCTGTTGTTTCAACCGGAATTGGATATCTTGGTTATATTAGGCTGATTGATAGAATAGGCGCTGTTAAGACATCTACCTTGACATACTTACTTCCTGTTTTTAGTATCTTGTGGGGCGCAATTTTCCTACAAGAACAAATAACATTAATTATTTTTGGTGGTTTTATTTTTGTTATGATGGGTATGTATTTCGCCAACACAACTAAAGTAAAGATTAAAAATTAATATGACATACACAGAAAAATTATTATCAAAAGCTGATGAGATAATACCTAGGGTTACCTTGGACGATTTTAACAATGATCCAAATGCAAAGGTGATGATAGACGTTCGGCAGCATGAAGAATTGAAAGCATCTGGTACTGTCAAAGGATCAATCCACATCCCTAAAGGGGTTATAGAATTTAGATTAAATAACAATGATGAGATTTCTTTCAATACCTCTGTCTATGTTTTTTGCGCTGTGGGTGTTAGATCAGCAATTGCTGGTTACAACTTAAAGGGCGTTGGCTATCAAAAAGTTTTTAATTTAGTTGGTTTTCAAGATATCCTAGATCAAGGTGCTGAGAAACAGTCTTTAATTTAATACAGGAGAAGAGCATATGTTTAGTCATGTTATGGTTGGAGCGAATGATATCGAGGCATCAAAAGTCTTTTATGATGCAATTTTAGGAGTACTAGGCGCGAAGCCAGGTCTTTTATCTGAGAATTTAACAGGTCAAAAAAGATATATGTACTTTCTCGATGGTGGCACCTTTTTAATTTCTGAGCCGATTGATGGAAATCCTTCAACTCATGGGAACGGTTCCACTATTGGTTTTAATGTTCCAGATGAAGCTACGGGAAATATATGGCACCAAACTGGCCTAGAGAATGGAGGCACAGACTGTGAAGATCCTCCTGGTACAAGAGAAGGGATGGGTGTAAAAATGTATCTAGCCTACTTAAAAGATCCTTCTGGAAACAAGATCTGTGTTTTGAAGAGATTGGCTTAGATCTATTTATTAATAGCCGGCTGCTTGGCCATCCTTTCTGGTTTCTGAGGCACCATAATAGACGCCATTTTTTAGCATAATTGCTTGGTAGCCACCAAAGATGCCTTTCTCATATTTAATGGTATGACCTTTAGCTGTTAATTCATCCTCAATGATTTTTCCAAAACCACTTTCTATGCTTAAAGTTCCGCCATCTTTCATAATCTCATCTGTTGGTTGAGAAGAGCCACTGTGAACAATTCTAGGTGCATCTCCAGCTTCTTGAAGGTTTAGACCAAAATCAATCATGTTGATGATGATTTGAGCATGCGCTTGGGGCTGTGTAGCTCCTCCCATTACACCAAAACTCATAAAGGGCTCACCATCTTTTGTTACAAAGGCTGGAATGATTGTATGAAAGGGTCTTTTGCCACCTTGGAGAGCATTCCTATGATTTTTATCTAAGCTGAAGAGCTCACCTCTATCTTGAAGCATAAAACCAAGCCCAGGCGGCATCATGCCCGAGCCCATGCCTCGGTAATTACTTTGAATCAAGGAAACCATATTGCCGAATTTGTCAGCCACTGTGAGGTAGATAGTATCACCAGACTTTAATATTCCAGGTTCATCTGTAGTAGAAACATTATTTAAATCTATAAGCTTGGCACGTTCATTTGCATAGCCTTTAGAGATTAACTCTTTAACCGGAATATCTGCAAAATGTGGGTCAGCATAATATTTTGCTCTATCGGCAAATACAATTTTTTTAACTTCAGTAAATAAATGAATGTATTCAGAGCTATATAAACCCATTGCCTTTAAATCATAATTTTCTAATATATTTAAAATCTGTAAGGCCGCGATCCCTTGACCATTGGGCGGTAACTCCCAAACATCATAACCTCGATAATTTGTTGAGACGGGTGGTGTCCACTCAGAATGAAACTCAGCAAGATCTTCGTAAGACAAGAATCCACCCTGTGATTGAACAAACTCTGCCATTGTTTGAGCTATGGGACCTTCATAAAAACCTTCTCTACCTTTTTCAGAGATAGTTTTAAGGGTGCTGGCAAGTTGAGGATTTTTAAAAATTTCTCCCTTTTGCGGCATTTTTCCATCTTTCACCCAAACCTCATTAAAGTTAGGGTAATTTTCAAAACGCTTTTGCGATCTGTCGAGGTAATATGCAATTGTTTCAGTGATTGGAAAACCTTCAATGGCATATTCAATTGTTGGCTCAAACAAGGATGCAAATTCTAACTTGCCAAATCTCTCATGAAGTTTTACCCAGCCATCAACAGCCCCAGGCACTGTGACTGGTAAGGGTCCATAAGACGGAATTTTAGTTAGACCTTTCTCCTTAAAATACTCTATGGATAAATTTTTTGGAGCAGGGCCGCTAGCATTTAGTCCATGGAGTTTTTTGGTTTTAGCATCCCAAACAATGGCAAATAAATCTCCTCCAATCCCATTCCCAGTTGGCTCCATAAGACCTAAAGCAATATTTGCAGCTATGGCAGCATCTACTGCTGTTCCGCCTTGCTTAAGAATATCTAAACCTATTTGAGTGGCAAGCGGATGGCTTGTCGCCACCATACCATTTTGCCCCATGACTTCAGATCGACTGGCAAATTTTTCACCAGTGATTCGATCATATCCATATCCTGAAGTAGTCATAGTTAGTAAAAGTATAAATCCAAGAGTTTTGTTCATTATATTTATTGTGTCTATTATATTTCTTACCTTACTCTGAAATAAATAAATGCAAAAGAATTTCAATAATGTTATTGATATTTAGTATGCATATAGTTATGTTTAAAATATGTTCATTTATTTAATTACAGGAGATAAAAATGAAATTTAAATCTATGTTTGCATTAGCATTGTTATTTTGTGCAGTTAATATTTCTGCATTTGATGTCACTGGCGATCACTTTGATGCAAAATTTAAAATCACATCTGTGACCCTCGGTGAAAAGTACAGTGTCATCAATGCCGAAAGCGACGCTGCTGGTCAATATGGAAAAGTGTATGTGAGCTATAAATTAAAAAGTACTTCAGATACAGGTGGCACCTGGACAGGACAGGGCAGAGGGATTAGTCCAGAAGGAAATTTAGCTAGAGGCAATCTTCAGGGTGTTTGGACACGAGATGGAAAAATAATCTCTATCAAATCATTGGATGATGTAACCGATGGCATTAATTTTATGCAAGGCACCATTGATCTTATATCAGGGGATATTGCGATTGAAGTCTATAAAATAGACTGAGCAAAAATCTTTTATCAAGAAAGCCACTTTAAAGTGGCTTTTTTATTGGCACGCCCGGAGAGATTCGAACTCCCGACCCCTTGGTTCGAAGCCAAGTACTCTATCCAGCTGAGCTACGGGCGCATGTTATGAATTATAAAAGGGTTAAACTCAATTCAAACAAAAACTTTATGCATTTAAAATTTCTTTTGCGCTTATAGAGCTTTCATTCTGTGCCTACTTATAAATCTTCATTCTTGCCACATGTATAATTATTTTCATGGGTAGAAAGATTTTAGATTTTACAAAAGATAGCTATCTAGTATCGATTCCATTTATCTATGCCATTTTATTATCATTTTCTCTAGCATTTGGTTTTTTGACCCCGGATTCATGGGATTATCTCCTTCTTTCTAACAATTTATCAATTAATGGGCAATGCCAGATTGTTAACCAAAATTCTTATTTTTTATGTGGATATTCTTATCTTATCAATCTTTTAAGTCTCAATTCTGATTTAAGCTCATTATTTATTAGTTCTAAGTTCATAAATTATATTTTGTTTTGTTTCTGTTTTTTAATTCTTTTTAAAACGAAGATAAATAAATCATTTTTATTTATATTTTTTTTAAACCCTATCACTTTAAAAATTTTTCATTATACCTGGTCAGAAACATTGATGATTTCATCGTTGATATCAGTATATGCCTTAACGATTTTTTCTATAAATAACCCAATTATTAGTAAGAAAATAAATTTTTATTTACTACTAGTTTTGCTTATAGGGCTATCATCAAGATACTTTTTTGCACCATTTGTGCTGCTTTTATTCATTTCTTTTTTAATTTTTTATGGATATAAAAAATTAAAATCTATTTTTCTTCCATACGCGATTACTGGAATTATCTTTATTATCTTTCTTACATTCAATTTTTTTGAAACGGGTAGTATCTTTAATACAGTGAGACCAATCAATTTAATTCCAATAAATTATCTATTTGTTGATTTCTTTAGAGCGGCATTTGTAATTATTCTTTTCTTTATCCCTTTAATTTTTATTTCTATTTTTGTTAATTTCTTTTTTTTAAAAAATGCTTCCTTAGATAAAAGCTATATATTCACAGAAAATAATAGAAGATCCTTTAATGAAGATAATATTCTTATATTTTTTGGCTTTTCAACCTTGGTTTTCACTTTTTGCGTTAGATTATTTCTTGAATTCGATGGTTTTAATCCTAGGACAATTGGGTTTCAATTAGTAATTTTATTCACCGGACTTTTTAATAAGTTTTTTCACTCTAATTATTTGAACCTTCAGCACTTAAGACCTTTACAAATAATTTTTTCAGGGGTTATTCTTCTATTAGCATCACATCCAGGCTTATATTATTCAAAATTATACAAAGTGAACCCTCTAAATGCTTATGGTGAAATTCGTAATTTTCAGACCAAATTATCTGAACCGAAGAATACTATTGATATATACTTTTACCCTGAAAATTTTATTAATGCGATGTCCCCAAGTTTAAATCTGTATTCCATCAATAAAAGAAATTTGATATTCACTCTTCCTCCTTATTCTCCGAGAGAGTCTAAAGTCGATATTGTAAATAAAATAAAAATTGCTTCACTCGATACGGGTATTGAAAACTGCAGAGTCAGATTTGATGGAATTTACTCAAAGAGCCAATTAATAAATATCTTAAACAAAAGCGTCCATTCAAATACACTTTATTTATTGAGTGAGCTTCCAATAGATGAAAATCTATATGATAAAAATATTTCAAAAGCATTATTAAATACTTATGACTCTAAAAATTTTTCTTGTAAAAATTTTATTAATTACATTAACTGATGAAAAAGAATATTATAGTTACTGGCGGTAGCGGCTTTGTTGGCCAAAAGCTTATTCCCATATTACTAAAATTGCCCGAGCTTGAATCTTTAATAAATATAGACTTAATTAGCTCGGCTATCAAAGATCCTAAATTATCTAATGTATATTTAGACTTGAAAAATCTATCTTCCAATTCACTGAATTTCCTAGATAAATCAAAAAAATTTCATCTTTTTCATCTTGCTGCAAATATTTTCAATGATGAGGTGCCTAAAAGATCTAACCGAAAAAATTTTTTTGTAAATACGAATTTTATTGGTACAAAACTCTTGTTAGATTCTCTTGCAGATAAACATATCAACGCTATTTCATTCTTATCAACAGATATGGTTTATGGCACCCCAAAAAACATACCTATATATGAAACGGACTCATTTAATACCAATGGTGAATACGGAGATAGCAAAATTTTAGCTGAAAATTGTATCGTCGAATTTTCTAATTCAAGAAATATACCATATTATATATTTAGGCCTAGGCTTATAATAGGGCCAGGAAGATTCGGATTGCTTAACAAGCTATTTTATTTAATTAAAAATAATCTTCCAGTTCCTTTAATAGGTTCGGGCAATAACAGATATCAATTTATTTCTGTTTATGATTGCGCAAAAATTTTAGCTGAAACTTTTACAGATGATAGATTATCTGGAGTTTATAATCTTGGATCGCAAAATCCACCTAAAGTTAGATTGCTTTTAGAGGCGCTTATTCGTGAGGCCAAATCAAGCTCATTCTTAGTACCAACACCAGCAAAAATAACCAAAAGCATCTTATCCATGCTAGATATAATGAATCTTTCCTTGCTATACCCCGAACAATATAAAATTGCAGATTTAGATTATGTGCTTGATACAAAAAAATTAAACGATGAATTTAAATATCATCCCAAAGATACTGACACTGAAATGCTTATCCAGGCCTACCAAACTTATTTAAAAACATAGGCTTTATCCAACCTATATTTCAAATAATAACAAAGAACCAACCCAATAAAAGCAAATAACAGAGTAATAATCTCGTTTGCAAAAAAGGAATGTGCTAACAGCTCAAAAATCCACCATATTGGGGTTATAAAAGCTCCAATTATTGAATATTTTAAAAAATTAGATGCTTTTTTATCTTTGTATTCAAAAATATAATTCGCATCTAGATAATACTTAATAAGCAAACCAGAAACTGTTCCCAGGATAATTGCAAAATAAATATTTTTTATAAAAGACAAAGCAATGATCTGGAGACAAATATTAACCAGAATTGAAACTAGACAAAAGATTGAGTATTTTGTTATTAAGTTCATATAATAGAGTTGTCTAATTTAGTAAAAGCTTAATGAATATTATAACAATCTGGGCCAAGCAACTTCGCATTCATCATTGGTTGAAAAATATCATAATTTTTGTGCCTATATTTATTATTGCATCTTCAAATTATCTTAATTTAGCCATTATTTATAAATTAATAATAGCTTTTTTTACATTCTCAATTGTTGCCTCATTCGTTTATATTTTAAATGACCTCATTGATATAAAATCTGATATGTCTCATCCAACTAAAAACAAGCGACCACTGGCTGCGGGAAGTATTTCAGTAAGCTCTGCATATAAAGCTTTATTTGTTCTTGGGATCGTTATTCTTCTTCTGCTTAATTTTTTAAACTTTCATTCAAGCTTATTAATTCTAACGTACCTTCTGTTAAATATTTTATATTCAAAGTATTTAAAAAAAGCTTTGCTACTGGATTGTTTTATATTGTCATCGTTTTATACACTGCGCATAATTTATGGTGCTGTTGTTATAAATGTTCCTCTATCATTTTGGCTAATAGCATTTTCAACTTTCTTTTTTCTTTCTTTGGCTTTTGCAAAGAGATATTCTGAACTTTTGCTAAGTCAAGACCTATCTTTAGAAGATAGTTTTGGTAGAAGCTATAAATCAGCAGATATGCCATTCCTTTCTATTTTTGGAATTTCATCTGGTCTTATTTCTGTCTTGATACTTTCTTTGTACATTAATTCACCCACAATCTTTTCTAATTTCAATTATCCATATTTTATTTGGACCGTTGTTTATTCAATCTTGTTTTGGATAGGTTGGGTTTGGCTGAATGTATTAAGAGGTAATGTTAATATTGATCCTATTCTTTTTGCTCTTAATGATAGAGTAAGCTCATGGATTGCTATTGTTATCTTAATAATGTTTGTATTAGGTAAGTCTGGCAATTATTATTCCCTGATATAAAATTATGAACTTATCCAGTTGGGGAAAAGTTAAGGAAATTATTAATCCAGTTTCCTATATTGTTAAAAATCTATCTGATGAAATCCCAAAATTAGATCAGTGTATTCCTAGGGGCAATGGAAGGAGTTATGGCGATAGCTCTTTATACAAATCAATTATTTCTTATAAGCCTCTAGATCCGATTATTAACTTTTTACCAAATAATATTATCGAAGTTTCATCTGACATACTTTTTAGCAATCTCTTGGAAATAATTATTCCAAGGGGATTATTACTTCCAGTTATGCCTGGAACAAGCTTTGTTACTATTGGAGGAGCTATTGCCAGTGATATACATGGTAAAAATCATCATATCTCTGGATCAATATCATCGTTTGTAGAAGAAATTAAATTATTAACTGGAAACGGGGAGATTTATGATATTACTCCCAAAAAACACTCCGAGCTATTCTATGCAACTTTAGGTGGCATGGGTTTAACAGGCTTAATAATCTCAGCTAAAATCAAACTCTTATCAATATCATCGCCTTTAATTCATCAGGAGGTTAGAAGAATTTATAGTCTTGATGAATCTATTAACGCACTTGAATCTAGCCAGTCTAATTATTCAACTGGCTGGCTAGATTTAACTATGAAAAAAAATATTAAAGGAATTATTTTTTATGGCGATCATAACCTCGATTCATCTCTTTCAGATAAAGCGCCTTCTAGATTTTTATCAATCCCAAAGCATATGCCAAATAATTTATTAAATAAATTGACTATCTATATTTTTAATAAGCTCTATTTTTTAAGAAATAGAAATAATTTTTCATTAATTCATTTAAGAGATTTCTTTTTTCCTTTAGATTCTCTTAGAAATTGGAATAATTTTTATGGTTCTAAGGGATTGCTTCAATTCCAGCCTATATTTCCAACCCAGAATAGTAGAAAAGCAATTGCTGAAATCCATAAATATATTCATACAAACAAAATGACTCCAATGTTGGCAGTGATTAAAAACTACAAAAAAGGTAATGATGATTATCTTTCCTTTGCAATTGAGGGCATAAGCATCGCAATTGACTTTGTAAATAGCAGACATAATCGTTTTCATGTAAAAAATATGAATAAGCTTGTTCAGAAATATGATGGTAAAATTTATTTATCTAAAGATTTTTTGCTTGATGAAGAAAGTTTTAAAACTTTCTATCCTAATTGGAAGAAATTTAACCAAATTCGAAAAGAATATGGATCAGATATATTTACCTCAAATCAGTCTATCAGAATTGGATTGGATCAATGAACATTCTAGTGGTAGGCGCAAACTCTATGATTGCTCAAGAATGTTGCAAAATATGGTCTGCTGAAGGCCATACTCTGCATCTTATTTCACGAGATTTGATTGTAAATCCCTGTGTTGAATATAATTCTCATCATCAAATGAAATATTCTTCGGATAATTTCTTTAATTTAGCGAAGACCAAATTTCAGGATTTAATTAGAGATATTGATTTGGTTTTTATTGCATATGGCACATTAACAGATAATGAAAGATTTATTTCAGATAGAAAATATGCACTTGAAGAATTAGATCTCAACTTATATTCAAAAATTGCATTAATTAACTCTCTTATACCTCTGCTTAAAAAAGGTAGCAAAATAGCAGCAATTAACTCAGTTGCCGGGTCACTTCCTAGGAAAAGCAATTTTTCGTATGGTATGCATAAATCGGCAATATCCTTTTATTTACAAGGACTATCTTTGGCATATAGTAGGAACTTATTTTTTGCAGATATAAGGCCTGGTTTGATTATTTCGCCTATGACTGCAAATTTCAAAAAAAACTTTTTATGGACCACCTCTAATACTGCGGCAAAAATAATTGTCAAAGGCTTAGATCGTGACCAAAAGGTTATATTTGTTCCTTGGTATTGGCGATTCATTCTTTTGGTGCTGAGAATAATACCAAATTTTATTTTTCGTAAATTGAATATTTAATGATTATTAATTTTTTGAATAGATTTTCTTATGCTTTTCTATTTTTTATAGCCGCTATATTTTGGCTAAGTATTTTAGATTTATGGCCTGTTGGAGGAGATGGAAACCTATATATAGATATTTTTAATGGCGTTGATGTGGAGGCTCCCCATGGTTACAGGATTTTCCTGCCAACACTAATTTCATATTTCACAAACGATCCCATTTTTGGCTTTAATTTGGTTTCTGTAGTAAGTCTTTTTTTTGTAACTCTATTCTTAAAAAAAACATTTAAATATTTATTCACAACTAATTCTAAAATTTATTATGTAGCTTTGCTTTTCTGGCTTTCTTCTTTCCCATTCATATACTACCTAGTTACTCAAGTCAGGGTTGATCCAGCAATATTTTTAGCATTTTCAATAGTTATTTATTTAGTTCAAGTCAGGCCTTCTTTTTTAGCTTTATTAATTGTTCTTCCAATCTCTATACTTATCCATGAAATGAGTATCATTTTTATATTTTATTTATTTGCCGAGTACTTTTTTAACCCTCAGTCCAAAACAGCTAGCCATCTAACTTTTTTAAAACTAGCTTTAGTTCTTTTTGTGACTTCTTTTGTTTTTTTGCTACTGCGATTTTTTGTTAATGTTCCTCCAGATCCAAACTTTCCATTCTATCAAGATAAACCATTTGAATTATTTATGCTTACTCTTGAATCAAATGGCGGGTTTTTTATACATGGATTAAAATTTTATTCAGCATTTGGTCCGCTATTAATTTTTTCTTTTTTATATTTTTTTCTTAAACCTAATAAGAATTTCTTGGTTGTTTTTTTGACGTTAGTTTTTGCATATTTATTATCTTTTTTTGCCATAGATACCATCAGAGTAGCATCTTTACTAATTCCTCTCTTGCTTTTGTATTGCTGTATGTTCCTTGAGATAGTGAAGAATTATTCTCAATCACTATTTTATTTACTATCCATCATCCAAATTCTTTATTCTGTAGTTATTTTTTCTAATTTATATGGCATAGAAACCAATATTCAAGCGTTGACGATTGGTGCCGCTCTCTCATTTATAGCATTTATTTTATGCTTGAATTTTATAATCATGTTTTTAAACCTTCAAAGTAATGATCAATAAATTAATTTTTTTATATGATGAATATAAAATAATAATGCGTTAGAGTTGTATCTAATTAAACAATTTTACACTTATGAAAAACTTACCAACCATTATCTCTCTAATTCTTATATCTGCAATTACATCTTGTGCAATGCAGGAAACCCCTCGTGATGTTTCAGATGTCTCATCCAAAAATATTAAAACGCTTACTAAGCCAAAAATTACACGGTCTGACTCGAAATCGATTGAAATTACATACGCACAAATGTCTATGGGGTATGCTTCAGGCTGTAATCCATTTAGAAGTTTTAGTGATAAAAAAAATGAGTGTGCAGAGTTACCTGAAAACGTTAAATTAATGGCTGAAGATCATTGTGATAAAAACGATACCAAAGCTGTTTTCCTAGGAAATAAAAAAAATCTATTGCAGATGACAGTTTCAGTGTTTAGATGCGAATAGCTATAATTTATAAATATTAACTATTTAAATAAATTTTTAGAATCTTTGTGAAAAAAACACCTAAATACAACAATGTTATAAAACTAAACTATAGCTTAATTTGTACGATAGTTATGCTATCTGCGTGTGGCCAAGTGCCAGAAGATATTGATTCAGATAGTTTTCTGAATATTGCAGGTGCTAGAGTTGGTCTTGCGAATCAACAACCAATAGATTGGGATTCTCAAGCCATAGACCCTTACATGAATATGGATCCTAAGCTCAGCTCATCCAGAGTTCCATTGTTCGGGGATCTGCATGTGCATACCACTTATTCATTTGATGCATATATTTTTGGTACTTTGGCAACGCCTGATGATGCATATGAGTTTGCTAAGGGCAAATCTATCAAACATCCCGCTGGTTTCGATGTGAGCTTAGATAGACCTCTAGACTTTTACGGTGTTACAGATCATGGAACTTTTTTGGGACAAGTTGCTGAGGCAGCAACACCTGGAACGCCTTACTATGAATCTCCATCAAGCCTGCAAGTCAATGATATCAATAGCCCAGAAAACCTAAATATCTCAACCATTCCAAGAAGAACTCAGGCCTTTGGAGGTTTTCTCGTGAATACGGTTAATGCCTTGAGAGACAGAACGCTTGATATGCAATACGTGGACAGCGTTAGTCGAAGGGCATGGGCTGATACAGTTGCTGCTGCGCAAAGACACAATGATCCTGGTAAATTCACAACTTTTATTGCTTATGAATATACAGCTTCAACCCCTGATATGGGCAACCTTCATAGGAATGTAGTTTTTAAGGGAAATGGAAATCGTATTCCATCAGTTCCATACAGCAGAGCTAACTCAAATGATCCTGAGGGTTTGTGGAACTGGATGGACAGGTTAAGGGAGGATGGAATAGAAAGCTTAGCTATTCCACATAACTCTAATGGATCTGATGGCTTTATGTTTGCCTTAAAGGACTCTTTTGGAAAGCCATTAACCAAAGAATATGCAGAATTGAGAATGCGCAATGAGCCTATAGTAGAAATTACGCAAGTGAAGGGCACCTCAGACACTCACCCAGCTCTTTCGACCAATGATGAATGGGCTGATTTCGAAATCATGCCTTTTAAAGTAGCAACCCAAAGTTTTTCTGAGCCCAAGGGAAGCTATGTTCGAGATGCTTTACTCGAAGGCATTAAGATGGAAGAAAAGGAAGGATTCAATCCATATAAATTTGGGTTAATTGGTTCAAGCGATACCCATACCGCAGCTTCTTCCCAAGAAGAAGATAATTTCTTTTCTAAAATAGGTCTGCTAGATTCTAGCGCTGCGTTGCGTGGATCTATTCCTGAAACAGATCCAGCTATTTTGGAATCAGGGCAACCTGTTATTGATTTGGATGGCAATAAATATATGAATTCATCAGCCATCACTTGGGGTGCATCTGGTCTTGCTGGAGTCTGGGCTGAAGCAAATACTAGAGATAGTATTTATGATGCTTTTAGACGCAAAGAATCATTTGCCACTTCTGGACCAAGAATGACGATAAGATTTTTTGCTGGCTATGATTTAGATGTTGGTAAAATTAATGATAAAGATTTGGTTGAATATTTATATACCAATGCCAAAACCATGGGAGCGGATTTGGATGGTATTGGCCAACAAACACCAAGTTTTTTTGTTTGGGCTGTAAGAGATACTTACACGGCTCCCTTGCAACGAGTTCAAATTATTAAAGGTTATGTTGATGCTAGTGGCAATCCGCAAGAGCAAGTCTTTGACGTAGCATGTTCCGACGGAGGCTCTCCAGATCCAGTAACTCATCGATGCCCAGATAACAATGCAAAAGTTGATATCTCAAGTTGCGCTTTTTCTCAAGATGTTGGTGCTGCAGAATTAAAGGCTTTTTGGAATGACCCAACTTTTAAGAGCGGTCAACGTGCTTTTTATTATGTCAGAGCCCTAGAAAATCCTACCTGCCGATGGAGCACATGGGATGCTGTTAGAAACAATGTTGAGCCAAGATCTGATATGCCTAAAACCATACAAGAGCGTGTCTGGTCATCACCCATACACTATATTCCTTAAAGTTTAGTATTTATGAAAAACCTTATAGCGTTGAGCGTTATTACATATCTTTGTTCAAGCTGCGCTTTTGCAGAAACCTATAAAAATACAAATGATCAGCAAAACGGCAAGACTTTTGGTCAATTAATGACATGGGTTTTGGATGGGGAGAAGAGCCCTGAAAGAGTGGGGCGAGTACCGCGAGGCCTCATCCACAGAGCCTGTGAGAAACACGAGAGCCTGGCGAATGAAGCGAGCCAAGAAGGCAGTGGTGAAAGGCGTGCCTTTAGATGCGGTAATAGCTGATTTCATGGCAGGTGCAGTCGAGTATCTAACACCGGATAATGATCCTGATCATTGGGATCATATTGAAGGACAGGGTAGCCTATTCCACGTATCATATTCTGGAGTAACAATGGCTTTGATACATGGTGGTCAACCTGACGCTTTAGTTCTTTGTCACGAACCTACACGTAAACACATGCGGGGGCTGCCACATTTTTCATTGCCGTCATTGGCAATTTTACGTGATACAGCATTACCATTGGCGCAAGTTGCTAATCCTGCTGCAAAAGTCATAGGTATTTCTGTAAATACCAAAGCGTTAGATCAAGCAGAGGCAAGAATCTTACTGCAACAGATTGAAGATCGCATGGACTTGCCCACAACAGACCCTTTTCGATTTGGTTCTGGAAAGCTGGTAGATGCGTTAACCAATCTTTGATTTTTCATGCACTTATCTTTGATGAAAATTGTCTAGACGAAAGAAAGGGATAGCCATGGATCTCGCAGTAAAAAGAGAAGTATTTAAATTAAAACAGGCATTTACAATTTCGCGGGGATCACGAACAGAAGCTCAGGTATTAACGGTATCTATTCACGATGGTGTTTATTGGGGCTGGGGCGAATGTGTGCCTTATGCAAGATATGGAGAAACCTTAGATAGTGTAAATGCTCAGATTCAGTCGTTACCATCTAAATTTGATCATCAAAACTTGTACCACCTTCTGCCTCCTGGTGCTGGCCGTAATGCGGTTGACTGCGCTTTGTGGGATTTGGAGGCAAAGCAATCCAACCGAAGGGTTTGGGAGCTCGCTGGCCTTCCCGCTCCCCGCCCAGAGATTACGGCTTACACACTGTCTCTCGACTCGCCCGAAGTGATGCGAGCACAGGCGAAACAGAATGCCAAACGTCCTATACTGAAAATAAAGCTCGGCACTTCGGATGATATGCCACGATTAGAAGCTGTACGTTCCGGTGCCCCAGACGCCCGGATTATTGTTGATGCAAACGAAGGGTGGACGGTGGAGTTATATTCAGATTTAGCACCCCATCTTGCACGCTTAGGTGTAGACATGGTGGAGCAAC
>ERZ651776.2589-NODE-2589-length-19341-cov-4.506022_pt1 | contig 19341 bp, 38 predicted proteins | sample MGYA00514761_ERZ651776 | MGnify/ENA metagenome assembly ERZ651776 | reverse complement strand
CACTATTGAGAGAGATTTTCTTAGCCATCTGGATGTTGTTATACTTTGATATATCCTTGAGTAGTTTAGGGTCTTTAGTGTTTTCATATTCTTGTTTCGCCTGTAATGTGAGTTTCTTGTATTTTACACGATCATCATACATAGTCTGCATGATCTCTGGTAGAAACCCCTGTTTATCGGTCTTAAACAACGCACCATTGGGTGTTAGTGTCACACCCTTGAGTATAGAAGTATCTACCTTTCTATCTAGTAGTTTGTCCACAGACATATCCTTGACCTTATCTTGGCCATACAATGTCTCTGGTGAAATATTATACTGCATGATTAGATGAGGATACAACGAGTTAAGGTCAAAGGACATAACCCACTTGTGCATACCAACTTGTGGTTCTTTCACATATGCACCCTCAAACTTCTCTGCCTTCTCACTGTGTTTCTTCTGTGGAATCACAATGTTCTTTTGTCGCAGATAGTTGTATATTAGTATATCCCAATACTTCGTTGAACCAAGAACATCCATGTAGTTGACCTTAGCATCATAGGCCATAGTCAGACACAGTTCAATCAGTTTCATCTTGTCTTCTAGTTTGTCAACGATTTCCACATCCATGATGTTGTATTCGATAAACGACTGAAAGTCTTTCTGATACCACTCACTAAATGTTTCGTATGGATTACCATCTTTGCGTTCACCTAGTTCAACAAAAGCAATATGGTCAAGACGATAGGATTCCTGTGCGGTATATGTAAACTTACGATACAGGTCAAAGTAGTCTAGATGAGCAATACCTTGAATATCATATATCTGATGCTTACGACCCATCTGAAACACTTCTCTGGAGAATACACTTCTCCAAGGTGACAGACGTTTGACTTCATCCTCACCACACAGATGTTCGATACGATTACACAGATAAGGTATGTCAAAGAACTCTGTGTTCCAACCAGTAATGATATCAGGCTGATGGTTTTCCCAAAAGACAAGAAACTCCTTAATCAGATGTAGTTCATCACTACACTCGACATAGGTTACATCTTCACGATTATTCACAAACTTACCGACACCCCACACAACAAACTTTTTACTTTGGTGGTTCTTGACCGTAATAGACAACAATGGCTCAGCCGCATCTTTAGGATTAGGGAAACCATTCTCACACTGAACCTCAATATCAATTGTTACAATCAATATCTTGTCAATGTCATAGTCCACTCTGTTAGGATACTCATCAGCAATATAGTTGTACGCATACATGGTACTACCATAAACTAAATCAGGCTGGTTCTTATAGTTGTCAACCCACTCCTTTGCTTCCTTGATTGTTTCATGTGTAACAGGTGTTACATACTTACCATCAAGAGTTTTGTAAGAAGTAGGCGAACCAACAGGAGCGTAAAGGGTTGGTGAATACTTTACCTTACGGACAAGACGTTCACCATTGACCACTTCACGCAGTAGAAGTTGATTACCCCATTGAGTAATGTTTGTATAGAATTTCATTAAGTAAGTATACCACAGGCAGGGGCTAAACCACACGATGCCATAACTAGAATTATTGTAAGAATAACTAACGTAAATATTTTAGTTAGTGATAAATACCCACTGCACACCATTTTCACTAGATTCTCCAACTGTAAAGTTACCTTTTTTAGACCAATCAATCTGTGCAAGACTGACATCGTTAGTTCCAAAATTTGCAATTTCTTCGGTAGTTTGAGAACTATAAACTGCTTGAGGTGATTGTTTTGATTCATCATCGTGACCTAAGTATTGATGAACACCATAACCTAGTAGTCCTAGTAGTATTGCTGCTTCCATAATGTGTTACTCCTTTTCAATTATGTAAATATAGTATAACATATGATACGTCATATGTCAAGTTTGTAATTTAGATTAAACGCAAGTGAACGTCTTTCTTCGTTACCCTTAAATGGATATACTGTATGTAGTAGTGTTGATGGGAACATCAACATATGTCCTACCTGTGGCACAGTTAAGAATGTACCAGCAGAAAGTAGACTGTGATCTACTGTTCCATGTATAAACTCAATGGCACCATCAATATGATTTTTACCTTTGAGGCCTCTTGGTTGAAACTCTGGTACGATTAAATACAAAACAGCACTAATCTCACACTTGGTATGATAATGCACAGGGTTGTACTCATCTTGGTATTGACTAACTACCCATGCAGATTGTAGTGTTGTTGTAACTTTGTGTTGATCTGGTTTGTATTCAAAATGAAAGTTTCTTGCAAACTCATTCTCAACATATTGTTTACCAATCGTACAAAACATATCTTCAAATCCAGTACTCTTGAGCTCTTCTCTTGACAGTTCTGGTTCCGATTTAATTTGTCCTGCTAATCGACTGTCCATGTTTTTACGAGTGGAATTGTCATCAGTCATTTCAATAAGTTTTTTGATCATGTGATCTGGAATTTTTACATCCAAGATGCCAGGCCCGAATGGTCTTAATAGTTGGTTTTCTACCTCAATGTGATTGTCATTTGTCATGTCAGTCTTTCCAAAATTATGCCTGTATTGAAAGTCGTTCTAGTTCTTTCTTTGCAGCCTGATCTCTGGCAACAAGAACAGATTCAATTCTCACAAGACGATTTCGTCCATCTTTATTTAACTTACCTTTGATGTCTAATATCGTTTGACGTTCTTCCAGAAGTTCAGCAGTTGATTTAGGACTCTTGTATAGTGCAATATCCTTTGCTCGTTTGACTGCTGGTGGTATGTAGTTATTTGGTGCAACATATGATTTTTTTGTCATGTAAAAATACTTTCTTTGGATAATTTATGATGTACTTATAATACCAGTAAAATGGTTATATGTCAAGGTATAAATAGTTTTTTATGGAGAAAAGATAATGGCCAAAACACTTTACACCGCATCAATCTACAACCCAAAACCACCAAAGAAAACAAGTATTGGTAGGAGTCCGTCAGTTTCTATGATGAATAAAAAGAAACGATCAAGCTTTAAGGCTTATAGAGGACAGGGTAAATAATGTATAAAGTATATTCACAGGATGGTTGCAGTTATTGTGAGCTTGCAAAGATTACATTGATGGAAAAAAACATTGAGTTTGAGGAAATTAATATAAAAGATAACGCACAAGCACTTGCAATGTTGAGATTGAAGAATCTTAAAACAGTTCCCCAAATTTGGGATGGGGAACTGCACATTGGTGGTTATAATGAACTAAAGGAACATATTATTTCTTCAAGGAATCCATAAGGGCAGCTGCCTCTTTATATTTTCCTTGTTGAGCAAGTCTACTTGCTTGGATTGAAATCCACACTGAATGACTAAACATTACTTCTTTTCCTAAAACCATTTACTTCTTCAACCAAACGCTTTTCGTGTTCAGCAATTGTGCTGTATCTTTCACGATACTTGATTGGATTTCCTGTATACAAATTAAACGACAGTAGTTCTTTTAAAAATTTTTTCATTATTTTTTACCTCTCATATAATTTTTTTCTGGTGCATAAAGAAATGGATTGTTACCAAATGTTTTAAATTTAGTAATTATTAATTTGATTACGTTTAACATTGTACTCTCGCTTCGTTTTCATATTCATTTCGTTGATTAGTGATTCAAGTGTGTGATAATGATATTCATGTTTTATAAGATAGGCAATCTTGGCATTTGCTTCTAATTGTCGAGATTCTTGAACAGATAATATTACAGACTTAAATAGTTTATTGATTTTGTCGCATACTTCACACGCATACGAACTGATTGCCATCACAGACATATCGTTCTCCTTTGGGATATATGTAAAACTATTTTTTGAGGATAGTGTAAGAAGAATTTACCCCTTCTTACATTTGTATTTATAAAAAAAAGGACAACAGAATTGTCCTAAACTTATATTTTTTAATGATGAGTTATTATGTCACATCTATTTTAAAAATTACTTTTGGAATTTAAGTGAGTATTGTTTACCTTCATACACAAAGTTAATCGTGCTATGTGAGTAAATAGTTCTACGTTCCTCTGTGTAACGTGTTTCCATCTGACATACTCTTTGAGTACCACCAGCTGCGTTACTGTTGGCATGACCAAGCATACCACCAATGACTGCACCAATAGCACCACCATCTTTTTCACCCTTGATGTTGTTACCAAGCAGTCCACCAAGGATTGCACCTTTAATGGCATCACCAGTTTTATCACCACTTACACTCTTATCATAACACACCTCTACAACGTCTGGTGTTTTATGAATTACACTTTTGTAATGATCCTGTACTTGGGTATCTGCAAATGCTGGAGATATGTTAAACACCACAAGCATGAATGATAGAGCTGTTGCACTAACAATTGACTTCTTCATAATATTATCCTCGTTCTACGTTTACGGAAAGTGCGTAATTTTCTGCAAGATTATCTGCCTCTTGCTCAGTAGCGCACATACCTACTGACATATCTCCCCACAATACTTCAAACAAAGTATTACCATTCGTGGTAACTTTTCTGACAGTGGCAGTTTTATTTTCTCCATAGTACTCACTTAGCACTTGCATCTAATCTCTCCTTAATGTTAATGACTCGTTTCTGCATCCATCCGATTGCAGTGGAAATATGTCCTGTGTCCTGTGGTTTTAATTGTGATTCTGCATACGCAATTTCTTCTAGCAGTATAACCAGACGGTCTACGTCATTGACTAATGCTGGGCCTTTACTCTTAATTGTCATTTTCTTTATCTCCAAATGATCCAAAAATAATATTTGCATCTTCTTCTATACGCAAATCCACTGGATTTCCGAATAGGTCTTTATCTACTTCTGATGTATCACCATCTTTCTCATCAAAGATAGGTTTTAGTTCATCGTATGTGTCACGCACATTGTGTAGCTCATCTAGTAGTTGATCTACTTCATCCATGAGTTTTCTGAACTTAACATCATATACATCTGTTAAAGACTGTATGTCTCTGGTAATGTCATCTGAATATTTTAGAATAGTTGTAATGTCTGTGGTGATCGACCAGCAATCATGCACAGAACTTTCCATTTCATCTTCAATCTTCGTCATCTACTAATCCACTCCACTGTTTTAATTTATCACGTTTATGTTCAACACGATTTTCAATCTCTGTCCAACCAACTATATCCCACTCTTGCATAAGTTCAATCATACACATAACATCACCAATTTCATCTCTTAGATTTTGATCATCAATGTCTTGTCTACGCAATGCTTTGGAACAGGCCTGAATTAATTCACCACACTCCTCCATTGTAATTACAAGTAGTTCTTGGTATTCTGTTAACTTTTGCATAATGTAAAGAATCCTTATTTGTTATATTTATTGTACTGCATTATACCCTTTTTGTCAAGACGTTTTTTATAAATATTAGTGTAATAAAATACAATAGAGAGAGAGAACTAACCAATGATTGCTGAAACCTTAGCAGGAATTGCTCTGGTCAAACAGAGTGTAGATTTTATTAAAAGTCAAATTAACACAGCAAAGGATATTGGCGAACTTGCTGGTGCCGTTGATGGATTGTTTCGTGGCCAAGACGAAATAGAAAAAGCAAGAAACAAAAAAGCAGGAGTCAGTGTAGGAGATCAACTTGGAATAAAGACTGTGGCACAAGAAGTCATAGATGCGAAACTAGCAGCAGAATCACTCGCTGAGATGAGAAACATGATCGACATGAGATTCGGGCCTGGCACCTTTAAGAGTATTTTAGACCTCAGATCAAAAAAGATTAAAGAACAAAAAGAAGCAGAAGCAGAAGCAAGAAGAATACAGAGAAGAAAACAACGAGAGACAGAAGAGGCAATTAAAAATGCTGCAATTGTTTGTGCAGTCATTGTTGTTGCAATTGGACTGTTAGTATTTTTGTTTACTGCGGTAACATGATTTATGTGTTAACAGTATATGCTACCTTTGGTGTAATACTTACTGTGCCTACAGTTTATTCATCATATGAACAATGTATGTACCATGCAGAAAAGATTGAAGATCAGAGAAGATGGACTATGGATTCACCTACTATAACGGCTAAGTGTGATGAAAAATAATAAATTGACATATGATAACAACTCACCACTTTTAAAGGAAACTCGTAAGCCTCCTTTGAAGTTAGTTAAGTATCATAACTATGGTCTAAAAAAGTTGAAAAAAAATAAACTAATTAAAGGTTGACCAAAGTTCTATTGCGTAGATGCTCTTCTTCAATCAAGTCCTTAGACTGACCGTGATATGCAACGGCATGATGTTTCTCAATCATATAGTCGTTGATTGATTTGTCTGCATAGTTGGTTGTTCTCCACAACTCACCAAGAATACGACCATACTTGCCTTCTGCATCCTTCTGTGTCTTGAGAATGATACCACCTTCATCATCTAACATCTCTGTGATGAACTTCTTTGCAGCAAGTCCGTACTTCTTTTCTTCTAAATCTCTTGTGCGACTTTCTGGTGTGTCGATACCGAACATACGAATACGTTCTTTCTTTAACCACACACCAAAACCTAAATCAATATCAACATCAACTGTATCACCATCTACAATATGAACTACCTTACATTTATACTCGTACATAATCTTCTCCTATACTGCAAAACTTTCACCACATCCACATGATGCAGTGGCGTTTGGATTGATTACTTTGAGATAGGCTCCACCAAGTTCTTGTACATAGTCAATAGTGCATCCAGCGACAAACATCTCTGCCATTGGGTCAAGAACAAGTGCGTCTGCATATGGATTGCTCCATTGTACATCGGGCCAGTTGTTTTTGAAATCCCATACATATGTGAATCCACTACAACCGCCACCCTTGACTCCTAGTGTTACATAGTCATCATTGCGTACTTGATCTAAATATTCTTTTGCTTTATCTGTAACTGTAATCATACATCTATTTAGTCCATCTTTCCTTCTGGGGGATACAACCACCACCCTGTAGATATATATTTAGATGTAGTGTGTACAGGATTACCTCTGTGTTGCCATTGCCATCCAGCAGGGAATACTAGTCCTAAACCCTTCTTAGGTTGAACTCTTATCTTTTCGTATAGAAACTCTGTTTCACCTTCACCTTCTGGTATGTCGTTTAGGTAAAGTGTCCAGACCAGAACACGCCTACAGTTTTTGTAGTGAGACTGTTCTGCATGAAAATTGTGAAACCCACCACCTTTAGGATCGGTGCGTTGTATTTTTGTTTCCTTTGATTCTAATTCTAGATTACCTCTGTATGCGTAGGGAAATTCATCAAGATATGAAGCCAACATAGTTTTCTTAACTGCACCTATCTTTTGATATAGGTCAGAATTTATAGGCACCCATTTCTGAATGTCTTTTCTAGTTGCTCTGTTTGGATTTTCCATACGAGAATACTCACCAGATTTAAACCAAGTGAGCATCTCTTCGACCAGTTCATCAGAAACTATATTAGAGTATCCTCTAACAAATTCAGTTAAGTCCATTTGATAACCTTGCGTTGGCAATTAATTCTTTCATAACATTATTCCAGAATTTATATCCCCAAGAATTTTTAGAACAACGGTTCTTTGCCATTATAGAATTATTAATTAGTCTTTGATATTTTTCATTTTGTATAGTTTCCTCAATTGAAAATGTTGGTTTACGATACCCCATCAATTGCTCCCTGTATTTTATCTATTAGAATCTTCTGTAACCTCTTTATCAAATCATGTACATCGTTCTCATCTGCCTGATACAAATAACCATATCCACCAGCATTTTGCCATCGTTTGATGTTGTCTGGTTTGTCATCAACAAGAATGTTTGGTTTACCTGTCAAACGATTTATAGCATATTTATGTTTGTTTGCAGTGAAGATACAATTCTCTACCTCAGGCATATACCCATGTCTTTGTAACCATATGCGTTTCCAGTATGCAGAGTTGTCTCTGTCGCCACGCAATGGTGAAGAACAGATACCCCAATCACCTGTTGACATTGCATACTGCACCAACTTAGGTGCAGATGGAAACTCATTAATTCGATTAAAAAAGTCAGTATTGCGAGCCTCTACCAAGGCCCGTTCCTTATCCTTAATCGACTTCCAGTGTTTTACATTATTCTCTTTCGCAAGTAACGAAAAGAAATCTGCAATCACTCCATCCATGTCTAGGTATAGTGTCATACTAATTCCCATCCAGTGAAAGCACACTTGTACTTTCTAGTTCCAATCAAAACATAATCACCAGTGCTTGTGCTTCGACAAGTCTTCTCAGGCCCTACATAGGTAACACCTTCGTTTTTCCACCAAACTTCTTCGATGGTGTTTGTTTTCTTAAATGCAATCTCGCACATTTCCTCATCACACAAATGCGCTGGTACTTCTACAAAGGCAACAGTGTGTGGTGCCTCCTCAAAAGGAGCATGGATAACTGCAACCTCTTTCATAAAAGTCTTTTCATAGTTTTTCATCAATGCATCATTCATTACGCAGCCTCCACTACTTTATATTCTTTATCCCACTGACCAATGTTGACGTAGACATAATAGGCAATGTCAAAGTAATCAATCTGAGCATCAGTGTTGTTATACCACTTAGTACCCTTCATTGCAGTAACCAGTTCGTTAAGAAACTGACCGGCGATACCAGTACCATAAAACTTTTCGATATGATAGGTATTGACCTGATGATAAACCTCACCAAAGTCGATGACACCTTCTTTAAGATTGACTTTTAAACCACGATGGTTGTCGATACCGATAGTACCTTTTACACCAAACTTTTTAAGGACTGCCTTGATAGCAGGAGCAAGTTCTTTCTTCTCTTTTTGTCCGATATATGCCATGATAAAATTCTCTCTCTTTGTTTCAACTCATCTTACTTAATTAATGTACCACACTTTAAAGGCAAAGTCAACCCCTAAAGTGTATTTTTTACAAATTATTTTAGCACCCATGTTTCAAAGTTCTCACCAGACCAACGATAACCTTGATCCATCTTGTAGACTTCATATGCCACAAGTGTAGTATGGTTTTCATCGAAACCATTGTCTATCCATTGAACTAATTCTTCAACAGTAGTGCCGAAAAACTCTGCACGTTTGTTTAGAACTGTCATTGCACCTTTGATACGCATTAGGCAATCTCCTCTAGAATTAATTCCATCTCTTTAACGATACCTTCATATGCCGCAATCTTTCTTGCGATTGCATACTTCTTCATTTTTACTGAAGATGAGTTACCACCAATCTTAGTCAACATTTTTTCCAACTTCTGGATTTCATTTTTATATTGTTCAATCATCTTATTTCCACTCCAATCCATAATCTTCAATCATAATATCCCGAACTCGTTCACGGTCAACTGTGTCACCACAGAAGTTTTCAATCCCATGAACATTCCAACATTTCCGTGTTGCCTCTAAAATCATAATAGGTGTAGCACCTATAGGATAGATTGCATCAGGCACATTACCATAGAAACCTTCAACATAGGTGACAAACTCAGTCACCTGTTCACAAACATTTTCAACAGTCATAGTCATTATCCTGCTACTCCATTTACATTCCAGTTATAAATCTCAATGGCTTCGTTCCAAAGATTAGTCGCACCATCACGGGTATCAAAACCTTCTTCGTCTGCAAAGTCCATAGTGCTGCTTCCGTAGACCGCATCAGCCATACCTTTTGTTTCCATCACATATGCAATCATCTTGGCAGTTTTACCCCAACCAACAAAATTATCAAATCCAGCATACATCTTAATTCCACCATTGTGGGCAGTGATATAATCAATCTTTGTCATTTCAAGTCCTCTCTTTCAACTCATCTTACTTATATACAATACACCATTTTTACGGCAATGTCAAGAAAAATCGTACATAGAATATCGTGCAAAAACAATGAGTTATAAATTAATGTAACTCATGGTCTTGCCAAGTCCACTCAATAGGGTGGCCAGTACCCGAATCACCGATAATAACGATATCGTGATCCCAATCAATATCACCATGTGATCGCCAATCATGGTGCATATGCCAGAAGTCAGGTTGACCCCAAACTCGTTGAGCAGAGATTGATTGTTGCCAATCTCGAACTCCAATCCAATGAACTGCCATTATATAACTCCCATATCTTGAATCTGAACGTCATGTTCAGAATTACGAACCCACAAATCACGCCACAAAACCATGTCATCATGGTCATCACCCCACATTTGAACCATACAAGGAACACCCATAACAGATGATTGACTTTGAATCATCCACCGAGCATCATCATGGGGGCGGGCATCCAAAGTGCCGAGAACAGTATCTTGAGTAATCCAAATAGTCATTCTAAATCTCCAAAACAAAAAGGTCGAGGGCAGAGGGGGGAAACCATTGAGTGATTCTAGATTTCCGAGCCTCTGTCACTTCCCTCTAATGAGTCCAGTCTGTCAACCAGTGAACCTGAGATGGGAAACTCTATCGTCCTGCCGGACTGTCAAGCGGGTCATTGTTGCAATCTGGTTTGACCCTTAATCCCTTCAACTCATCTTACTTAATTAATATACTACACTTTTAAGGCAATGTCAAGAAAAATCGACAAAAGAAAACCCTGTCGAAACAGGGTCTTAGTAAAAAGTTTATTTTTTTATTATTATTTAAAATCCTTTTGGGGCTCTTGTTATTCCTCTGATTCGCATCTGATCATATACCCACTCTTTTGCAAGAGGTGATGTAACTTTCTTTCTTAACAACCCCTTGATCTGTTTGAACACAGGAGTCATAACATCCTCAGTGGCATCGTTGTTATCAACCACAATAAAATTTTGTCTGAAATGTTGACTGAACTTACCTATGTTACCCTGCACTTCTTTCCATGATTTAATTGCAAGACTTTCTGGTACAGACCTATCTCGTTTTGCATTACGTTCTAAAGCAGTATCAAGAGAGGTATTGACAAAAATCATATGGGTATCGTAACCCAACTGTTTTAGTTTGATTGATTGTGCTGCAATCTTATCATAATCCTTACCTGTACCATCAATGATGAGTCCTAACCTACCCTCAAGGTAACCCTCTTGTCTAGCCTTAGTTACCTTCTTTGCTCTTGCACGTTCTACATCCCTTGGTTTTTCTTCTGAACTAGGCATCTTTTTAGACAGTCCAGCCATCTCCAGATAACGCTCAAATGCATCATCTGAATTGACAACCTGTAATCCAGTACCACCAGTGGTCTTTCTTACAACGTAAGACTTACCACTGCCTGGCCCACCAGCAAGAAAAAATGCTTTAAATATATTGGGGTCGTTGAGTCCCTCTTGTAAATCGTTGTATGTTTTCATTGGTTCTAAATCTCTCTATAGCGTCTATCAAGTATTTATCATTTTCTGTCATTGGTTCAATTCTCCGATCTCTGTTAATAAAGGTGTTAAGTTTTTGTAGTTTAGTGTTCTGTTTCTTTTTAGCCATGTGCTAATTGCCTCCTTGAGATATGTTTGACATAATGTAAGTTCTATAGAGTCTCCTTTCTTAATATGTTATAGTTCTATTACTTCAGCTTTACCTGACGTTTTAACTTCAGGCACATTTTCAATAAATTTTAATTCAGTAGTATTTGAATCTCTAGATACCATCATATGTATCATGTGCGTTGATGTTACTGGTTTGAATGTGTGTTTGGTTTTTGTAATTAGATAATTGCCTGATATGTATTTGTCTGTGGTTTGTCCATCATCGTGTACTCTGCCTGGCGCAACATAATTTATGTTAACCATTTTTCCAGCACATATACCAATTGTACCATGAACAGACAATCCGATTTTTTTACCAGAAAATATTTCGTGCATACGACTCTTTCTACTCAATAAAGAATCCTCTATTTTATTTGCAACTGTTGAAGAGTTTTGATTATTTTCATCAGCATATGCGGCGTCTAAATTACCTGTGGTTTTACTAGTAGGGTGTACATAAATTCTTGAGTCCACAAATTTTTGTTCTGTCTCGTTGTATTTAGGAAAACTTTCTGTTTCACTAATTCTATTATGTTCATCAAAATTTTCAAAATAATCATAAGTGGTCACATTATAAGACTTATCAAAAATGTTGTGTGTAAAAATCTTTGACCCAAACAAACCAGCTGCAGAATCTATCAACTGATTGTTTGCAGATTTTATGTCCATCTGAATAATTCTGTCTAATGATTCTTGTATACCACGAGTCGAACTTGCATCATCTTCGTTTGGATCGCCATTATGAAATGCTCCGATTGGGTCTTGACTGTACAAGTCTTGTAATGTTCTAAAATTATATCCTTGAGTGCTTTCATAAAAGAGATAATGTGGCGCACCATTTTTATTCACACACTCTTGCATAAGAGTTTTTATCTGATTAAAGGGTCTTACGTTTGGTGATATAATGTTTCTAACACCAACAGTTTCCTCTACTTCAAATAACTTTTTACTTGCAAGGTATCTGTCATCAGTTAAAATATTTTCTATAATTTTTGAAGGGGTATCATTATAACTTCTAGATACTCTGACACGTTGATTTCTTAATGACTCTTGTGAACAAAATTCTAAAGTGACTACTGAAGCTCCAGTAGAAATTTCATCAACAGAACTTACTTTCCATATTACAAGAGCATTTTCTGTGAAATCTATACTTTCATCATCTAACGATGGTGTGGTAATTTTCAACAACAATTGTTCTTGACCAATAATCGGTAAATTTTGTAACAGATTATTTGTATCTGTAAAGACTAAATTTCCTGTAAGTCCATTGACTAGGAATATATCTTCAAATATATTGATTTCTAAACAGGTAGGTTTTAGGTCGTGTATTACTCCAGCAGATGAAATTAGTTCTACTGTTTTTACACTACACTCGCCTGCATACTGCATTTCTGACATTAGATAATAGATTCCTTCATCAAACTGGTATATTCTTCTACAAAATCTTCTACATAACGTGGGTCAAGTAAACGTATTTGCCTGAGTTCATCTTGTCTATTTTGTTCATATTCTCTATTTGTTACTGTAGTTGCAGTACCATAGTAATCATCGTCACCAGCATATAGTGCAGAACTATTGTATACTTCAATCTTGACATCTGTATCACCAGATGATTGTGCAAGTTCATAGTGATGCACACCATCTACATTATCATACTTATCTGCTAGGAATTGATTGAACTGTGAAAAGTTAAGAGGCCACTGATGAAATCTGTCTACAACATTATTCATCATTAGTACAATCCAGTGCAACTCTGTGTCACCGTAAAGTTTATGTGCAATACTTTCTGGTGTCTCTCCTTCTTTCACTTCATAGGTATCAAACAAAAGTGTATTCGTCTTTACCTTTGCACGAACAGCAACCCTACGCATAATATTAGTTACAACTTTTGGTTGACCTGTATTCATAGAATCATAATATATTTTTGGCATATTTTTAAAATACATAATTACATTCCTTCTGCTTCAACACCAGCTCTGGTAACCAAATCTAATTCTTTAAATGCAAGAGTTATTGTGGTTTCTACTGGAGGAGCACCATTCGCTGTAGGATTATATGTTGCATACTTTTCACCACCATAAGCAACAGAAAAGTTTTCAAGAACACACTCTCCTATTTTATGTAGAAAATTATTGTCTGCACCATTGTACATATATTGTATGTTAAAAGTGTTTGGAATTGTCATTCGTCTGCCTGACGCATCTCCACCTGTCATTTCAGGCAACATATTTCTTTTAAACAAATGTATGATACTTTTAATTTCATCTGCTTCTGCAGCACTTTTTGGTATCATCTTAAATGTATACTGAAACTGCCTTTTGTTAATTCCCTTAAATGCAAGTTCCATTCTTTCTGATATAATCTCTCCTGTTGTTATACCTCTTGCTTCTCTAAGACCACTCAATCCAGGCACAACACCACTTCCTACTATATTTGTCAAAGCAAGTTCTGCTAAGTTTCCTGCACCAGATGCAACACCCTGTAGAGATTTTGTTATATCAGCTTCTCGCATACCTTTTCTTTTTAGTTCATCATAGATATTAAGAGCATCACCTACAAACATTCCCATACCTGTGTCAGTATAATTTGCACTATATGTAGTTGCAACCTGAGCAGGCATGAACATGGAAACTGCTGCAATAGATTTTCTTACAGGCGCTCTTGTTACTACACTCTTTTTTCCTAAGTTCTGACTTATGATTGATGACCTTTTTTCAGATGAACGCTCTCTTGCCCTATCTTCATTTGGATTTCCACTCGGCTGACTTGAATTTATGTGAGTTGAAACTTGTTCTGGTGACAGGCCTGACTTAGCAGCAGTTTTTTTCAATGATAATGCTTGACCAGCCATGTCACCACCACCATACTTGATTCTTGCACCAACTTGTTCATTAACTAAGAACATCATATAGTGACCCTGATTACCACCATCACCAGAAGATGCTGTAACATCCAAAGGAAATGAAAAGTTTTGAAACTGTCCAGCTCCACGTTGTGTTGCTGATATCTTTCCAAAATCACTTAAATCTGGAATATTTAATGCACCACCACGACCAGAAGTTGATACAAATTTCTTAAATCTGCTTGCAAGGTTTGTTTTGATTACTGTGCCGAGATTGAGGTCTAACGCCATTTATAAATACTCCTAGAGTTTAAACTATTTATAAGATAAGATATGGCATATAGTGGTAAATACATCCCTGTTAACCCCAAAAAGTATAGGGGTAATCCATCTAAAGTGACATATCGTTCACTTTGGGAACGTAAACTCATGGTCTATTGTGATAACACTAAGGCTGTCCTAGAGTGGGGCAGTGAAGAAGTTATCATACCATATGTGTCACCGTGGGATGGTAGAGTACATCGTTACTTCCCTGACTTTTACATGAAGGTTAAACAGGCAGATGGTAAAGTCAAAAAGTTTATCATTGAAGTTAAACCCAAGTATCAATGCAAACCACCCACCAAAGAACCCAAACGTAAAACTAAAAAATGGTTGAACGAGGTCAAGACATGGGTAATTAATGAAGCAAAATGGAAATATGCAAATGAGTTCTGTCTTGACAATGGTATGGAATTTAAGATTCTGACTGAAGACCATCTGAACATAAAGTATAAATAGTATTATGGCACAGAGTAATTTTATACAGAGTGTAGTGAAAGCTGCACAGGGCAGACCAAGAAGTACTGATTGGTACAAAGATAAGATCAGAGAATTTGGTAAACCAGGCGCATTAGATTTAATCAGAGATGGAAAACGTAAGAAAAGTCCTTTCTATGGAAGATTGAATATGTTTTTCTATGACCCTAAATTTAAAAAGACATTACCATACTATGATACATTTCCTTTGGTGTTACCACTAGAACCATATTCAGATGGATTTCTAGGTATCAATCTTCACTATCTTCCTATGAAGTTAAGACTTCAGTTGTTAGATAGATTAGTTGACTACAGTAACAATACCAAATTCGATGAAAGCACTATACTTGATGTTGATTACAGTAGACTTAAAAACATAAATCTTATTAAACCCACACTTAAAAGATACCTTGCTGGTAGAGTTAAGACAGACTTTCGTAGAATAGATGCAGATGAATTTATGGTTGCTGCACTACTACCAGTACAGAGATTTAAGAAGGGTTCTGCTTCAGAGGTTTATTCAGACAGTAGGAAGATGATCTAATGGCATTTGGTATCAAAAGTTTTTTAAAGGGAGCTGCATTTACTGCACTAAATGAGTTTTTAGGACGAGGCAGAGATGGTGGTTATGCAAGACCAAATCGTTTTGAGATAATGATCATTCCCCCATCTGGTGTTCGTGGAACAGGAAATACTGCAAACCTGTTCAATCCATTTACGGCAGTTACAAATAAATTATCTGGTGACGGTACGTTAAGAAATGTTATCTTTAATTGTGAATCATTTTCTATTCCTGGCCGCAATCTGGTTTCTTCACCAGACACTAATCTATATGGGCCGGAAAGAGAAGTGGTTACAGCACAAAGTTTTGGTGACATTGACTCAACATTTTATCTGTCATCTGATCTAAAAGAAAAACGCTTCTTTGATGCATGGACAGCAATGGCTGCTGGTGCAGAATCAAATGGTTTCGCATTATCATACTACCATGATTATGTTGGTAGAGTTGAAATATACCAATTAGATGAAAATGACGAAAGAACTTTCGGGTGTGTATTAATTGATTGTTTTCCAAAAACAGTTGCACCCCTCGCAGTAAGTCAAGCAGCTGCTAGTGACATTCAAAAACTTAGTGTTACTTGGACATACAGATATTGGAAATCTCTTGAAGATGAAGCAAGTACATCTATAGGAACTAGAATAGTAGATTCATTTAGAAATACTGCTACTCGCAGAATAACCGCACAAATACCAAGTGTATTGAGAAGACTATAAAATTATAAAGGATGAATAATTATGGCATTACCAAAACTAAATGCACCAACACATACGTTGGTGTTACCATCGTCTGGTGAAGAAGTAAAATTTAGACCATTTCTAGTTAAAGAACAAAAATTACTTTTAATGGCTCAACAAAGTGAAGACACAAAACAAATTTCTGATTCAATGGTTTCAGTCATTAGTAATTGTACAGGACTTGATGCAACTAATCTTCCTACTTTTGATGTTGAGTATATCTTTTTAAAAATAAGAGGAAAATCAGTTGGAGACATTGTAGAATTAAATTTGATTTGTCCAGATGATGGAGTTACACAAGTTTTTACAAAAATTGATCTTAATGAAGTTGAAGTACAAATATCAGAAGATCATAAAAGCGAAATTCAAATAACAGACCAGATAAAACTTGTAATGACATATCCTACACTATCTATTGCATCTGAACAAGGGTTTTCAACAGAAAGTATTGATTCAGTATTTAATTTACTTCAAACTTGTATTAAAGAAATTCATAGTGGAGATGAGGTGTTCCACAAAATTGATATGAAAACTGAAGAGATTACAGAATTTGTTGAAAGTTTAAATACTGAACAATTTAATTCTGTTATTGCTTACTTTGATACTATGCCTAAACTTCGTCATGTTGTAGAGGTAACAAATCCGAAAACAGGAGTAACCAGTGAAATTCTTTTGGAGGGTATGGAGAGTTTTTTAGAATAGGGCTTGCCCACGAAAGCCTAACTAATTATTATAAAACTAATTTTGCAATGATGCAACATCATAAATATTCTTTAACAGAACTAGATGATATGATACCGTGGGAAAGAGAAATTTACATTGGTCTTTTGGAAACACACATAAAAGAAGAAAACGAAAGATTAGAAAAAGAGGCAGCTGCCGCTAAGAATAGATAGGAGAGAGAAGTTGGTTGAAAAAAAATTAGAGCCTGGTTCTAAGTGGGCCCATCTAGATAAAGATGGTGATGGTACTGTTAGTGACGATGAAATTGCAATGGAAGAAAGAATGATTGAACTTGAAGATATGCGTAGTGACATGGAAAATGAAGATAAGAAACAAGATGCACAAAGAAACATGGCATGGTTTGCTTTGGCAGGAATGTTACTTTATCCTTTCGCAGTTGTAATTGCTGTATGGGCCGGACTAGATCAAGCAGGTAAAATTTTAGGTGATATGGCCGCAGTCTATTTTGTATCTGTTGCTGCAATCGTTGCCGCCTTTTATGGTAAAGAGGCACTTGCAAAAAAACAAGAGAAGGCAAAATAAACTATGGCTGAAAATTTCAATAAAGGCGTACTTAATGAACTCAAACAAGCTAACCTAAGATTAGCTCGTATTGAGCAACAGGGCGTTGAGGACGATACATTAAAACAGATTGTTGCTAATTCTTTACCAGAAGTTTTAAATGATAGACGTATTGAAAAACAAGATAAAAAATACACCGAAGCAAAAAAAATGGATCAAACTGATGATGAGGTCAGAGCATTAAGAAAAGAAATGTCCGTTTCGCAAGATAAACTCCTTTCTGCCTTTGAAAAAAATGCAATCAAAACTTCGTCTGAAGAAACGTCTGTTTCGCCAGATCAGATTGCGGGCTCTGAAAAAAATGCAAACATTAAACCGCCTGAATCACCGCCACCATCATCAGACCCAGATTCTGGGGCAGGCAAAGAAAGTATAAAAGATAGAGCAAGAGAGCTTGGTGCTGCAATTGGAAATAGTGCTACCTTTAAATTTTTAAAAACAACACTAGGAAAACTTGGTGGGTTTTTAGGTGGTTTGTTAAAAGGTGTAGCAAAAACAGGGGGAAGTATTTTTAGTGCATTGTTTAAGGCAGCTGGACTTGGATTGTTAATTGCATTTTTGAATAGTGATATGTTTAAGAATTTCTTTTCAGAAGAAAATATTAAAAAGTTCCAAAACGCAATTGCAAATTTTATTGATTTTGTAAAAGGTTTATTTGACAGAATTTTTACAGAAGAAAATAAACAAATGTTAAGTGAAATGGTTAGTAGTTTGATAGAATCAATAAAAAACATATTTGGTGCGTTCTTTGGTGAAGAAGGTAGTTTTTTAAATGGATTGAAACAAATTGCTATAGAACTAGGTATTATTAAAAGTGGTATGGATGAAGATGCTGAAGAAGTTAAAGGGATTATGGCAATAATAAAAGATAATCCAATAACATCTTTTTTGGTGGCACTTGGTGGAACTTGGTTAGCAGTCAAAGCTGCGTTTGTTGGTCTTGGTGCTGGTGCATCTAAACTGCTTGAAAAAATGGGTATGAAAACAGCACAAGCAAATCGCACACAGAGCCAAGGCGGCAGAACTGCACAACAAGCAGCATCAGCGCCAACAAGAAATTTTACTGTAAATAAAGCTGGAGAATTTATAGGAAAATCTGGTAAAAAATTAACTGGTGCCGCATTAACCACAGCTCAAGAAACTTATAAAATGGATCAAGCAAAACCCTTGGGTAATCCTAATACTGCTGCATTTAAAGCTGCAGGGAGATTTGTCAAACCTGTGCTAACATTGTTAAAAAGAGTTCCCATTCTTGGCAATGTTTTAGGAGCAGCAACTCTTTATAATATACTAGGTGACCCAAATTTATCAACAATACAAAAAACTGAAGGTATTGCTGGTGTTCTTGGTGGTCTGGCTGGTTCAACATTGGGTGCAATTGGTGGAGCAATACTTGGTGGTATGATACCATTGCCTGGTACAACTTTTCTTGGTGGTTTAACTGGTGGTGCATTAGGATATTTCTTTGGTGAAGAGATTGCTCTTGCAACTGCACAGTTTTTAACAGGTCAATCAATTAGTGCGTTTGATGGTATCAAAGGTTTCTTTGGTGGTGGTGGTGGTGCTGGTAAAAATTTAGGTATGTCGCCTGGCGCAATGGGTGGTAGAACATCGGGTTTATCAATGACTGATACAAAG
>ERZ651776.2586-NODE-2586-length-19359-cov-5.834820_pt1 | contig 19359 bp, 14 predicted proteins | sample MGYA00514761_ERZ651776 | MGnify/ENA metagenome assembly ERZ651776 | reverse complement strand
GTCGACCTGCTGCTCACTGCTGGCACGGTCGCGGTGGTGTCATCGCTGATCACCAAACGCGGCCAACGTTTGGGAGATCTCGTTGCTGGCACCATGGTGATCCGAGATCCCGCCAACAAGCTGCCATCTGGTGCCGTGCATTTTTATGCCCCGCACTATCTGGTTGGCTGGGCACAGACGGTCGACACCCAAGGCCTCGGCAACGATGGCTACCAACTGGTCCGCGACTTCCTGACTCGCCACGATCTCGACCAGGCAGTTCGTGCTCGACTGGCAGATGACGTGGCGTTGTTGGTCAGCGAACGCCTGCCCCATGCAGCCCGGCCATCAACGGTTCCCTCGATGGACTATCTCACGGCAATAGCGGCTGCCACCCAAGGTCCCGGCGCAGCGCCGCCACCTCCGCCTAAGACAGCTCCCGTCCTACCCGGAGCTGGTTGGGGACAACCCACAGCACGACCAGCAGCGAACCTGCCGCCGCCGCCCGGTGCCGTTGCTCGCACGCCCACGGCCAACCCGCTATCCACACCTAGCTTCGATACCCGGCCCCAGGCACCGGCACCCCAAGCTCCGGCGTCACAATCCGATGCGCCCAACGATGGCGGCTTCTCGACACCGGGGTAGCCGAGGCCACTAGGACGTCAGCGCCCGGGCTAACAGTTCGTAGTCGGTCAGGGTGTTGTACTGCTGCGCCGAGATACGCAGCAATCGATGGTCGAGTGTTGGCCATGGAGAGACAGGCACTTCGATCGACCAAGTGTCATGCAGAGATTCGACAACCTCAAAAGCGTTGTGACCGGGGTATCGATCAGCCGGGATAGACAGCGACGCAATGGACCCGATCATCTCGGCGGGCACCGGCGCTTCACTATCGAGCGCAGCTGTCAGCAGTTCTCGGCCTTGAAGAACCAGGGCATGGTTCGAAGTTCGTATGCCAGGCCACCCGGCCAGCAGGTGCTCGCCTACCACTGACAACGCAGTTGGTACCGACAGCCGGGCGGTCGGATCATCGGTACCGGTCCAGTCGAACTGTGCATGGAATCGAGAAGCACTCTGCGGCCAGCCATCGTTGTAGCCGTGACTCACAGCCACGGCACCGATGGTGTCTCGGAACGCTTCGGCGACCCACAGGAATGCGGCGCCCTTGGGTGCACACATCCATTTATGGCAGTTGGCGGTGTAGAAGGCGGCTCCCAGCGCTCGGATGTCGACGTCGATCATGCCGGGTGCATGAGCGCCGTCAACGACCACCAGGAGCTGTGGGTCGAGAGCGGCGATGATCTCGCGCACGGGAAGAATCAGCGCGGTTGCCGACGTGACGTGGTCGAGCACAACAACCTTGGTGGCTGGCGTGACCGCTGCATAGACGCCTTCGACCACCACCTGCGGATCGTCGATTGGAAATGGGATATCGGCCACAACGAGTTGGCCGCCAATCCGGCGAGCCGTTTCGGCGGCGGCGTTTCGACATGCGTTGTAGGTGTGGTTGGTGATCAGAATGTCGGCGCCCGGCGGCAACTGCGGTTCGAGTGAACGCAGGACCGAGTTCACGCCGTAGGTGGCGTTTGGTACAAAGACAAGACCGTCAGCGTCAGCGCCCACAAAGCTGGCGACGGCCGAGCGCGACGCTTCGAGCAGCGGCTGGTACTGCCGCATCATGAAGTCGACAGGATTGTGTTCCATCTCAGCGCGAAGTGCACTTTGGTGGTCGAGTACCTCGCTCGGCGTGGCACCGAACGAACCGTGGTTGAGATGGGTCGTCGCTGGATCGAGCCGCCAAGTAGCCATTGCAGTTCAGGTTAGAGCGGTGGCGGGAGGCACAATCGTTCCCATTCGGTCAACAGCTCCATGATCTCGAGCGAGTCGGACAGGCGGGGAGAGGGACGCTCAGCCTGCGTGTGTCCAGCCGCGACATGATGTTCGACCATTTTGATCTGGTGATAGAACGCGTCGTGCTGGTCGTCGACCATGATCTTCTCTGCAGGACCGTCGTAGGGACGCCAGCTGATCACGTTGTCGCCTGCCTCGGGGAGCCAAGGATTCGTTTCGAATCGCAACACGCCGTTGTCGCCCGCCACCGAGAATTCACTGGTGTTTCCGTAACTGTCGCTGGACTGCACGCTCGCCAACACGTCGTTGCCGAATCGCACCACCAGTGCAGCGTCGGACACGGTGCCGCCGCCACCATTGGCGAGTCCAGACGCCGACACTGAACGATCACCGAAGGCGCTGTCACCGAGCATGGTCTGTACGACAAGATGCGCAAGCGACACGGGATAACAACCCAGGTTGTAGATCGTGCCTCGGCCAGCTGGGTTCACCAGATGTCCGATGCTGGCGCCGTACCGAGCCGTAATGGAGCGGAGCCCTCCCAGACGTCCGTCGGTCAGCAACTCAACGAACCGGCGGTGCACCGGGTGTGCCAAATACATAAGACCCTCAACGAAGAACGTCCCGTGCTCCTGGACCATCGAGGCCAGTTCGTGCGCGTCCTGCATCGTGGTCGTGAGCGATTTCTCTGATAGCACCGCTTTTCCCGCCTGGGCTGCTGCGCCAGCGAACGGATGGTGCAGATGATTTGGCAGGCCGATGTAGATCGCATCGATCTCAGGATCGGCAAGAGCATCGGGGTACGAAGCGCCTCGAGCAATCCCGTGACGTTTCTGGAAGTGAGCAACCTTGTCGCGGTTACGGCCCGCCATCACATCTACCCGAGAGCCATCACTGAGGGCAATGGCCTCGATCACCGTGTTGGAGATGAACCCAGTTCCAAGGACTGCCCACCGAAGCATGGTGCGAGCCTAGTGTCCCGTCGGGGCGCGCAAACTCGCCCGTCCCCTTGAAGACTGGATGGTCAGTCCTGATCGCCGAAGCCGGTGTCAGGCAGGAACTTTGGGAGGTGGCCAACGGCCGGGCACAGCCCCAGAACCAATCAGTTGGCCAACGAGCGGCTCCAGTAGCTCGAGCACCCGCTCCGTATCGGCCCCAAGCAAGGTTCGGGGAGCTCCGGCAAGTTGGTCGGTGTGGGCCTCGATCTGGGACCGAAGGGCCTCGCCAGCGTTGGTGAACGTTCCCGTTTCGGTCACTAGTCCGCGTGTAACCAGGCGTTGCTGAGCCTGGTCCCACGCTGAAGAAGACCAGCCACGAATTGTGCCGATGATCTCTTTCGTTCCTACCCCTTTGGCCGCAAGTAGGACATGACATTCGATGCCGTCGATCTCTGCTGCGGCGAGTGCAATGTTGTGGCCATCGCCTCGGTGTTCGCGCCACAACGTGCAGGCGAACCATAAACGCATGATCGGGTCCTCGGGTACAGCGAGTTCGCGATGGGCGGCGAACAGCGGTCGGGCTCCGGCTTCACAGGCAAGAATTGGGGGTAACGCAAGGTCGGCAGCTTCGGCGATCTGATGCACGTCAGGGGCATCGCCGAGGCCACGGTGAAGTGCGGCAGCAATGGCCCGGTCGCGCAACGCGAGCACCTCGGCTGGATTCGTGGTGGACCACGCCGACGGGATGCCTGCTTGCACGTGCGACGGCGAGAAGTTGTAGAACGTCGCCTCGACGACTGACGGCGGAACAATCCCCATAGGGGCAGAGCGATAGGCCATGTACGCCCGCCAGTATTCAGGCAATCCCAGATCGGCGAACGCCTTCATCTCGGGTGCGTAATAGCTGATGTTGTGGAACGTGCCGAATAACTTTGCTAACCGTCGGGCGCTCATCGGTCTTCGGGCCGGTACATCTTGATTGGTCGATCCGCGGTGATCCAATCACCTTGGCGAGCCCACGGTTTCCCTGCGTAGGCACCGCCGTCGACGACCTGGGCGTGGCCGGTGATGAAGCTGGACTCATCGCTTGCCAGGAAGACCGCAGCGTTGGCGATGTCGATCGGGTCACCAATACGCCCAAGCACTTGGGTCTTGCCCAGGCCTCGTTTGAGCCTGTCGAGTTGTTCGTCGGTGGTCTTGGGATGGCCCGCCGCCAGGGGAGTGGCGATGATGCCAGGGCAGATGCAGTTGCACCGGATGTTGTCCTGACCAACTTCGAGAGCCACTGACTTGGTCAGATGGATGACCGCGGACTTGGCCACGCTGTAAAGATGTGGCGAGTACCCAGCCTGCAGGCCAGCCACCGAGGCGGTGTTGATGATCGCGCCGCCGCCTGCGGCCCGCATCGCAGGAATGGCGTGTTTGATGCCTAAGAAGACACCCTTGACCAATACGTCGAAGGTGATGTCGAAGTCATCGACGGTCGTAGTTTCGATCGATCCCAACGCGCCGCCAAAACCGGCATTGTTGAACATGATGTCGAGTTTGCCCCAGGTCGTAACCGCCTCGGCCACGGCAGCTTCCACATGCTGCTCCTGAGACACGTCGACGTGTAAGAACTGCGCAGCATCACCAAGTTCATCGGCAACCGCCTGGCCCTTATCGTCCTGCATGTCGGCGATCAGAACATTGGCGCCCTCTTCGACGAACCTGCGTGCGCTTTCGGCCCCGATGCCGCTTCCCGCGCCAGTAATGATCGCAACCTTGTTCTCTAAACGCATACGTCCTTCAATCGATGGGGTGACCGGAGAGCTACCTAATCCTGGTGCTGAGCAGCCCACTCATCATGGAGCAATACATTGCCAGCGACCAACTGGTCGATGTCGGTGAGTGACATGTCGAGCCATTCGGTGAGCACGTCGTGATTGTGCTCGCCTCGCATCGCGATCTGGCCTGGGTCACGGGTCTCGCTGGCCGTCATCTTGTACGGCGACCGCACGACCTGTCGGGTGCCGCCGTCGCGATTATCGATGGTTGCAACCGTGCCCCGGTGCTGGAGTGTTGGTGATTCGAGGACCTCGCCGAGCTGGCGAAGATTGCCCCACGCCAGGTTGGCATGATCCAGCGCTGCGATCAGCGAGTCACGGTCAGGAAAACTCAAGAGCCAGTTGGTAATGATCTCATGGCGGTCCGCTTTCTTCTCAGCCACGTTGCGGTCCTTGGAGCCGGCATCGACCAGCCCGTGCACGGTGCTGAGCTGATGCCAGAACCATTTCGTTTCACCCGCGAGAAGGATCGGCCCGCCGGCAGCGTCGAAAAGTTGGGCGCCGCGTGGCTCGTGCCCGGCATCGTCGAGGATGGCCTGGTTGTGGTCGGACGAGAACGTCATCACATCCATCATTGCGATGTCGACGTGCTGACCAATACCGGTTTGATCTCGGACTCGGAGCGCTGCCAGCAGCCCGATGACACCGTGCATGCCACTCAACACATCTGCTGCGCTGAAGCTGACATCGTGTGCCGCCTGAACACCGTGGCTGACGTCGATAGCACCAGCTTCGCCGTGGAGGATCGCTGCGTAGGCGGCCCTGCCGGACTCGGGGCCGTCCTGTCCGAAGCCGCTGATCGAGACCATCACCAGGTCGGGTTTGAGCTGTTTGAGGGCGTCGTATTCAAGCCCATACTTGGCCATCACACCGGGCCGGAAGTTCTCGATCACGATGTCGGCCTGTTCGACGAGTCGACGAATGAGCTCAGGCCCTTCTTCGGCTCGTAGGTCGATGCTGATGTTCTGTTTGCCCACGTTCTGCTGCACGTAATACGTGCTGAGGCCAGCCGCTTTGCGGCCCCACAGTCGGGTCACATCACCTTCTGGTGGTTCAACCTTGACGACGTCGGCACCCAGGTCAGCCAGAATGCGCCCACAGACTGGCCCGGCGAACACTCGGGATAAGTCGAGGACCCTGATGCCTGCTAGCGGTTGCGGTGCCGATGTTTCACCCATAACTACTTTCCCTGTATCTGCTTCCCGGCGACTGTAGACCGTGGACCCTGGTGCGCGAGACTGCAGGTATGGCAGACGAGACGAAAAACGCAGCGAAACAGAAGGACTTGTCGGCGAGTTTTCAGATGAACGCCGACATCTCCGACTACAACAAGCAGGAACGTCCTCCGCAAGACTTCTACGACGACATCAAGGCGAAGTACGCCGAACAGCGCGATGTGCGCTTGGACTACCGCCCTCCGGGTACCGAACAGTACCGGGCGCTCGATGGCGAGTTCGCTGACTACGAGAAGGATCCGTACGCCGAAGAAGTCATCGATCGCGAACCCATCGTGGACGAGGTCGAAGTGTTGTTCATCGGCGGTGGTTTCTCTGCGCTGCTGACGTCGGCCCGGCTCCGCCAACGTGGGGTCGAGAGCATTCGGATCGTCGAACGAGGCGCCGATGTGGGCGGTACCTGGTACTGGAACCGCTACCCAGGAGTGGCCTGCGACGTGGTCAGTTACGACTACCTGCCGCTGCTCGACGAACTCGACTATGTGCCAACTCGCCACTACGCCGGCGGCCCCGAGATCCTTGCCCATTGCCAGGCGATCGCCCGCAAGTACGACCTGTATGACCTCGCGGTCTTCCAGACGACGGTCACCTCGACCATCTGGAATGAAACCGATCAGGTGTGGGTGGTCACCACCGACCGGGGCGACACCATGCGAGCTCGCTTCGTGATCTGTGCGAACGGCACGTTGGCCAAACCCCGGTTGGCGTTAATTGACGGCATGGAGACTTTTGAAGGCACGTCGTTCCACACGTCACGTTGGGACTACGACTTCACCGGCGCAGATCTCGAGAACCTCGCCGATCTGCGGGTCGGGATCATCGGCACCGGCGCAAGCGCAGTGCAGATCGTGCCCAACCTGGGTGCCACCGCCAAGTCGCTCCATGTCTTCCAGCGCACTCCGTCATCGATCGACATTCGTGATGACTGGGAAACCGATCCTGCCTGGGCCGAGAAACTCGAGCATGGATGGCAGCGCCAACGGCGTCAGAAGATCATTGACAAGTTCCGATACCAGGCCGAAAAGCGAAAGAATCTCAAGGGCATCACCCAGGAAGAGAAGGTCCGGCGCCAAGAGAACGCGAACATCGATGCAATGATGCGCATCCACAAGCGCATCGACGAAACCGTCGAGGATCCAGACACCGCCGAGTCGCTCAAGCCGTGGTACATGCTTATGTGTAAGCGGCCATGTTTCCACAACGATTATCTGCCAACGTTCAACCGTCCGAACGTGGATCTGGTTGACACCAAAGGCAAGGGCATCACCGAGATCGGGCCCAAGGGCCCAATCTTCGATGGTGTTGAATACGAAGTCGACCTGCTGATCTATGCCACCGGCTTCGAAGTCCAACAGACCGGTATTTACAACCGCATCGAAGGCGAAGGCGGCCTGGAGCTGAACGAGAAGTACACCGACGGCATCCGCACACTGGTGGGTATCCATTCGCAGGGGTACCCGAACATGTTCATTATGGGTGGGTATCAGGCATCGTTCCAGTTCAACCTGACCGACCTGTTACAGGTCCAAGGCGACCATATTGCCAGTGTGATCGACTATGTCCGCAGCAACGACTACGACACCGTCGACGTCAGCCGGTCAGCCGAAGAATGGTGGGTGCAAGAAGTGATCTCACATCGGGGTAAGACGAACCGCAACGCCGAATGCACGCCGGGTTACTACAACTTCGAAGGTGCTGAAAACCGTCGCCAAGACGGGAACTACAACGGCGGCTTCCATGCCTATATCGATCACATCAAGGCGATCGAGGAAGACATGGACTCGTCGTTTGTCTTTACCACCGGCTGAACTCGTGATCACATCACGGTCGAAGATAGAACGTGACGGTGACTTGGTTCTCGGCCCGTAACATCTCGCTGTCAACCGTTCCTGTTCCCCTCGAGGAAATTTGGACGTTGATAACCGATCCCAGCACCCTCGCGTCCTTGACTCCACTGGTTCGGTCGATCGAGGCGTCTGGCTCCCACTGGCGGTGGACCTTGAACGGTATCGAAGGGCTAGGTCTGAAGGTCGAACCTGAGTTCACTGAGCGGATGGAGTTCACGCATCAGGAGCAGATCGTCTTCGCCCATGATCCTCCAGAAGGAGCGAATGAACGTGCCTCGGTGGAGGGCGTGTACGACTTCGTACCCGTCGGCACCGACTCGACCGAGTTGAAAGTTGATCTGACCCTCGCCGTGAATCTTCCATTGCCGCGACTCTCGCGACCAGCGGTTGAGTCGATTATGCATACATCGATGCGGCTAACGGGCCAGCGTTTTGCCTCGAATCTTTACACACAACTCGGTCTAGATCCCGATGATGTCGATATCGCCGAACTTCCGGTGCCCAAGCGCTGAGGCCCACCGAAACGAAAGCCGTTGAGCCAACGTGACCACGGGCGATACCGTTAGTGTCGAGTGGTGAAGAACCTTCTGGCCATCATCGCGATCGACTTTTTGGCGGCACCGTGAAGGTCGCTGTCATTGGTGCAACCGGTTATGTAGGCGGTCGACTAGTTCCCGAATTGCTGGCGGCTGGCCACAACGTCCGTTGCTTGGCACGAACCCCCGCCCGACTCGACGAGGTCGAATGGCGCCCCGATGTCGAGGTCACCGCAGCCGATGTTCTCGACCGAGGGTCATTAGATGCTGCCTTCGAAGGGATCGATGCTGTCTACTACCTCGTTCATGCCATGGGGCAGACCGGAGACTTCGCCGAATCTGACCGCATCGGGGCCGAGAACACCCGGATGGCGGCCGAAAGCGCGGGCGTATCAAGAATTGTGTATCTCGGGGGTCTCGGAGAAGACGATCCTGACAAGCTGTCCAGTCATCTCGCGAGCCGCCACGAAGTCGGCAAGGTTTTGGCCAGTGGCGGTGTCGCTGTCACCGAGCTTCGCGCTGCGGTAATCATTGGCTCAGGAAGTGCGTCGTTCGAGATGCTTCGCCACTTGGCCGAAGTTCTTCCCGCAATGATCTGCCCCCGATGGGTCACCAAAACGAAGTGTCAACCAATCGCGATCGCTGATGTGCTGCATTATCTTGTTGCGGTCATTGGTAGTCCAGAGGCCGCGGACCAGATCCTTGAGATCGGGGGCCCCGATGTTCTGAGTTACCGCGACATGATGGACCGTTATGCCAGCGCAGCGGGATTGCGACGTCGACTTATCATCCCGGTTCCCATTCTGACGCCGCGACTCTCTTCGCACTGGGTCAACCTCGTGACGCCTCTTCCGTATGTGCTCGCTCGACCTCTTGTCGACAGCCTGATCAATGATGTCGTCGTCCACCCCGATAGAGATATCAACCGGCTGATCGACCACACTCCGTTGACCCTCGATCGGGCCATCGAACGGGCGCTCGCTGTCGTGGGCGATTTGCGCCTCACCACCAGCTGGATGGACAGCGCTCGCAGCAACACCGCAGCCCTCCCGCTCGCACAGGACCCAGACTGGTCGGGCGGAACCATCTATGAAAACACGCAAGAGGTCACCACTACGGCCAGTCCGAGTGCGCTGTTCGCCACCGTCGTGGGTATCGGCGGGGAGCGCGGCTGGTATGCGGCCAATGTCTTGTGGACCATTCGAGGGGCCCTCGACAAACTTATTGGCGGCGTTGGGATGCGCCGAGGTCGACGCGACGCAGACGAGTTACGGGTCGGTGATGCCCTCGACTTCTTTCGCGTTGAAGCGCACGAACGACCGAAGCTACTTCGGCTCCGGGCTGAGATGAAGGTTCCGGGCGGGGCCTGGCTCGAATGGCGAATCACCACTGATGAGACAGGCGTAACTCACCTGCGTCAGCTGGCCCGCTTCCACCCGCGTGGGGTTGCTGGTCGGGCGTACTGGTGGGTTCTCCTACCCATCCACAAGGTGATTTGGAAACAACTTGCCGAACGTTTGGCCGCCGCTGCCGAGCAGGGATAGACGAGTTAACCTCGCCGCCTAACTCCGGTGCCCGTTCCGCGATCTAGTGCGAGGCTGACCTGATCAGGTCAACCGCCATTTCGAGGTTGGCGATCTGTTCGGCTGCGGTCTTGCCTTGGGGGCCTAGTCGCAGACAATTGATGCCAGCTGTTTCGGCTGCACGGACCCGATCTCTGACCATGTCTTCGGTGCCGATCATGTATGCCGCCAGCACGAGTTCCTCGGGGACAGCGGCAGCAGCACCGGCTTTGTCACCGTCTACCCACAGACGTTGGACCTCTGCACACACGTCGGCGTACCCCGCTCGTGAGTAGGCCGAGTTGTAGAAGTTGGTTGTAGCGGAACCCATGCCACCCAAGGTGAACGCCATACCTGGTCGATACGTAGCGATCAACCCGTCGACATCCTCGGAGACCGCTATCTGAGCATTGGTCTGGATGTCGATGTCGGCAATCGTTCGTCCGGCCTTGGCAGCGCCGGCCCGGATGGGATCGAGCAGCACGTCTCCGTGTTCGGGAATGAACGAGGTGCCGAGCCAGCCGTCGGCCAGTTCACCGGTCAACTCCAGTGACTTGGGGCCAAGTGTCGCCAGATAGATGGGCATGTCAGGTTTCGGCGGAATCGACGACTTGAGTGCCTTGCCTTCGCCGCCGGGGCGGGGGAGTACGTAGTGTTTCCCGTCATAGACCATCCGTTCGCCAGTAATGCCCAAACGGACAATGTCGATGTACTCGCGCAGCCGGCCAAGCGGATGGGCGAAGGCTTCGCCGTGCAGGCCTTCGACCACCTGTGGTCCGCTAACACCGAGTCCAAGATTGAAACGGTCACCGCTGATCTGTCCCAGCGACAGCGCGGTCATAGCCGTCATGGCAGGCGTTCGTGCCGAGATCTGCATGATGCCGGAGCCCAGCCGGATGTTCTCAGTGACCGCCGCCAGGTAACCAAGCGATGACACCGCTTCCATGCCCCAGGCTTCGGCTGACCATGCGGCATCGACGCCCAAGCGATCAGCGGCCTTTACATAGTCAACAACGTCGGCCCAATTGGAACCGTCGTAGTAGGCGCTGCCGATGGATACCGAAATTCGCATGCCGTAATCATGCAACAACGAAACGCCCCACGCGAAAGCCGGGAATGAGTAGGGGCGTGTTCAGCGCAGTTTGTACCGCTGGATCTTGCCGGTGGCTGTCTTCGGAAGTTCGGTCACGATCTCGTACCGCTTTGGTCGTTTATATCCGGCCAAGCGATCTCGACACCAGTCGATGAGTGTCGCCGGATCGGCTGTCTGTCCAGGTGCCGCAATCACGAAGGCGACGGGGCGAGTGATGCCGTCGGCGTCCTTCTCGCCCACGACGGCAGCTTCGAGCACGGTCGTATGTTCAATCAACACACTCTCGACTTCGGCTGGTGAGACCCACTCGCCACCGACCCGCAGCATGTCGTCGGCCCGGCCTAGATAGGTATAGAAGCCATCAGAGGAACGCACATACAAGTCGCCGGTGACCGTCCAATCGCCTTGGAACGTGGCCCGGGTCATATCGCTGCGACACCAGTAACCGGTAGCTGCGGACGCTCCTTTGACCAGGAGCGTTCCCGGTTCGTCGTCGCCGAGATCCCGGCCCTGGTCATCGACGATCCGAAGTTCATAACCGGGAATGGCAATGCCGCTCGTGCCAGGCATGTAGCGCTCGGCGGTGTTGGACAAGAAGATGTGCAGCATCTCGGTAGAACCGATGCCGTCGAGGATCGTGACGCCGAAACGTTCCTTGAACCGGGTGAACGTCTCGGCCGGAAGTGACTCTGCGGCCGAAGCTCCCAAGCGCACCGATGCGAAGGCGTCGGCGGGCAACTCCGAATTGGTCAACGCCGCGTAGAACGTAGGTATGCAGAAGAACAAGGTGGGCTGCTCGGCGGCGACAATGCCGGCCACGAGGGCTGGTGTGGGGGGCCGGGTGGGCTCGAGAATGCTGACTGCACCTACCGCTAGTGGGAACGTGAGTGAGTTGCCGAGTCCATAGGCATGGAACATGGGGCCGACCGAGAAGAACCGATCGTGGGCAGTGATGTTGAGCACGCCCTTGGCGTAGGTGTCGACGGTGTCAGAGATGTCGCCATGGGTGTGCATCGCCAGCTTGGGCATGCCGGTTGTCCCCGAGGTGCAGAGCCAAAACCCGGGAGAGTCACGCCACGTCGCATAGGGCGCGGCGTCGTCACCGGAGGCACACAGATCGTTCCATGAACTCACGGTGGCAGAGGCCGGGCCGTTGGCTTCAGGGGAGGTGCTGATGACGTGCTCGACTTCGGGGGCGCCCTTGAGAATGTCGGCAACCGACGCCGACCGTTCGTGTGACACGACGATGACACGCGCTCGGGAATCGGCAACGATTCGACCCAGATCCCGGCCCGGAAGCAGGGGATTGGTCAGCACCGGTACTGCACCGATGCGCATGGCACCAAGAAACGTTGCGACGAACTCCGGCGTGTCGAGCATGACCATGGCGACCCGGTCTTCGGGCGCCACGCCAGAAGCTCGCAAACCGGTGCTCACGCGTTTAGTCAGCGCCAGGAGTTCACCGTACGTCGTCGATACGCCCTGACAGCGGAGCGCTGGCTGATGCTCCCGGCCCTCGTCGCAATGACGGTCGAGCAGCCATGTCCCCGCATTGAACTCATCGTGCATCAAGTCCCCCTTGTCAGCGCCCGGAGAATAGTTGCCTTTTACGTGGCAGGTCGGATCGTGTTGACTAGTCGGGTGCCCGATCCCGTTATGGAAACCATTGAGATCGGCGACGCCCGCCTCCGAACGGCCACATGGGGGGCGGGCCCGCCCGACATAGTCATGCTCCACGACGGGCTCGGCTCCATCACACAATGGCGATCGGTTCCAGGCGACGTCGCTGTTCGGACCGGGTTGACGGTTATGGCCTATGAGCGTCCTGGTCACGGCCAGTCGTTGCCGACGCCAGTCGGACCGTGGCCTACCGATTGGCTCGAGCAACAGGCAGCGCTGCTGCATCAGCTACTTCAAGCTGTCCATGCTGACGCACCCGCACTCGTTGGTCACTCCGACGGTGGGAGCACGGCGCTGATCCATTCAGTACAGAACCCAGACTCACAACGGGCTGTCCTCGCACTAGCACCCCACAGCTGGGTGGAACAGATCTGTTTCGACTCGATCGTGGAAATGCGCAAAAACCGAGAGCCGATTGTGGCAGGCCTTGCAAAACATCAAGGCCACCCCGACGAACTCTTCGAGGCATGGAGCGGCGTGTGGGTATCTGACGACTTCCGGTGGTGGGACATTCGGCCGGTCCTGAGCAGCATCACCGTGCCGGCGTTGATCGCCCAGGGAGCAGATGATCCGTATGCGAGCGACGATCAGGCACACCTCACTGCGGCAGCCATTGGAGCGAACGCTCAGTCGATAATCGTGCCAAAGGTAGGGCACATCATGCACCACGACGATGCCGACCGGGTGGTTGCCATCATCGCCGAGTTCGTTGGGCAGCACCGCTGACGTCTCTTGTCGTACCCATCCGTTAGGGTCGTTTCGGGATGGAGACGCTGGCTGACACTCGTGCGCCGATGAAGATTCGCGATCCTTCCGAAGTGCCATGCACGTTCATTAGTGATGCGGCCGATCTGCCCTTGCTCGATCAGGCGCTTCGATCCGCTGTGCGGGTCGCTATCGACACGGAAACCCCGATCGACGGCCCAATGGCCCAACGGCTCCGTGTCGCGTCTATCGCAACACGGGATGCCGATGGTGTTGAGCTTGCTTTCGTGGTCGATGCACGAGACGTCGACCCCACACGTATGGCTCCGTTGCTGGTTGGGGTCACCGCAGATGCGTGGAATGCGAACTTCGACGCTCGGGTCATGGATCGTGCAGTCTGGGAATCGACCGATACGACCCACGACCTGACGTGGTGGGACGCGCAACTCGCCGATGCCCTTCTTTTTCAAGGCCGTAGTGGTTTCAGTTGGTATCACGGCCTCGCGTGGGCCACCGAGCATTACCTGGGCATCAAGGCCGACGGCAAGGGAACCGTTCAACTTTCCTACACCGCCACCGACGATCTCACACATGAACAGGTGGCCTACGCTGCCGCCGACGCTGTCGAGACGTTGTGGGTAGGTGATGCGATTCGTGTGCAGATCGCCAAGGCCGGTCTCGAACGTATCTGCGATGTCGAAAACCGTGCCCGCCCATTTCTCGATCAAATGGAGCGCACCGGACTTCCCTTCGACTGGCCTGGTTGGCAGGCCGAACTCGAGCAAATCGAACATCAACACCGCAGCGCACTCACTCAGCTTGCAGACTTGACGGGCGGCGGGCAAGGCACACTCTTCGACGACGTCGTCGAACCCACTTGGAACCCAGCTTCCGACGTTCAGGTCCGGCGAGCACTCAACGACTGGGCCGAACCCCAAGTACGCGCATGGACCAAGAACCGGCATGGGCGTGCTCGGTTACTCGTCGAAGGCGACTCAGTCAACGCGGGCGTGTTACGTGAGATTGGCGGCGAATTGTGCGACACACTGCTGGACTTTCGCAACTGCGCCAAGATCCTTACCACGTACGGCGAGTCGATCCATGATCACATCGACGACGACGGACGCATGCGGCCGCAATATCTGCAGGTGGTTGGGACCAACACCGGACGGCTAGCAAGTCGGAACCCGAACGCACAGAACTTCTCGCCACGAATGAAGCCGTATTTCCGGCCGAAAACCGATGACCGGGTTTTTGTGCATGCCGATCTCAGCCAGGCTGAACTCCGGTTCCTTGCCCAGGTCAGCAACGACGGTCCGCTTCGTGCCGCATTCGCACGTGGCGAAGACGTTCACGTCAGTACCGCAGCTTCGATGTTCCGTTTCGACGCAACCGAGCTCCAAGTCCAGGACCCCGCCCGGTTTAAAGAACTGCGCCAAATCGCCAAGGCGCTGAACTTTGGCATTGCCTATGGCACGGGCGCTGCCGCTTTAGCTCGCTCGCTGACCGGCAACGGCACGCCGACCACCCTTGACCAAGGGCATGACCTTCTCGATAAGTACCGCCAGGCTTATCCAGGAACAGCGGCATGGGCCGAAGAACGCATTGCCGAGATTGAACACATCCGGAACACGGTGCCAGGAGCGATCGACTGGCCGTCGACATTGCGGCTGGCCAACAATTTTGGCGACGTCAATAGTGTGCGCCGAGAGTTCCGCAAGACCCGGAACCGTTGGCCAGCGGCAGAAGAAATCGCGGACATCCTTCATGGTCCTGGGGGCGGGCCCACCGAGGACCAGGTCGCGATGGTGCAGTGGGTGCTCGGGTATTCAGCCACGGTTGCACTTCGACCCAACGGCGAACCTTTCACGTTTTCTAGTTTCACGGTCGCTGGTCGCCGTCAGCAGTTCAACTTGCATGTAGATCGGCTGTTTCTTCATGCGGTAATCGATGCCGTCGGCGGGTCCTCGCAGCCACTCATTGCACTGCGCACTCAGTTCGCCGAAGAACACCATCTGGTGTTACACCGACGAGGCGAACCACTGACCGAAAGCGAGTTGGCCAGGCAATTCGAAGAACGAGCGTTACGTCGAAAGTATCTCGAGGCGGTTACTGACACCTGCGGCGAGGATGTCGCCCATGCGTACCTGACTCGGGCGGCAAAAGAGCGGGTCTCGTCCATGGTGAATGCATGGCGAAATGCGCCAATCCAGGGTGGCGTCGCCGACATCATGCTCGCAGCCTATGCGGAGCTTCACCACCGGCTGGCAGCTATCCCCAGCGCGTGGCCGGTACAAACCGTGCACGATTCGGTAGTTATTGAATGTGATCGCTCCGATGCGGCCCGGGTAGTGAACGAGGTCCGCGAGAGCCTCGAAATGGCGAGCTTGGAGTTCTGTCCAGATGTGACACCCAAAGCAGATGTCGATATCCGCACATCTCTCGCCGACGCCGACATAGTGGAAGAAGACACCGACGCACGTGATGAAGGCGTGGCAGGAACGGGCGCTGGCGAGGCAGTCATGTTTGATCCAATCGATGGCGATCGCCACCCAGCGGAGCGTGCCGAAGAACCCGTCCAACTACAGCTGGGAATCGGCTGAAATGGTCACAAGGAGGCATCGGCAACCAGTTGGTACCTCTGTCGAGGTAACCACACCTGAGCCGCCTCCTGCTCTGCAATGATGGGCACACAAGTCACGCTGGGGCCCATCGGTGCAACAGCCCATGGCGAGCAACTGTTTGCGCCGTTTTCACTGCGCTGCTGACGACGCAGACCGGACGTACCTGTCTGAACGGCCATTCGAGTCGGTCGATGACATGAACCTGCTGTCTCGCTCGTTAACGCTACGATAGGAGTCTCTTACGAGGGCACATTCCGGTAGGGAACTCACTACAAGGGCCGCAATCGCGACGCTGTGTGGTTTGGTATGACCGATCGGGACTGACCGCGCGTCCGAACTGGATTCGAGCGATGGCTCGTCTTCACCACTATCGATGCCGCCGGTCAACAACGGAGCCCGGCACAAAACCGGCGGCACGTCCAGTCACAGCGATCTGAGTCAAAGGAAAATAATGACCTCTGCCCACACGATGAAACTCGGGATTCTGTCGCGCGCTCCTCGGGCGTACAGCACAAAACGACTGGTTGCCGCTGCAGAGGAGCGAGGGCACACGGTCCGGGTTCTCGATACGCTCCGGTTCGCCATCGATCTATCTCGTGAAGAACCCGAGCTTCAGTATCGAGGCAAGCCGCTCACCACCTACGACGCAGTGTTGCCTCGTATTGGTACATCGATCACGTTCTTTGGCCTGGCAGTTGTGCGCCAGTTCGAGCAAATGAGGGTCTACACCCCAAACACCTCAACCGGTATCGCGAACTCCCGCGACAAGTTGCGATCAACCCAGCTCTTCTCGAGTCATGGCGTGGGTATTCCCGCGACCACCTTCGTGCGGGATCGTGGGGATGTCCTTCCAGCAATTGAACGGGTGGGTGGGGCGCCCGTCGTGATCAAATTGCTCGAAGGGACTCAGGGCATCGGCGTAATCCTTGCGCCCGACAACAAGGTCGCAGAGGCCGTCATCGAGACGCTGCAAAGCACCCGCCAAAACGTGCTCATCCAGCAGTTCATTGCAGAAAGCAAGGGCCGCGATGTGCGAGCCTTCGTGGTTGGTGATCAAGTGGTAGCCGCCATGCGGCGCACTGCTGTTGGCGACGAGTTTCGTTCAAACGTGCATCGTGGTGGGACTACCGAAGCGATTGAGCTTTCTGATGAAGTGAAGAAGGTGGCGGTGAACGCAGCCCAGATCATGGGTCTACGGGTTGCGGGCGTCGACATGCTCGAGTCTGACCACGGACCACTGGTCATGGAAGTGAATTCATCGCCCGGCCTCGAAGGTATCGAAGGATGCACCGGGCTCGATATAGCGGGTGTCATCATCGACTACATCGGTGGGCAAGTCTCGTTCCCTGAACTCGACGTGCGTCAGCGTCTGTCGATCTCAGCGAACTATGGCGTGGCCGAGTTGGTCGTGCATGAGGGGGCAGCGGTCCTCGCCCAAAACCTGACCATTGGTGATCTCCGAGAGTTGGATATCACCACGTTGACGTTGCATCGAGGCGGCTCCGATATCCCCAATCCCAAGGCATCACGTGCGTTGGAAGCCGAAGATCGGCTCGTGTGTTTCGGCAAACTCGAATCGATGCGTGCGCTGGTACCCGAACGTTCCCGTCGCGCCTCTCGACCGACGGTCCATGATCTGGCCGACGACGCCACCGAGTAGTGCCACGGCGAGTGCAAGTCGACGCCTGTCGATCGTGTAAACCATTAGGCGTTGTGACTGCAGGCCGGAGACCATTATGAACCCCATCAAGTTTGGCGCATTCCTCGCGCCACATCACCCCATTGGCGAGAATCCGATCTTGCAGTACCGACGAGATCTTGATCTGGTCGAACAGCTCGACCAGCTTGGATTCGACGAGTTCTGGTGTGGCGAACACCACTCAACGGGCTGGGAAGTCATCCCATCGCCGGAGATGTTCCTTGCTGCAGCCGGCGAACGAACCCATCGCATCAACCTCGGCACCGGCGTTGTGTCGTTGCCGTATCACAACCCGTATCACGTCGCTCAGCGCATTGTGCAGCTCGATCACATGACAAACGGCCGGGCAATCTTGGGCACCGGCCCAGGTGCACTGGCTTCAGATGCACACATGTTGGGAATCGACCCCATGTTGTTACGCGACCGTCAAGACGAAGCGATTGCTGTTATTCGGCGGCTGCTGGCGGGGGAACGCTTGACCTACGAATGTGACTGGTTCAATCTGTACGATGCCAAGCTGCAGCTCCTTCCCGTACGGGGCGAGATCCCACAAACGGTTGCATCCATGGTCAGCCCATCGGGCATGACGCTGGCTGGAAAATACGGCATCGGCATCCTGTCGATCGGCTCGATGTCAACCGCTGGTCTCGCAGCGCTTCCGTTGCAGTGGAGCTTCGCCGAGGAGTCAGCAGCCAAACATGGCCAGGTCATGGATCGCTCCAACTGGCGGGTGCTCATGAACTGGCACATCGCCGAGACCAAGGAACAAGCGCGGGCCGAGGCGTTGCAGGGCCTGCACCGTTGGCACAGCGAGTACACCGTGGGCACGTTGCAGCGGGTAGGGGTCGAGGCGTGGGACACGCCCGAGGAGACACTCGACCAGCTGACTGCCACAGGAGGCGTGCTGATCGGTACCCCCGATGATCTGATCGCTGCGATCCGCGACATGTACGAACTCGCAGGCGGCTTCGGAACGGTCATAGGTTTCGTGAACGACTTCGCCCATCCAGAGGCCATCACTCGGAGCTGGGACATGGTTGCCCGCTACGTGCTGCCGGAAGTAAACGGGATGTTAAACGACTTCCGCGAAAGCAACACGTTCGTGCGAGAGAACCGCGAGTACTTCGAGCGAGCAGGGCAGGCGATCCTGGCCAAGATCAACGAGAATGAGCGGGCAGCCGCAGCATTACACGAGGTGCCCACCGGTGCATCAGCCATCTCCTCTCATAGCAATCACGATGCGTGATCAGGATCTGGATGTGGGTGTGAGGGATATCGCTTTCGCTTCAGCCGTCGACCAGGCGGCCGCGGTCGCTGTTGGCGAGATCTCGGCCATCGAACTGCTCGAGGCCACGGTGGCTCGTTACGAACGTTTCAACCCCGCGATCAACGCAGTCGTCACCACCCAGCTCGACGTCGCCCGAGAACGAGCCGCGGCTGCAGACACCGCAACTGCCGCAGGCGTGTCCTGGGGTCCTCTGCACGGCGTCCCCATGACGATCAAAGAGGCATGGGACTGGGTTGGTTCACCCTCCACCAGCGGTCATGCGGAACTGGTTGGCTGGCGACCAGAACGCAACGCCGAGGCGGTAGAGCGCCTGCTTGGTGCAGGCGCAGTCATCTATGGCAAGACCAACCTGCCGGTATCCATGGCCGACTGGCAGACGTTCAATCCGGTCTATGGCACAACATCGAATCCGTGGAATACTGATCTCATTCCAGGTGGGTCATCCGGCGGTGCAGCTGCAGCACTTGCTGCTGGGCTCACGGCTCTTGAGCTGGGC
>ERZ651776.2578-NODE-2578-length-19399-cov-3.335628_pt1 | contig 19399 bp, 15 predicted proteins | sample MGYA00514761_ERZ651776 | MGnify/ENA metagenome assembly ERZ651776 | reverse complement strand
ACCAACGAACGCACCACCCACGAGCTGAGAATCAGCACCGATCCGGATCGTCGCTGGAGAGTGATGGCAGGGGTGTACTTCAGCGACGTAGAAACCAAGACGCTGGGTGAGTTCCAATACTATTCAAGTGGTGATGCCTTCAGCGATTTTCAGGTCCAGTATTATGGCGCGGGCGCTCAATCGCCCTATCAGCTGGCGAACGAGACAATCCCGGGGGTAGCGGGAACCAATCAAGTCGGTCCCACCGGGCCACTGACCACTTTCTATAACGATTACACGCGAACCGAGGAAGAACTCGCGTTTTTCGGTCAGTTAGCCTTCGATATTACCGATAATCTCACCGCCACCCTTGGCGCTCGAAAGTATGATCTCGAGACGCAACTCCAAGGCGCATCCAACTTCTCCTTTGGGTGCCGGTACGGTGGTAACGGCGGCGGCGGCGCAGCAGACGGATTCTGTAATAGCCACCGCTTCAGTAATAGTCCAACCGATCGCTTTACAGCTCTCGGCGCCTACAACGCAGGGAGTCTCTCGGACGATCAGTTCCTAGGCCTTCTCAATTATCCCGGCGCAGCAGAAACGTATGGCGGCAGCGCGAAGGAAATGTTCCGAGGCGGCGGTAGTAATGCAGCCACGCTGCAAGCCATCAAAGAAGGTCGGCTTGATATTTCTAGCATCAACAGCAGCGGCGTCACCGAAGAAGACGATACGATCATTCGATTCTCTCTGGATTGGAGAATCAATGACGACATCATGCTTTACGGTGTGTATTCAGAGGGATATCGACCCGCCGCTCAAAACCGGAACGCCGGGCAGTTGGCGAGCAACCAAAGCGGTATCTACGAGGGCTACGTAGTCCCCGCAGTGGCGACCACCGATGAACTGGAGAACATGGAGCTAGGAATCAAGTCAGAGCTTTTTGACAATACCCTGCGACTCAATGCCAGCATCTATAGCACCGAGATCACTGATCTGCAGGTAGCCCGATTCGATCCGTCTAACGTTGCGTTCTTGGTCTTCCTTGAGAACGTCGGTGACGCCGAAACGCGCGGTCTGGACGTTGACTTTATGTGGGCAGTCACAGGCCGACTCACTCTGTCAGGTGCGGCGAGTATTCTCGACACCGAGTTAACACGCATTAACGATCAGCTCCAAGGAGTCAGTGTGCCTAAGGGATCTGAGTTGCCGCTGGCGCCCAGCTTCTCTGGTAATCTCCGTGCGCGTTACGACTTTGACATCATGAATGGCAACGCTTGGGTGAATGCCGCACTGGTCTACCGCGGTGAAACTGTCACGGGTATCGTCGGAAGTGCCGAGTTTATGACTGACACTCATAACCTCGCTTATGGCAATGATCCCGGTGTCAGCATTCAGAACGAGGGCGGCACTTTTGGTACGGTGGCCACATCAAATGGCAACATCCCTTCCAACTCGCGCTATGTCAATGATGCGGCAACCACCATGAATATTGGCTTGGGCTACGCACGAGAGAACTGGACAGCAGAAGTCTTTGTTAATAACGTCACCTCAGAAGAAGGTTATGTTGTGCAAACGGCTGGTAAATTTACGCCTGAATCCAGCATGATGCGTCCACGCACCTTGGGCTTACGTTTCGGGTATTCTTTCTAAGAAAGCCTGCAACAATCATCAAAGGGCGATCACCTGATCGCCCTTTTTTTTGGGACATAATTTGATGACTCACCCTCGCGCTCCGTCGTCTGCACTCGAAACCATCCAAACGAAGCTTGCCAATGGTGCGCTGGATGAGGCGGGCACTCTGATTGATGAGCTGCTGGTGGAGTTTGCAAGCGACCCTAACCTCGCCTACTTGAGTGCACTGCGCTATCGGCTCAGTGGTAACGCTGCCAAGGCGCTGCAAACACTCTCAGACCTGACCGCAGCTGTTCCCGATATGGCGCGGGCGCATCAAGAAATGGCGGTCAATTGTCTCAGTCTCAATTTACCCCAAAAGGCACTGGAAGCAGCGGAAACCGCGGTGTCGCTAGACGGATCGTTGCTCGCCTGTTGGGAATTACTCGCGCCACTTCAGCAACGTTTCGCCCCCGAAAAATACGACATCACGGTACAACAGATCGCCTTTCTCAAGTCGTTACCGCAGGAGCTGAGAACGGTGATGAGTTACTTATCGCAAAATCAACTCAACGATGCGGAGCGTCTGTGTAAATACTTTTTACGAGACAACAAGACTCACGCAGAAGGCATGAGATTGCTGTCAGAGGTGCTGACACGAAAAAACATCTTGGATGAAGCGCAATATTTATTAGAAACCCTCCATCAGTTAGAACCTGACAATGTGGCTGCTGCCATTCAGCTCTTCCACGTCATGATGCGGCGTCAGCGCTTTCATTCTGCCTACGAGCTAGCAGCCGCGTTATGGCGACAGCAACCCCAAGACGATGACCAGATTAAAAAGGCTTACGCAGCGGCTTGTTTTGCGGTCGGGCAAACAGAAGAGGCCGAGCACCTGTATCAGGCACTTCGACAAACTCACCCCAGCGATCATCTCATCCCCATTAGCCAGGGCCACATCTATAACGCTAACGGGGACAAAGCCGCGGCCATTGCTGCATTTCAAGAAAGTTCGACCATCAAGCCAGATCATGGCGACGCTTACTGGAGCTTGGCCAATACCAAATCCTATCGGTTTGATGACCCACAAATAGCCCAAATGAAAGCACTTGAGCAATCTGCCTCGATTGGGGGTGTTGATCGCATTCAGATTTGTTTTGCCTTGGGGAAAGCACTAGAAGACGGGGAGCAATACGATGCAGCATTTGAGTATTACGCTCGCGGTAATGCCCTGAAATTGCCCACTACGCACTTTAATCCAACACAATTATCGAAGCGCATCACAGCGCAGATTGACGTCTGCACCGAGGCACTATTTGAGCGTCTCGGGTCAACCGGAACGGATTCTCCTGATCCTATCTTTATTGTCGGGCTACCCCGGGCGGGATCCACGCTACTTGAGCAAATTCTGGCGTCACATTCTCAAGTCGATGGCACGATGGAGCTCCATAATATTTTAGACCTCGCTAAACGACTGCGAGGGCGGGACGAGGCGGGCGCAACCGAGCCTCGCTACCCTAAAATACTAGGAGAACTCGATACGCCACTGTTCGCTCAGTTTGGGGAGCAATTCATAGAGCAAACACGGGTTTATCGCGGCGATGCACCGTTTTTCATCGACAAAATGCCCAATAACTTTTTCCATATCGGTTTAATCAAACTCATTCTCCCCAATGCCAAAATTATCGATGCGCGGCGTCACCCCATGTCGTGCTGTTTCAGTGGCTACAAGCAACTCTGGGGCGAGGGGCAGGAGTTTTCTTATGGGTTGACCGAGATCGGCAGCTATTACAAGCAGTACACTGAGTTGATGGCGCATTGGGATACCGTGTTGCCGGGCTTTGTCTTGCGGGTACACCACGAGGAGGTAGTGGATAATCTTGAGCATCAGGTAAGGCGGATCCTAGATTTCTGCGAACTGCCCTTTGAGGACGCCTGCTTGAATTTTCATCAGACGGAACGAACGATCAGAACCCCGAGCGCGGAGCAAGTGAGACAGCCGATCTATCGCTCTGGGCTAGATCAGTGGCGACACTTTGAGCATCATCTCGAGCCCCTTAAATCGGCATTGGGCGATGAGATACTGTCGACGTACGGTGTGACCTAAGCCGTATGATTTTCTCCCCTTCTCAGCAATTTGTATTCTTTGCCATTCCCAAAACCGGCACTCACGCGATACGGGAGGTATTTCGACCCCATCTGGGTACAGAGGACTGGGAACAACAACTGCGTTATGGCCAACAATTGTCGCCACTGCCCGAAATCGCCGCCATTAACCACGGGCATGTGGCATATCGGCAACTGGCGAGGGTGATCCCCGAAGAGACACTAGCGCAGTACTTTACCTTTGCCTTCGTGCGACATCCCTTCGATCGGTTTGTCTCAGTGTGTGCCTTTTTAGCGCGCACTGACCCCAGTTATCAAGACGACCCCACTGCATGGATGAAGCGAGCACTGACCCGCGCACCCTTTCGTAAACGCGTGCTGGTCGCGACCCAAAGCGACTTGCTCACTTGTGAACACTCAGGCTCGATAAAGTTGGACTTTGTCGGTCGCTATGAGTCGCTACAAAGTGACTGTGATCATATCTGCCAAACGTTATCGCTGCCGGCGGTGCCGCTGTCACGCAAAAACAGCTCCAAACACAGGCAACATCATGAGGTTCTTGATGATGAACTGCGGGAAACACTGACCGAGAGGTACGCGGATGACTTTGAGACGTTCAGCTACGACCCGTAACAAACTCTGCGGCACGCCGCGGCTGCAGGGCAGCGCCTAAAATACGCTGCACAATAATGGGGTTGATGCCGACGCCGTTCGACTGGGTCACCAACACCCTTGGGTTTTCTTCTAGGGCGGACCGCGTCCGTTGCAAGAGACCCTGGTAGCCCGCGATGCCCTCAGGTGTCAGGCCATATAAAGACCATTGCCTGCGCCAGTCGTGTACCAAATCGAACAATACGTCGTGGTAATAATTGAGCATGTGCGGGTCATTGGCTGGATTTGCACGACAATCATCCAGCAGCTCAGCCACGATGGCAGACATTTCACCCGGTGCCATAATCGGAGCAAACGGAAACCGCTCGGTGATCAATTTAGGTTTCAGATCAGGCTCGAAGGCTGTTACTTGAGGCGTCATGGGGACTTCTGATCGTTGCACCTGCCGCACCATTTGCCAAAATGCAGCGGAACCCGCGATATCAATCACCAGGTGAATGCGCTCATCAGCGCTGCCATTAATGACCCGATGCCGCCGCCAGGAGTCAAATAACCACGCCTCACCCGCCGCCATATGGACTTCGTCTGCCCCGCAAAAAAAGCGGACAGCCGGCTCGGTGATAATCGGCACGTGAATGCGCACGCGGCTGTACCAGTGATAGTTAAAGTCAACGTGCTCTTGCACCACCGCGCCCGGTGCCAGTCGCATCAACCGGCTACGTGCCACCACTTCGTTGAAGCCCGCCACAACCTGTAGCAGGTAAGGCGCGTTCAATAGATGAGGGGTTGGCGCCATCTGGCCATCGAAGCCATCCTTTAACTCGCCATTAATGGAAACCAGCGGCACGGCACTGTTGCCCTCCAGCCCAGACGGATGAGGCAGCCAAGCCTCATTCGATAAGCCTTGCAGCTCTTCGCCGAGGCGAGCGGCATCAAAATGGTAAGGCAACCTTAAGAAAGGTCGATCTAACTCCAAATAACCCTCCTCAGTGCTGCGTTTTTACCCACTCTAATATCGATGAGAAATCTCGGCCGCCATTGCCCTGGGCCTGGTGGGAAGAGAACGTAGCCATTGCCTGTTTGCCCATCTGATTGTCCAACTCACAGCTCTCCGCAACCTCGCACGCCAGACCGAGATCTTTCACCATAAGATCAACCATGAATCCCGGCCGGTATTGGTTACTGGAGGGAACACCTTCCATGACATCTGGCCATGGGTTGTAGACCTGCAGTGACCAATTGTTGCCGGAACTGGCCTTCATGATATTCGACAGTACTGCCGGATCGAGTCCATGCGCCTCGCCCATTGCCAACGCTTCACAGGTGCCAATCATATGAATTGCCAAGAGCATGTTGTTGGCGGCTTTTGCGACCTGCCCGGCACCTGCGGGACCGGCATGAAAAATCTTTTCCCCACTCCCCATGCCCGCCAGTATCTCTCTTGCACGTTCAAATGCGCTCTGGCTGCCGCCACACATAAAAGCAAGCGTCCCAGCAGTCGCCGCAGCCACACCGCCCGAGACCGGGGTATCCATAAAGTCGATCCCTAGTTTGGCAGCAGCCTCACCCACTTCACGCGCCGTGGTGGCATCGATCGTGCTCGCGTCCAGTATCAACGTATCGGTTGGCACCTGCGCTAGCAAACCGCTCTCACCCAAAAACGTACTCGCGACATGCTTACCTGCTGGCAACATACTGATAATCACGTCGGCATCCGATACGGCATCCAGCGCTGACGTGGCCACTAAAGCGCCCTCGGCGGCGAGCGCAGCACACGCCTCGGCAACCAGGTCGAAGACAGTGAGTGTATGCCCCGCAGCAATCAGGTTTTTGGCCATGGGGCCACCCATATTGCCAAGCCCTAAAAATGCAATCTGTGCCATGATTTACTCCGGTAATCCCAGCGCTGGCATGTCTGCAGGCGCAACAAAAAAAGGTTCGACCACGTCATCAGGCACTGACCTTAAATCGGGGTAGGTCCATGCAGGGTTGCGATCTTTGTCCACCAACAGCGCGCGGACACCCTCCGCAAACTCTGGGTGGCGCATGATATTGCAGCCCAAAATGAGTTCTGACTCAAAGACTTCACGCAAGTCGGCGTCTCGGGTCTGATTGAGCTGCCTAAAGATCCAACTCGCCGCCAATGGCGAACCGTGCAGCAATCCGTTTTGCGCTTTCGACAACCACGTATCGTCCCCTTCCCAAGCCGCCACTCGATCATGAATCTCGATCAGATCGCTGCCCGACATCCACGCATTAATCGTCTCTAGGTGCGGTTCTATCTGAGCCTCCGGTAGCGCGCCACTCGGCGTGATGTCAATCAAGAGCGCTGCAACAAGACCCTGATTGTGCTCAGCACTGGCACCCCAGTTTTGCTCAATTAAACGATTCAACAAGTCAGGCTTCTGCTCGTTGGACAGAAAGTGACTGCCCAGACCGCAAAAGAGCGCGTCCGCCGCATTAATGTGAGACGACGTGAGTGCGAGAAATCGACCGATATGCCCTTGCATCTGATTGAGGAACCAACTGCCTCCCACATCGGGGAACAACGCAATGGTGATTTCCGGCATACCAATGCGGGTGCGCTCACTCACAATTCGGTAACGACACCCTGCGAGAATGCCCAAACCCCCGCCCATGACCACACCATGCCCCCAACAAATGAGGGGCTTGGCATAAGTATGCAGCAGATAGTTCATTCGGTATTCGCGAGCAAAGAAATGCTCGGCATAATCGCAGGGGCCCCCAGGCGTTTCCAACGAGGAATTGCGGAGTGCTTGGACATCACCCCCGGCGCAAAAAGCCTTCTCTCCTGCGCCATCGATCAGCACAGCCACCACTTGCTCATTACTGGCCCAGTGCGCTAATTGATCTGCAATGATATCGACCATTTCACGCGTCAGTGAGTTCAGCGTTTTTTCTACATTGAGCGTCAGCTGGCCAATTATCCACTCACCAGACGAATGCTCCGTGACAATGACACTCTCTGTCATTGGTTTTTCCATTCAGGCTCACGCTTCTCAAGAAACGCATTGGTGCCCTCACGCTGATCTTCAGTTGAGAACAAAGCTACAAATTCATCGCGCTCAGCTGCCAGCCCGTCGGCAATCGCCACATTACGTGCAGAGTGAATCAAACGCTTACAGGCGGCGACTGAGGTGGGCGATTGATTCCCGACTTTTGCCGCTAACGCAGTTGCCGCAGCGAGAGATTCTCCCGACGGCACAACCTCCTCAACTAAACCCAGTGCGCACGCCTGCTCAGCACCAATGCGCTCACCACACAAAATCATGCGCTTCGCCCAGCCTTCACCCACTAATTGGGTCAGTCGTTGCGTCCCACCCGCACAAGGCAACAAACCCACTCGTGCCTCGGGTAGCGCTAACGCCGCCTGCTCCTCTGCAATCCGAATATCGCAGGCGAGTGCGACCTCAAGCCCACCCCCCATTGCAAAGCCGTTGATCGCTGCAATCGAAACCCCTCGGAAGTCCGCTAGCGTCTCGAACGCTTCACCAAAAGCCTCTCCAACGGCACGCGCCACATCAGCATCGCCAGACGCAAACTGATTCAAATCCGCTCCAGCAGAGAAGAACTTCTGGCCCGCCCCAGTCAGCACTAGCGCGTAGACGGTGGGCTCTTGATTGAGTGCTTCTATCACATGGCGCAAGGCAGGCAAGCTCTCACGATCCCAGGTATTGGCGCCGGGGTTGTCGATGACGATCGTTGCAATATTGCCGTCGATCGACACTTTGATTTTTTCGGATGGACTGATGCTCATTGAATAACCTCCAGTGCGCCGTCCATCAATAACTTTCGACCGACAATCACGCGCATAATTTCATTAGTACCTTCGAGTATTTGATGCACCCTCGTGTCGCGCACATAGCGCTCAAGCGGGTACTCCTTGATGTAACCATAACCACCCAGTAACTGCAGGGCATCGTTGCAGATAGTGAACCCCGCGTCGGTAGCAAAGCGTTTTGCCATGGCACAGTAAGTGGTTGCCTGGGGATCTTTATTATCCAGTTTACTCGCAGCCAGCCGGATCATTTGTCGACTCGCCACTAGATCGGTCAGCATATCTGCCAACTTAAATTGCGTATGCTGAAATTCGGCGATGGCCGTATCAAATTGCTTACGATCTTTGACATACGCCGTCGCATCCGCAATAGCACGCTGCGCCGTACCGACCGAACACGTCGCAATGTTGATGCGGCCGCCGTCTAGCCCTTCCATGGCGATAGCAAACCCCTGACCCTCTTCACCAAGGCGGTGGCTCATTGGCACCCGGACATTATCAAAAGTGACCATCCGGGTGGGTTGCGCATTCCAACCCATCTTGTGCTCTTTTTTGCCGTATTGAACGCCTTCCGCGTCCGCGGGAATCAATAAGGCCGTAACGCCTTTAGGCCCCGCATCGCCAGACCGAGTCATGACGACGAGTACATCGGTTTCACCCGCGCCAGAAATAAAGACCTTACTGCCGTTCACCACATAATGATCGCCGTCTTGCTGCGCACTGGTGCGCAGGCTCCCCGCATCTGAGCCCGCACCCGGTTCCGTAAGGCAGTAAGAGGCCAATTTCTCCCCCATTACCAAGGCGGGGCACCAAGCCTCTACCGTAGATTCCTGACAATATTTGCCAATCATAGCCGTGGCCATGTTGTGAATCGTTAAAAAGGCCGCGGTGGTGGTACAACCCTTTGCGAGTTCTTCCACAATGAGGCTGGCATCCAGTCGTCCCATCCCCAAACCGCCAGCAGACTCTGGGGTGTACATCCCCATAAACCCCAGCTCACCCGCTGCACGCAACGCCTCCTTAGGAAAGATGGATTCGGCATCCCATTGCGCCGCATGGGGCGCAAGCGCTTTATCTGAGAACGCTTTAGCACTGGCGATATAAGCCTGTTGCTCATCGTTCAATTCAAAATTCACTGCAGACTCTCCAATTATTTTCTCAATGTAACGAATGGGCCTGGGTTATCCCGTCGCTAGACCACACACGCGCTTAAACGCACCCAGAATGCGTAGTATAAACCCTTCACCCGCAAACCCCACTCCGCGATAGCGAGTGACCCGCCCATAAGACCCACGACTAGCCTGACTTTTCCACATCATGCCGACTGGCGCGCAACGGCGGTGCAGTTTACCCTATCGCTTCTCATTTTTTAGCTATTAAGGCAGGACCGACCATGTCTCAGGACAGCGATAACCCACAGGCTTTCATTGCAGATTTAGTAGCACGCTCTCGAGCAGCGCAAAAACAGATCGAGCACTATTCTCAAGAGCAAGTGGACGCCTTAATTCGCGCTATGGTGTGGTCTGTTGCCAGACCGGGTGTCGCCGAAGACATTGCGCAGTTTGCAATTGACGAGACTCAGCTGGGAAATTACGACGGCAAATTTCTCAAAATTCAGCGCAAAACCCGCGCCACGCTGCTCGATATCATTGACGATAAGTCAGTGGGTGTTATTGAGGAGTATCCGGAGCGCAATATCAGGGTACTGGCGAAGCCACTTGGTGTGATTGGCGCACTTGCTCCCTCCACCAATCCTGAAGCGACGCCCGTTATCAAAGGCATTCATGCCGTCAAAGGCCGCAATTCAATCATCGTTGCACCCCACCCAAGAGCGAAACTCACCAACAAGAAGATCTGTGATCTGATGCGCGCGGCGATCAAAAAGATGGGGGCGCCTGAGGATTTAGTGATTGGTATCGAAACACCCAGCCTCGAAACGACGAATGAGCTGATGCGACAGTGTGATCTGGTACTGGCTACTGGTGGCGGCGCAATGGTTAATGCCGCGTACTCCAGCGGCACACCGGCATTGGGTGTCGGCGTCGGTAACGCCGTGATTACCGTTGATGAATCGGCCGATCTGGATGCCGCGGCAGAAAAGATTCGGATTTCAAAGACGCTCGATCTGGCCGCTTCCTGCTCCTCGGATAACTCGGTCGTTCTGCTAGATGGCATTTACGACACCATGCTGGACAAGCTCAGAGCAGAAGGTGGCTATGTGTGTAATGCGGAGGAGAAAACCGCACTGCGCAATACCCTGTGGGACGATGAGCTGCATATCAATACCGCTATGGTCGCGCAGCCCCCAGAAAAAATTGCGCAAATGGCGGGCCTGACTATTCCAGACGGAGTCCAGTTTTTTATCGTGCTCGAGGACGGCTACGGGCCAGAGCATCCGTTTTCTGGAGAGAAGTTATCGGTGATCATGGCGCTATATCGCGCCCGAGATATCGATCACGCGATTGAATTGACGCGCCATATTCAGGCCTATCAGGGGCAGGGCCATTCATGCGGCATCTATTCCAATAACGACCACAATATTATGAAAGTGGCCGAGAATACCTACACGTCACGGGTGATGGTGAATCAGCCCCAATCGGCCTCCAATAGCGGTAACGTGTGGAATGGTATGCGACAAACCTTCTCGCTCGGTTGCGGATCTTGGGGTGGCAATGGCACTAACAATAATATTTCTTGGCGTGATCTCATTAACGAAACCTGGGTGTCGTTACCGCTCGCTGAGCCTAAGGTGATCCCCTCTGATGAGGATCTTTTTGGTGATGTGATTGACCAGCTCGGTTAACCCGCTCCGTCAGAAAACATGGCGGGGACAGGACACATGAGCCATCAGAATGACTTTGACCTCATGGACCCTGCCGTGCAGCAATGCCCTTATGCTGGTTACAAAAGGCTCCGGGACACTGAGCCGCTGTATAAGATGCCCTCGGCGGATTTTCATTTAGTCACTCAGTACGACTTAGCGCGGGAAATCATTAGGGCACCCGATGCGTTTCCCAGCAGCGTCAGCCCTATGGCGCTATCTGACGACGGCATTGCTCCCGAGATCATCGATATTTATGCCTCAGGCGGCTGGGTACCGCTCGCCTCATGCTCAACGTCTGATCCCCCTTACCAGACGCGCGTGCGTGGTTTTTTGGAAAAGCTCTTTACGGCTGAGCGGGTTCGGGCAGCCACTCCCATGATCGATAAGATTGCTGAGACCTTACTCGATGACCTTGAGGGAGAGACCGACGTCGAATTTATTCAGGCGTTCGCCCACCCTTTACCCATGATGGTGATCGCTGACTTATTGGGTGTCCCTCAATCCGATATCAGTCAATTCAAAATCTGGTCTGACGCGATTGTCGAACCGTTTAGCATGATGGCCTCACGAGAACGCCGCATTGAATGTGCGCAGCTCGTGGTCGAAATGCAGGCGTACTTTGCCGACATGATCGCAGAACGGCAACGACAACCCCGAAACGATCTCATCAGTGAAGCCATCGCTTATCGAGATGACAGTGATGTCGCCTTTACGATGCAAGAGCTCATGACCATCATCACGATTGATTTATTGGCATCGGGTAATGAAACCACGACCGCCGCGATTGGCTCTGGTATGAAGCTATTGATTGAGGATTCCTCCGCACTAGCCGAGATCATCGCGGAGCCGGCATTAATCCCTCGCCTAACAGAGGAGATTTTGAGACTCGAGTCGCCAGCGCAAGGGATGTTTCGGCGATGTGCGAAAGACAGCACGCTTAATGGTGTCACCCTCGCCGAAGGTGAACTGCTCAACATTCGCTTTGGCGCCGCTAATCGGGATGAACGGCAGTTTGCTCACCCGGATCAAATGGATCTTCATCGGCCCAAACCCGGCGGACATCTTGCCTTCGGTATGGGTCGGCATGTCTGTGTGGGGGCGGCACTCGCTCGACAAGAAATCATCAGCGCCTTTCGTGCACTAACAGAGCGCTATGATCGTTTTTGGCTCACGGCGGGTAGTGGCGAACCGTGTTATCAACCGAGCCTATTTGGCCGCAACTTACTCTCGCTACCGATTAGCTGGTCGTCCCGTAACTGAAACGCGTCATGGCAGCAAATCACCGGGGAAATCGCCCGGAAACTGCTCGGCCACCAAGCGCTCAGGCCACAGAAACGACAGACGCATAGTTGAGATCCGCCACCCCTGTGTCGTTCTGACATAGCGGTCTTCATACAGCCCAATCCATAACAAGGGGTTTTCGCTGGCTGATCGCGTGAGCTCAAAATCCAGTAACTGGCGGCGCCCAACCGCCGTGTCAGCATCTTGCCATTCGATCCAGTGCTGCGTGTTGGCATGCATCGCGACAAAAGGATGGCCCCCCATGTCTTGATTCACCGCAGCATAGTTCGTCAACACCGTATCAATCCCTTCCCAGGCGCCATAGGGGCCAAAATGGCAGACAATATCGGGCGTAAAGACCTCTCTCAACCGTTCGAGATAATGATGGTCGAGAAAGTGGGAATAACGAAGCGTCAAATTGCGGATAGCATCCTCATCCAACAACTGACGAAGCCGCCGATACTCTTCTGTTGTGAAAGCATTATCAGACACTGACTGCTCAGCCATATAGTATTGCTCCGTGAGGCTGACAGCGTATCAAGTGATGCACGGCATGCAACGTCAACCCGACTAAAGTGACTTAGAATACTAATATACCGCTCGAGCAGAATACATGAGGGATCACTATGAGCCGAATCAGTTTTGTACCCGTTGCCGACTGGCCAGAAACGCTTAAATCTTTTAGCGGAGCAGAGACTGCCCGTGACATCGAACTCGGCATCACCAGAATGCTCGCGCACGCCCCCGCTGCTGCTATGGGCCCGCTTCAGTTTGGTGCCGCCTTGGTGAATCATCGCACCTTACCTGAACGCCTGATAGAGCTATTACGGCTTCGTATCGCTTTCCACAATCAGTGCCGCAGCTGCATGGCGATTCGCTATCAACGCGCCGCGGCCGACGTCACCGAGGCTGACGTTTGCAGCTTAGAGACGCCCGCCGAGGCCGATCAGCTCAATGATAAAGAGCAACTCGCTATTGAATTGGGCGACCGATTCGCCTGTGATCACCTGTCTATTGATGATGCATTTTTTACCGCGTTAAAAGGTGAATTCACGGAGGCTGAGATCATGGAGCTACTCATGCATTGTGCGCTCTATGTCGGGGTAGGCCGATTGGCCGCAGTACTGGATATGACGGAAGAGCTGCCCGCTGGATTTGCACAGCCCTTTGGATCGGACCATATTGTCAGCCCCTCGTCTGATGCACCCGTACTGGTTCGATAAGAGCCTCCATAATATCGCACTACAAAAAAGGCTTTAGCCATGCACGCAAAAATCAAATCGAGACGAGCCTTACCATTCGGGCTGTCTGTGTTGCTTACCGCTTGCTTTGCCTCACACGTCCTATCAGAACCCTCGGCCGGCTGGGCACTACCCGGGGGAGGGCAGGGAGGCGGTCACTTCAGTACCGCAACCCAAATTACACCCGATAACGTCTCCGATTTAACCATTGCTTGGGTGCATCGGTCGGGCGATTACAGTGAGGGCGACAATTTCATCGATGGCTTATCGGGAACGAAGCCACTGCAATCTTCATGGCAAGCCACCCCGATCCTGATTGAAGATCAATTGGTGATCTGCACCCCCTTTAATCGCATTATCGCGGTCGACGCCTCGACCGGTGAAGAACGGTGGTCCTTCACGCCTGATATTGACGTCGCGAGCTTTGGTATGCCTCGCTGTCGCGGTGTGACTCAATGGCAAGACCCTCGCACGACTGAAGGTGAGATGTGTCACACCGTGGTCATCGCCCCCCTCATGGACGCTCGTATCGTCGGGCTAGACGCCATAACAGGTGAGCGCTGCTCGTTTGGTAACAAGCAAAACCTCGATCTCAGTATCGGGTTAGGCCCCTATGAAGTCGGGTTTTACATGCTCAACACCCCCCCCGTCATCGTCAACAACACCCTGATCACAGGCGGGTCAGTGGCTGACAACATCACCACTAAGGTGCCCAGTGGGGTGATTCGATCTTACGACCTCCTCACTGGGGAGTTACTGTGGGCCTGGGAGCCACTCGGCGATCCGATGGCAAAGCCTAACGCGCCGGATGACCCGATTAACGCCGCTGTTGAACCAGTGCCGACTTCGACCGACCAGAGTAAGACCCACTCCTCAGATCCAACATTCCAGCGAGGAACGACCAATTCTTGGTCCTTTCTCTCTGTCGACCCGAACTTGGGGTTGGTTTATGTACCCACTGGAAACACCTCTCCCGATTATTATGGTGGGCAACGAGACGGGCTCGATTATTACTCCAGCTCAGTGGTGGCGCTGCACATAGACACCGGCGAAGTCGCCTGGCATTTTCAGACTGTCCATCATGATATTTGGGATTTTGACGTGCCTTCTCAGCCCACGTTTTTCGACTGGGATCGAGACGGTGAACCCGTTCTTGGGCTCGCTCAAACAACCAAACAGGGTTACGTCTTTTTACTCGATCGTGAAACGGGAGAGCCCCTTTTTCCTGTTGTGGAGACGGCCGTCCCACAAGGTGCTGTTGCGGGAGACTTCACGGCACCCACGCAGCCGATTCCGAGCAAGCCTCGATCCTTGTTTGAACTGCCGGGTGAAAATGATCTGCTGTGGGGGCTAACGCCATGGGATAAAGGGGCTTGCGCAAATACGCTTGAAGACATCCGTTACGAGGGCCCTTTCACGCCGCCAACAACCGAGGGTGCGTTGCACATGCCCAGCGCATTTGGCGGCCAAAACTGGGGGGGGCCCGCTATTGATTCGGTGAGAGGCAAACTGATCGTCAATACGCTGCACATGGGAACCATCCTGCAGTTATTGCCTCGAGAAGCGTGCGGACCCGAGACGGGGCCAGACCCAGTCGCACCCGGGCCCTTTATCTTGGAGCCAGGTGAGGGAACACCTTATTGCAACCGCCGCTGGCTTGGGTTCGTCTCCCCCCTAGGTGTGCCTTGCACCCCTCCACCTTGGGGTACCCTCGCCTCCATCGACCTTCAGACTGGCGATGTTGACTGGCAAGTTCCCCTCGGCACCACACGAGACATGGCGCCGTTCCCATTTTGGTTCATCAAAGGATCACCGAACCTGGGCGGGCCCGTTGTGACGGCGAGCGGCCTCACGTTTATTGGTGCCACCACAGATCACTACTTGCGGGCTTTCGACACCCAAACCGGTGACGAGTTATGGAAAGGTCGCCTGCCCACTTCAGGCCATGGATTGCCCATTACTTACCAGCTACAGAAAGACAGCGCGCAATATGTCGTGATTGCAGCGGGCGGCCACGCGGCATTGGGCACGCCGCCTGGGGACCACTTAATCGCTTTTAAATTGCCCAACAAAAAATAGAGGACAGACTATGAGTGCGGGTATCACCACCACCCCAGAGGGCGATCTGCTGGCTAATATCCATGAACTCGAGTGGTTAGATGTCGGCGGCGGCACACAGTTTAAAATTCTCAGGCTGTGTGAGAAAACAGGGCAGTGGGCGTTATATGTTCATATGGATCCAGGCGCTCGCTTTCAGGCCCATCGCCATGAGGGGACCGGGCAGTTTTTTATCATGAGTGGCGAATTGATTTACGACGTGGGAACCGCGGCGCAGGGCACCTATGGCTTCGAGCCTATCTTCGCAGAACACCGAGACGCGCACTGCGTTGTCGAGACAGAAATGCTGTTTCTAGGAGAAGGGGCCGTGACCTATTTCACTCCAGAAGGTGAAATCGATTATGTCTTCAATGCCATGACGCTCAAAGCGGCACAAGCGGGTGACGGGCAACTCGATATCGGCTCTGAGGGTTGAGCGCGCTTTACGACGGCACCTTCTGCAGCCACTGGGCAATAGCGCCTAAAAAGGTCGCCGCCTGAGCGCCATTGATCACGCGGTGGTCGCTGCCCAGTGTCAGCGTCATGATCGACTGAGCGACCACGGCCCCTTGGGCGTCAAAAGCCGGTACTCGTCGGATCGCGCCCACTGATAGCACCATCACTTGAGGGGGCGTCACCATGGCCGTGAACGCGCTCACACCATACATTCCGAGATTGCTGATGGTAATGGCAGCGGGGATGGCATCTTCCGCCTTGATCTGACCGGCTCGTGTCCGTCCAATCAGGTCGCGAGTTTGACTCACCAGTTCGGAGAACGGTGTTTCAACGGTCGTTTGTACTACCGGTGCAAACACAACGTGATCTTCAGTCGCCACCGCCAACCCCACCGGCTGACCTGCTAGCGAAGTCATCCGGTCGCCTTCAAAGGTTTTGTTCAGCTCGGGCTGACCGACCAGCGCATGCTGTACCGCCACAATAATCAGATCGTTGATCGTACCCGCCGCGTCTTCTGGCGCCGCTGCTAGCGACGCCATGGCAGCCTCCACATCCACATCGAGGGAAACATGATAAAGGGGCACTGCGGATTGTGCGTTAGAGAGCTTTCGCGCCACAGTCGCCTGTTGCGCAGATAGCGGCTTACCCGCAGCCTGCGTTTCTGAAGCGGCGCTGGGGTTTGCGAGCGCGCGGTCGACATCTTCTTTGACAATCCGGCCACCGGGCCCGGTCCCGGTCACCTGTTCCGCATTGAGACCCGCGCGCTCGAGCTTGCGGCGTAATGCTGGAGAGATTTTGACGGCAGTACCGGAAGACGCCACCGAGGTCTCGGGGAGCGCCGCCACATCGGGCTCCTCAGCCGTTTTGACGACCGCGGCACCTTGTGCGGCTACGAAGGCATCTACCGCCGCTTCAGTCACCGACTCCGGCGCAATGACACCAATCAGTTGCCCTACCGGCAATTCCGCACCAATCTCCGCCAAGATCCGTACCAGCGTCCCGGAGGTACGGGCCTCAAAACTGTTGACGATTTTGTCCGTTTCGATATCGACAATGTCTTCACCCGCGGCGACGGTATCCCCCACCTTTTTGTGCCAGGCAACGATCGTGCCGTGCGTCATCTCGATACCCCACTTCGGTATCGTCACGGCGTCCAGTCCCTCACTCATTATTCTGCCCTTTTGCCAACGTAGCGGCAGGCGATACGGAAAAGACCATTAAGGCATTGCCAGGCATGCGCGCGCCAAACTGGTAACCTGAATTCACCAGCACGTGCCCTTCGTAAAGCACCGGCCCATCAGATTCGATCGAACCACCGAGCGCCATATCGCCTGACACCGACTCAAATTCACCAAAAGTATCGAACGACCAGATGATCTCCCCCGAGACGCTGTCGTAAACATTGAGATTACCGTCTAGACTTCCCGCAAAGACTAACCCGTCAGTGCTAGTGATCGCGGCAGACATCCCTTGATCACAGATGGGAACCGGTGACTTGCCCTCGCAGTCAACGGTGCTGGGCGTATACCACTTTCGATCACCCGAGGTCGGATCGAGGGCATGGATTCCTGGAGACACCTCTCCCGTGAACCGCCCTGTGATGGTGGTGTCTGCAATAGGCACGAAGAGTGAATCTATATCAGCAGACATACCCCAATGGACGCCGCCCAGGAACCCGCCTCGACCCACCTTGTTGTGCCACAACACGGCACCGTCCTCATCGGGATCAAGGGCGTAGACATCACCGCTCTTCTGTCCCACCAGTAAGTAATCGCGATCCTCGTTCGACCACAAAATGGTGGACGCGCCGATATCGAGATCAGGGCCGTCTTCCTCAGGGCAGTTGGCCGCCTCACCGATGAAGCACGCCATGTTCCAGGCATCGCCGCCCAAAAGCTGCTTCGCCCACCGCCGTTCACCCGTCTCCAGAGCAAACGCCACGACTGCGTCGCTCGTATCGGCCGCAGGCGAGGTATAGCCCTCTCCAGTACCGACGTAAAGCACGCCGCGGTCGGCGTCAATTGTTGGGCTATTCCACACCGGCGCGCCGGCAGGGCCTTTTCGCGGCACGCCAAAAGGATTCTTCTCACTCGTTTCTACGGCAGCTTCGTCGATAACAGGATTGCGCCACTCAAGGGCACCCGAAGCCGCATCGACGGCCACTACGCCCCCTTGAAAAGTGCAGCAGGCGTATCCCGGATCAGCAGCGGTGGCCCATTCCGAAGAAGAGATCGGCACGTACAGCTTCCCCTCGTGCAACTTGGGGGAGCCAGTAATGGTGGCATCAGGGTGGTCACCAACCGCCGTGCGCCATATCAACGACCCGTCCAACGCATCTATCGCGTGAACGGTCGCGCTGAAAAGACCCATATAAAGCACAGGATTCGGCCGTCCGGGTACATGACCCAAAGACAAGCTGCTTCTGACCTCCGCACCAGCAGAGTAAGTCCAGTGAGCGCAACCGGTCTCAAGGTTGAGAGCATAGATGTCGCCCGACTGGGAACCGACAAAGACCACGCCATCGTGAACCAAAGGCTGCGAGCGAGCGCGAAGCGCCCGCGGATAAGCAAAAACCCACTTCAAGGCAAGCGTGCCTACATTATCGCGAGTGAGCCCAGTCGAATGTTCAGGGGCGTGACGCTGATTCCGAGCATCGCCACCCCAACCTTTCATGGCTGATTTGTCATCTCGCGCAAGCGTCGCCATGGGCTGAGCGCAGGCCATTATGGGATTCGGGGGAGCCATCGCTTCTCCGGCGAGAAAACCGGCCAACACTTCACGCTCAGTAGCAGACAAGGCGGACGCCTGAGATCGCATCACGCCTTCGTTCATCGCGGTCAAAACCGCCTCTGCGCCAATGGTAGAAAAGGTAATCATGTGCGGCGCCCGCGGGACCTTACCTTCGTGGCAGGCGGCACAGTGCTTTTGATAGAGCGCCATGCCGTCGATCGGCGCCTCAGTCGCAGCCAGACTCTGTTGCGCGAATAGGCAGGCCAACACGCCCAGCCACGCCCAACGATTCATTCGCTTAAATTGCATCATGCTCCCCCAGTTACATGAATGAATAGATCAATAGGCCCTACATCAGTAGGCCAGTGTCTCCTCTACCGCAGCGATCACTTTAGCAGCATTGGGCACATATTCTGTCTCCAAACAAGGCGTGGCCGGCACGGGTGTATGAGGCGCTGTGACACGTCTGACTGGCGCATCCAACGTATCGAATCCTCGCTCAACGGCAAGTCCTGCAATTTCTGAGGCCATACTGCAGTAGGGGTTCGATTCATCGACCACCACGAGGCGTCCGGTTTTTGCGAGGCTCTCCAGTACCGCACCTTCATCAAGAGGAGAAAGTGTGCGCAAGTCGATCACTTCAGCACTGATACCCTTCTCCTT
>ERZ651776.2572-NODE-2572-length-19438-cov-72.295801_pt1 | contig 19438 bp, 18 predicted proteins | sample MGYA00514761_ERZ651776 | MGnify/ENA metagenome assembly ERZ651776 | reverse complement strand
AAATGGGTTTAACCACATACTCAAATGAAGCGAAAATAAAGATATTAAAAGTAAATAAAAACATGATTAAAAAATATGGAGCTGTAAGCAAAGAATGCTGCAAATCTATGGTCCAGAACTTATCTAAAATTTCAAAGAGTAAAATTAATGTGTCCATAACTGGAATAGCTGGACCAGGAGGTGCTTCTAAAAATAAACCAGTGGGTTTGGTTTATATTGGAATAAAAATTGATAAAATCTTACTTATTGAAGAAAATTTTTTTAAAACAAAAAAAAGATACTTAATTCAATCTTTAACAGTAAAAAAGGTAATAAAAACCATTCTTAAAACAATCTATTAATTAAAATTTGCCAAAGCATTATAGATACAACCAATACCGATTGCTATTGCCCCACTACTTTTCAAAGATTTTGCTTTGGTTGTAAGTTTAGTTTTTAAAAATTTTGAAGTTCTGTGATTTGGGTACCTGTATTGAATTATATGAAACCATTGACTATCAATAGTTATAGAATTTAAATTCTTATTAAATTTTTGTATTCCATTACTAGGTTGTGAATTATGTGCTTTTTTTGCCCATGGTTCTAAAATAGAATTATCTAAAAAACCATCTTGGAATAATTCAGCAGCTTTTAATAAATTTTTTTCATAGTTTTTTGGTAGTTTGACATTTGCAGCATTTGCAATTTCCATAATCATAAAAGCTTCACCTAATCCTGAATGATGATACCATAAAGATCTATTACCACGGGTTGTCCTATTTTTAATGCTGCCATCTTTTAAAATCCATTTATCTGCACCTTTAATAAGCTTTTTAACTAATGATTTATAATTCTTATTATCATTGTGTCTTAAAGCTATATTTGGAAAATACCATCCAGCAGAATTTCCAAAATAAAAATTGGATACTGGTTTTATTCTTTTGTAAAAAGATTTGAACCATTGATTAATCTTTTTGTGTCTAGGATCGTCAGTTTTATAAGTCGTAAAATTTAAATTATAAATATAATTAAGACCCATAACAATTTGTATGGCAACAGTTGAATCTTTTACTGGCGCTAAGTCTTGTCCGTTAGGGTCGCTCCATTCTCCCTGACAATCTTTTAAAACAGGTTTATCTTTTGAGTTTGTGTAACACCGCTTGGTTGCTGATAGTGCATTGTTTTTAGCCCAATTATAAAGTTTATCAAATAGAAATTCTTTAACTTCATCATTCTCAGTAACACTGGCATATGTTATTGCCGCTAAGTATTCTTTCATAACATCTCTACTGTGATTACCTTCTACAATCTTCCAATTATCCATTCTTGAATTGTAACCAAGTATTTTGGGTGCAAGATCTTTGTTAATAATTCCTTTTCTAATTTTATAGTTTTCAAAACCACAAAACTTGCTCTTATGTTCAATAGATAATTCATTAAACTCATCTTGAACATTATCTGGAATAAATGGAGATTTACTTAGCTGTTTTGCAAAAGATAAATTTGGAACTATTAAAAATAAAACTAAAATTAATAAATGTTTTATCATGAATGTTATGTAAATTAACGTTTAACTATTTAACACATTTACCGATAGAACCAAGTAAACATTTAGTTCCATCAATCCAAGTAGTATTATTTAAATTGGCACCTTCAAAGGTGGCGTTTAAGATGTTAGCACCTGTTAAATCTGCTTCAAAAAGGTTGCTGTTACTAAAGTTTGTCTCAATCAATGAAGCTCCTTTGAAATTTACTCTAGTTAAATTGGCACTTGTAAAGTTAGCTTTTTCAAAGATACCCCCTTCAAGATTTGCTTCATATAAATTCGTTCTAATAAAAGAAGATTCTACAAAATTACCATTAGCTAATGTTGCATTCATCATTACCCCTTTATCAAAGGTAACTTTAATAAAACTAATAAATGATAGATTAGAATTTGGTATATAGGCTCTACTTAAATCTTGGCCTTCTGAGAATTGACAATTAGAATAATCCACTCCATCAACTGGTGCATCATCACAACCTGCTTTAGCACCATTAGATAACAATAAACTTAAAAATAAAATGGTAAAAAGCTTGCTTATAAAGCCTGCTCTTATTAATTTTATCATGACAAATGCTAACAAATCATAGATCATGAGTCTTCTATTAATTTAATTATAGGTAAAATTAAGCTGTATTTTCTTTACAGTAGTAGTGTGATTACTTGCAGTATCAATTTTTCAGATAAGATTAATATTATAAATGAAATTCCAAGTGCAGATCCATATGGTATTTCAAAGTTTTCACTTTTTTTATCAACTAGTAAATAATAAAAAATACCTATGATCGATGAGATAGAAAGAATATATAAAAATTTTTCAAAACCTAGCCAAACCCCTAATCCGGCAATAAGATAGACATCTCCCATTCCTAATGCATCAATACCTTTAATCTTTTTAAATAGAGTTTTTAAGCTAAAAAATAAACCAAAGCCAATAAGACCAGTTAATATTGAGCTTTTAAATGAAATATTTTCAGGATTTAATTCAGGATAAATCAATGAAATTGATACACCAGAGATTATCAGAATGTAATTCATAACGTCAAATATTATTCTATGGTAATAATCAATTACAATAATCAATGTTACAACAAAGAAAACTAAACTAATAGTAATTGCTTGTGGAAGTGAAAAAATCGCTCCTGTTAATAACAATAAACATCCCATAAAAATTTCAACAATCGGATATTGCAAGCTTATTTTTTGATCACAGCAATCTGAACGACCTCTTAAATGAATATAGGAAAATACTGGTATATTATTAAACCAAGGAATATTTTTCCTACAACTAAAACATTTTGATCTAGAAAGAAATATATCCTCATCTTTAGGAAGTCGTATAATGCATACATTCGCAAAACTTCCTAACAACAAACCTGCTAAAAAAAAAGTGATCAAGATCATCTAATATTAAAATTAAAATAGAGTTTTTAACGTTTGTGTTAAATATAAATTTACTATTCCAAGTGTATCCAAGATAAAGGCACCAGAAACTAATATTATTAAAAAAATCAACAATAACAGCAATAGATTACTTTTTGGTTTTGATGTTTCTTTAAAATTTGAATCCTCTTCATTGGAGGTGTTTTGAGCTGGGCTAATCTGATTTATTTCTAAATCTTGTTCTTGAGTTTGTTCCTTCTCATCTTCTTCTGTGGTGTATTCTATCTCAAGTTCTTTTTCTATTTCTTCAAATCTTTCTACTGTACTTTCAATTTTTTCAAATCTTTCTTTATTCTCATTTTCTAGTTCCCTAATTTTATTTTGTAAGGATTCTATTTTAATCAATAATTCCGAGTTATCTGGCAAGTTATCTCCATGACTTGGCGTATCATCAGACTGGTCTTCGTTTGAAGAAAGTTCTTTAACTTCATTCATTTTAATTAATTCATTTTTAATATCTTCTAATTGATCTAATTTTTTTAATTGATTGTGATCTTGATCAATTTTTTTTTCTATTTGTGACAAAGTTGAATTAACTTCTTTGATTATATTAAAAGGATCTGAATCCATAGTGATTAAAGACTCGTTCGCTTCTTCAATTGGATCAACCTCGGGAGCACTTGTCAGTAAATCATCAGAATCGGTAAGAGCATCTTCGGTTTCAGAAAGTAGGGAATTACTGTCCTCTTCGTCACCTAGTAAAAAATTTTCTTTATCGTCCATTAATAATTTTTCTTTTTCATTTGAATCAATATCTTATCTTATCTTTTAAGATAATTAATAATGTCTTTCACCTCCCCATTATGGGTGGTTATGTGTGCTTTATAACTTTTAATAATATGTTATAAGAAACTATGTCTTACAGAGAAGAAGAGAACAGTGATGAAATCATAATTCACCTAGTTGAAGATATAGATTTAGAAAAAAGTGATGACCTTAGATCTCAAGCAACTGATTGTTTAGGGAAAACTAAACAGCTATCTTTTGACATGTCCAAGGTAAATTACATTGATAGCTCAGGAGTATCTGTGTTAATTGAATTAAATCAAATGGCCGGTGAAGCTTCAAAGAAATTTATAATTCAAAGCCCTAGCGAACAAGTAACTTCAGTTTTAAAAATGGCTAAGTTATTTGAGTTTTTTACAATTATTTCTTAAAATTAAACTACTTAATAACCTGCCCCATATTAAATATAGGCTGATAAAGTGTTAATAGTAGAGCTGCAATAATTCCTCCAATAAGTACAATCATTACAGGTTCAATAAATTGTTTTAATGCGCCAACGGCGTTATCTACTTCCGCCTCATAGTAAATAGAGATTGAATTAAACATTTCATCCACGCTACCTGTTTTTTCTCCTACCTTCATAAATTCTGCAAATTCTAGTGGAAATATTTTTTCTGAAGCAAATAAAGTTGACAGGTTTTTACCTGTTAAAATTTCTTTTTGTATTCTGCCAATGGCTTCTCTCACAAGTAAATTACTAGTAACTTTACTACTAATATCTAAGGCTTCTATAATAGAGACACCCGCTCCAAGTAAGTTAGCAAGTACAAGTGAAATTTTGGCATAGATAGATTTTTTTACTAATGGTCCAAATGCTGGAATGTTTAAAATTAAGGTATGAAAGAATTTTTTAACTGCATAAACTTTTTTATTTAGATAAATCGAAGAAGTAACTGTCGTTACTATAAATAAAAGTAAAAGCCCTCCCCTACTTGGATCTTGTAAAAATTCGCTTATACCAATTACTTTTTGGGTTGCAGCTGGTAACTCTACGCCAATACTTTCATAAATTTCTTGAAATACAGGAACCACCTTAACCAACATAATAATAGTGACAAGTCCTGCAACGCTTAATAATATTAACGGATATGTTAATGCACCCTTAATATCTTTTACAATTTTTATATTTTTCTCAACTAGGTCCACTATCTTTCTTAAAAATAATGCTAAGGTTCCACTGCTTTCTCCAGCTTTAACCATATTGATATAAGAGTCGTCAAAATATTGAGGATATTTACTTAGTGATGAACTGAAAGGTTTACCTTGGTTTAAATCATCAATTATTGTTTTAGTAACTTTAATTAATCCTGGTTTTGTTGCCTGCCTTCTTGCCAGCATTAAAGCCTCCATTATAGGTAAATCAGCTTTGATCATGGTTTCTAATTTTTTAGTAAACAACATTATATCTACAGAACTCAATTTATCTGAAGAAAGCTGCATTCCTAAAAACTTTTTTATTTCAGGACCATCTTCATTTGAGACATCTTCTTTTATTTCGTTTAAATTTGTTAAAATTATTTTTTGAGTCTTAAGTTTCTGGCCAGCATCAGTTTTATTGTTAGCGACAATTGCACCAGTAACTTTTTTTCCTAGTTTAATCCCTATATAATTAAATTGTGGCATAATTTTAATTTTGAATTGTGATGGTTCTTAAAAATTCTTCATAAGTTATGTTTCCATTTTTAATATGATCTCTTGCAATCTCATCAATTGTTCTAAAGCCATTTTTTCTTGCAATTACTAATATCTCAGGAGCCCTTTTTTCTTCAATAATAGCTGCTTGAACTTCACCTTTCACATCTAATATTTCGTAAATCCCTTGACGGCCTTTATATCCAGTGTCGTTACATTTACTGCATCCTTTGCCTTTATAAATTTTTAAAGTCTCTACTTCTGTTAATGAAAAACCAATATCTTTTAATTGTTCTTTGGTAATACTGGTATCTTCTTGTTTGCAACTTTGACAAATTTTTCTAGCTAATCTTTGAGCAACAATAGTATTAAGGGCACCAGCTATCATAAAGTTGGGAACACCCATATTGGTTAATCTAATTATGGTTTGAATTGCATCATTAGTGTGTAATGTAGACAATAATAAGTGACCAGTAATTGCTGCTTTAATAGCTATATCCACTGTTTCTTTATCTCTAATTTCTCCTACTAAAATAATTTCAGGATCTTGACGTAAAAAAGCTCTTAAAATATTAGAAAAAGATAAACCAATTCCTTCATTAGCTTGAATTTGCCCAATACCTTCCATTGTATATTCAACAGGATCTTCTGCTGTTAAAATATTTAGTTCTGGCTTATTTAAATGTGCTAGTGCCGCATACAAAGTTGTTGTTTTACCACTACCCGTTGGTCCAGTTACTAAGACCATTCCTTGGGGAGACTCAATTGCTTTAATAAATTTTGCAAGTTCAACACTTGGAATGCCTATTTTATCTAAACCCAGCACATTAGAGCTTCTTAATAATCTCATAACTATTCTTTCACCAAATTTAGTGGGAACAATGTTAAATCTAACATCTACATCTATTCCACCATTACTTTGGTCTTTCACTGTAATTGCACCATCTTGTGGCAATCTACTTTCTGAAATATCACAACCAGCCATTATTTTTAGTCTAGTTACAACTGGAATATAGTGTTGGGATACTGTTTGACTTAGTCTTTCTTGGATTTTCATAATCCCATCGTTTCGAAATCTAATTTGTGCAATATCATCTTTAAAAACTTCAATGTGAATATCACTGGTTCCATCTTTTAAAGATTGTTGAAATATTTGATCAACAAATTCAACAATATTTATTTCACCTGTAGGAGTTGTGTCACTTGATTTAACTTTTGGTTTTGAAGTTGGTGTTGCGCTTGCAATATTCCATATTTTTAATTCTGCTAGTTTTTCAATATTAGAAAAAGTTGTAACTGAAAAAACAACATTTTTTTTAGTAAAGTTTTTTATTTTAGATGAAAAATTAATTTTACTTGGGTCCGCAATAGCTAGTTTTAAGGTTCCACTTTCCAAATCATAAGGTATTATTTTTTCTTTTTTAATAAAATCAACTGGTAGAATTTTCAATACCTCAGGTTTGATTTGGTCTTCAGTGATATTATTAATTTTGATTGCAAAACTTCTAGAAATTACTTTTGCTATATCCTCTTCTTTAATAAAATCTTTTTTTAATAATTCAGGAATTATTTTTTCTTTATTTTGAGCGCACTGGATCGTAATCTTTGTTAAACGATCTTGTGATAGAATTCCATTCGACGTTAACAGTGTTGCAATTTTTTCAGATACAGCTGCACTTATTTCCATTTATAATATCCTAGGCGCAAGAAATATTAACAATTCTGTTTTATCGTCTTGATCAGTTCTCGATCTAAAAAGAGCACCTACTCCAGGAATTTTTCTCAAAAATGGAATGCCTTTATTAGTTTCTGACAAAGTTTGAGTTAAAATTCCACCCACTGCTGCAATATCTCCACTCGATAAAATTAAATTAGTAGAGACTTCCTTTTTTTTAATTGTTGGTGGTGTAGTTGAGGTGTCAAAAGTATCATTGGTAATCAACACTTTTAACTGAACATTACCATCACCAGTGATTAATGGTGTCACTACTAACTTTAAATTTGCATCATAATACTTAACAGTTGTTGTGGTCGCTCCATCCGCAGTTGTTGTTTCATTTACACCAAATCTAGACCCTTGTGTTATTGTTGCTTCTTTTCCACTTACTGTAAAAAGCTTTGGGTTTGAAAGTGTTCTTGAATCTCCTTCTGTTTCTAAAGCATCAATTTCAAATTTTAAAGTTTTAGAGCCGACTGATCTCATAATTCCTAAACCTGAAGTTCCAGAAATCAAAAAATTTGATAAGCTACTATCTGCCGAACCAAGGGCAACTGTACCTGTAGACCCTCCAACACCACCTCTAATAGTTTCTACAGTTCCATCGCCACTTGTAGTTTGTCTGGTCATCCCAAGTCTTGTTCCTAGTTTTGTAGAAAAAGTTGGAGCAACTTCTAAAAGAAATGCTTCAATTAAAACTTGTGCTTTTTTTATATCAATTTTATTTAATAATCTTTCAATTTCATCAAGTTGAGATGCTGACGCTTGTGCAATTAAAGTGTTATTTTCGTCATTAGCATTAAGAATAATCGCACCTCCATCAACTGATCCTGCAAACAAGTTTTCAATTTGCGTTTTCATTTCAGATGGTTTTTCATAAAATATATTAAATATTTCATTGTGCTTTTTATCACCAGAACTTGCTCCACTACCGTAAACTTTAATTATACCATCTGCAGAATCCATCTGGTAAGACAATTCTTTAGACTCGATTACAGAATTAAAAACTTTGTACCAAGGTTCATTGTTTATATTCATTGTTAAAAAACCACTTACATTATCACTAACTATTAAGTTTCGTCCTCCCAAGTTTCCAAGGGCAGTTAGTGCCTCTGATAATTTAGTATTTTTAAAACTAATCGATATATTAAAATCTGGTTTGTTAATTAAGTTATTAGAAGATTCCATTTCTCTTCTTGGTTTATTCAAATTGTTATTATAGCCACTAACAGGGGCAATCTGCATAGTTTCATCAACTGTTGCTAGACTTTCTCTTTTAACATCTTCAATTGATATTTCTTTTTTAATTTTTCCAGAATTTCCTGCACAACCTGAAATTATCAATAAAGACATAATAAAAAATATTGTAGTTTTAAATTTTAATTTCATTCCATGATCTCCATTGTTATTTGTTTATTATTTTCTTCCAAGGTTATTTGGTTTTTAGAAATTTTTTTAACTAATGCATTATTTTTTCCAATTTTCTGCCCCTCATAGACAACGACTTGACTTCCGTTACCAGGCAATTCAAGTAATGCTAGATTTTTATAAGCACTATTAGGAATTTGATTTTTAGCTCTTAATTCATTTAAATTTTTAAATTCTGGTGCAAGAAGGGTTGCAACTAACTTTAATGACTGAACAGAATATAGTGATGCATCACTTAAATCGTGTCTTTTTAACGACTCTAACGGTAGATCTTTATAAAAAGGATCTTGTTTTTTATCAGCAAGCAAAGCAGTCATTGTTAAGCAAAGAATGAGGGTTATTATTTTAATCATATATTGGAATAATTTACTGTTAAAGTAGTTGTAACTTTTATAATCCCATCTCCTAATTTAGATATTATAACGTTGTTTGTAATTAAACTTTTATTTGTTCTTTTTAAATCCTCTATAAACTTAGCATAATCCAGGTAGTTTCCATTAATTATAACATTATATTGCACTTGGCTATATTCATTACTAACTACAAATTCTTTTGGGTTGTCTTTTTTAGGTTCTTTGTAAAAATCTTCACTCAGTTTATTTAACGATACAATTTGTAGTTTGTTATTTAAGGCAGATTCAGAGAAAATTTTATAAAACTTATCTTCTTGTTCTTTTTTCTTATTAAAAAACATTTTTTGTAAATCGTCATTTTCTTTTTTTATATCTTCAATCTTTTTATTTATTGATGCTTTTAAATTGCCCGCATTATCAATAAACTGTGTTTTTTGATTATAATCACCTTCTATTAATTTAGCCTTTTGAATGGTTGGCTTAATGATAATCGAATTACCCACTAAAAAACTTATGGTTAGAATGACAATATAAAGAAATTTTAAATACGAAGATTTTGAAGTTAAAATAATATCATCTTTTATAAGTTTGTATTTTTTATTCTTATGAGATTTTTTTTTCTTATTCTCAGTTAAATTTTTATTTGTCTCAGTTAAATTTTTATTTTTCTCAGTTAAATCTTTATTTAACAGCAAGCCTACTTCAGGTCTGGAGGGTTTTGAAGTTCTAATAATTCTTTTAAGTTTTTTTCTAATTATTTTCATTTTATAAATTTACTTTAATCTTAAAATTTCTAAGACTTAACGTATTCACTTTTTCATTGTTATCTGGGGTACTGGTTTGTGGTGAGACAACTGATTGATTTAACATTGTAATATCTGGATCACCAATATTTGTTTTAATGTTTTCTATAAAAACATTTAAATCATAATCAGTTAAAGCGTGGCCTTCGTAATAAATCGTTGCTTCACTGTTAGTGAATTCTATAGCTTTAATTTCAACACCCCTTGGAACACTGTTGGCAGTTTCAAAAATCAATTGAGAATATCTATCTTTATTATCATTTATTTTTTTTGCTAAATTTTTATTTTTTTCCATCATCTTAACGTCAACACTTGTTCTTTTTATTTCTTCAAATAAAGTATTGTAAGAGTTGACCACGCTAGCATGGGTGGCTAACAGTTTGCTTTTCTCAAGATATTGAGGAATATTAATTGCTGTTAATGAGGTAAAAATTATCAAAAAAACTATCAATAATGAGTTCATTAAAGAGTTAATAGTCTCTATTTTTCTATTATTAATCAGTCTCTCTCTTAAGTGATAAAAGTTAAATCTATATTTAACATTTTTAGGCTCTTTAATCTTAAAAGGATTTAAAGTTCTTAAAGCGGCACCAATTACAGGGTAGTAGTTTTCATTTCTTAAATCATACCCTTCACTAAATTTTTTAATAATTTTTTTATCAAACTTTATAACATCACTATTGAAAAAATTTTCACTTTCTATGCTTTGATTTTCATTTGCTGAATTTAAAGAAATTTTTTTTAACTTAACTTCTGGTAACTTGGTTTGAATACCCTGAATATATTTTATTGATAAAGCCAAATCAGTATGAACGTACATATCTCTTACGGCAGATTTATTATCCTTTTCACTAATCCATTCATCCTCCGTTAAGTTACCTCTAATATCTTGAATGGATCTTTCAAAAACTTCTGACCAAAAGGGTCCTGAGGGGTCTGGCATGGTTTCTAAAGTTTTTATTAACACAACATCAGCTTTAGAAACGTTATTTAAAGCAAATTTAAGTTTGTTTTTAGTTGTAGTAATTAAATAGTTTTCTTTCTCACCATACTCAAAAAACGCAAATTCTTTTTCATTGTTTTCTTTTTTTAAAGATAAAATTGAATTAATTATTGAAAAGCATTTAGGCTCAAAAACGGTTGCATCTGCTCCAGCTTCTTTAAATAGTTTATGTAAAAGCTCTACTTTACTGTTTTCAAGCAAACAAACTAATACTTCAAACTCTTGACTTTCTTCATTGGTCGAAACTATTTGGTAACTCAATTGTTTATCTTCTAAATCATCAGATAATTCTTCAAATGTGTTCCAAAATTCAATGTCTTGTGTTTGAATTAATAGAGTTTCATCATCCATAACTGGAATATTGATTGTTCGAATTATAGTCTCTGAAGTTGGGACAATTACAGTAACTTCTTGTCCGAGTAGATTTTCATCTCTTAGAATTTGTGAAATTTTTTCACAATAAAAACTATAATCACCTTCATTAAAGATTGATTTATTGCTATCTTCTAAATTAAAGTTTTCATGAATTAGATTTTCAACTTTTTTAGTTTTATTATTGTATTTACATAAATTAATAAAATCATCCCTCAACTCTACTGAAAATCTTTTTTCCTTAGATTTTGCTTTCATCCCAAGATAGGGTGAAAAAACCTTAGTAATTGCTAACAAAGATTTATTTTGGATTTCTTGTAATTTTAGATTCATATGAGTTTATTATAACTTTACTTTTATTTTATTACTTTACAGATGTCGCCATCCCCAAATTGGGGGTATTAAACAGCCTATCTTTTGCTACTAATATAAAATTAACTATGAAAAAATTTCACTCATCTAGAGGTGTTACATTAATAGAGCTTTTAGTAATTATTGCAATTCTTGGGGTTTTTTCAGGTGTTGGATACGTTTCTTTTACGTCAATCGACAGTGGGTCAAGCCTACGAAGCAACAAGACAGTCATCAAAGGTTATTTGGAAGGAGTAAGATCTAAAGCCTACAGTGATGGAAAACACTATAAGATCATAATGGAAAATTCAGGAAATAATGTAAATTTAAAATTATACGAGCCCGATTCTTCAAATACCAAATGGCATGATCTAAACCTTAATAGAAGGTGCGCTTGTTATAGTGGCACAGGAAATGCTGATACTTCATGTGATCAGTCTTTTTCTGACTCTTCTGTGTCATCATTAACTTCAGTACAAAACTTTGACAAAGTGGTAAAAAATTTAGAAGTTAAGAATTGCAATAATTTAAGTTGCGCTACTGAAACTGCAGCACCTGTAGAGTTTTGTTTTTTATATGACGGAACCTCCCCTCAAGATAAATTTTTTAAAATTATTGGAAAAAATGATTTAAATATAATATTAAATGTAAATAAAACTGGTTATGTTGAAGATTAAAAAAGGTTTTTCATTAATTGAATCTTTAGTTGCTTTGTTTGTACTAAGCATGATCACACTTGTTTACATAAACAGCAGTGCTATATTTTTTAAATCGCAAACTGATTTAATTAAATCAGACCGAAAAGATCAATTAGCAGATTTAATACTTCAAGATATTATGGAGTATGCCCGTCAAGAAAATTCAGGTCTTGGTACGATAACTACAAATGGCAATCAAAATTTCAATGGTGCAACAGCTGTAATTAATTTAACTGGGTTTGCTACCGCGCCAGTAGCAGGTGATATTCTTTTAGTCAATGGTGTTAGAGGTCGTTATGTTGTCCAAAGTGTAACTGGAGCTGGAAATAATTTACAAATCACAACAACCTCTAACTTTCCAACAGTAAACGTTGCAACTGGTACAACCGTTTCCTTTATTGCTTTTAAAAAACAAGATTTAGATTGTTTTGATGGGCTAGATCTGACAGCAACAGCACCCGTAGGTGTTGGAACATGTACAACGTTACCTACAGAAGTAGCCAATCTTCACAATCACTGGAAAACTCAAATTGATAATGAGCTTGGATCTAATATTACTGTTCGGAGTATAGAAGTTACAGATGGAAACCTTGTAAAAGTTACATTGGGTGATGGAGTAAACAATTCTGTTTTAGCTAAAAAAATTAATATTTGTATTTTTGATGCTACACCAAATGAAGTTGCCTTCAATTTCCCTGGCATATCTGATCCAATTACAACAGGTATCATGGATCACAATGAAAATCCTACCGAACATTATTTTTTCAAGGGTATTGCAAAAAAGTTTGCAGATTTTAATAATGATAATACTGAAGTTGATGAAAATACTATTACTTGTACTGTAACTTGGGCATCTACGTGTAGACAAACTTATGCATGGTCTAACACGATAACTGTTTTTTTATACAGATATACTGGTAGTGCAGTTAGGGTAAAACCGTCTGGTTGTGTTGCTGATGGTGCAACCCCAGCCCCACCTTGGATGGGTCAGTGTGCTGGAGTTCAGATTAATCAAAACGATTTATCATTATGGTTTATTTTTGATGAATATAATCATAAAAATGGACCCACAGATACTACTCAAATTGGATTTGCAAAACCTGGTTGGAATGAAGCAGGATATTTATTATATAATGTTAATAACTTACCAACAAACGCTAGAATATTAGTTTTTGATGATGCCAAAGAAAGCTGTGTAGGTGCAATAACTGCAGGAACATGTACGGGAAGATATAAGTGGTCTGAAGCTCACGATGGGCTCGTGATACATTTGGGAACGTCAAACTTAGCGACTCTTAATGATATACAACTTGAAATAACAGGAGTTCCTTATGGTGTTAATAAATGGAGAATTTTAAGATCAGATGTTGCAAACTGTCTATTAGCCAGTGGAGCAACCAATTCAGCTCATGGGGCTGCTTGGAATCAAGAAAACGAAAATGACTGCTGGAATTATGTTGAGGCTTATAACACACCCACAACGGCAGATATTACTGATTCCTCAAATTCAGTTGCTGTCACTGATAGTTCTTATTTTCCAACCTCAGGTTCAGTTCAAATAGGAAGTGAATATGTAAGTTATACTGGAAAGTCAGGCAATACCTTAACAGGACTAAGTAGAGGAGTACGACAAACTGGTACAATTCCTAACAATATTAATTCTACTTTTACTGGAAAAATAACTCTAAATGGTCAAAATACTCAAGCAGGATTTTGGGGTGGTTACGTACAAATAGGTGGTAGTGAGGTAGTTAAAGTAGATTATGATGGTTCGTATGACGATTTTGATAACAATACAATTAATATCACAGCTAGAGGTCAAAGAGGAACTCCAGCTGAAAGTCACAGTGCGGGAGATACAGTACGCAACCATGACATGAGAGCAAGAGCTTGGCCCGCAGGTACAAAAGTTTGGGAAGGTCCAACTCACTCAATACCCGTTGTTCAAGGAGAAAATACTACCACTAATACTTTTGAAAGAGTGAGACTAAAAAGAAGAGTAACATTAAACTTAGCAACGGCAGCAGTATGCTCATAAAAAAATTAAAAGGTTTTTCTTTAATTGAATTATTAGTTGGAATATTAATTGCTTCAATTGTTTCTGTTTCAGTTTATTCTTTATTTGATAGAAGCTCAAAAGATTTTAGTCAAACTGTTAATACCAATGACTTAAAAACTGAATCTACAATTATATTTAATTTAATTGAACGTGACTTAGCTAGAGGTGGTTTTGTTCATCCAGTTAGAGGAGATCTTACAATTGCAAGTAATTGTATAGCAGGCGGAATAGGAATTACTGCTGCTAATGCTATCAATATAGTATCAGGCACCGAAGTAAGTTCTTGTTATGACAGACCTAGTTATGACGGAACAACAGCTTATAGATACAAAGTTACCTACAAACTTGGAGATGGAACTGCAGGTCTTCTAGATACCAATACCTTATATAAAAAAATTGAAAGAACTGATGACTGTACTGGTGGTGATACGGTTGCTGACGTTGATCCTAATCTTGCATCTACAATACATCCCTGGCAACCAGTTACTTCTAATATTGGTTCAATTACTTTTTCATATCCAACTATTGGAGGATCTACTAATAGTAGTATTTTAGATATGGATATAAACTTTGTATCTCAAAAACAAAATTCACTGAATCTAGATTTTAGAAAAAGAGTATTTTTAAGAAATAAATCATTGACTGGAAGTAGTGTGAATTGTGACAATAAATGTCCGAATTCAAAAGATATATTTGCAAATTATACCATATCGAGCAACGAAACTAATTGGAACCCAGATACACGAAATGTACCTAGTGCAACTGTTGTAATTTCAACTAATTATCAAAATGGAGAAGATATATTACAATGGAATTCAACATTAGCTAACAACTATGGTTTAACAGTAACTTTTAATGCTACCACAGGTGTTTTATCTATAGTTGGAAATACAACTGCCAGAAACTATGAAACTTTTTTAAGAACAGTTAATTATGTAAGTCTACAAAATACTATATCATCTCGAACTGTTTTTGCTGGTACTGATAGACAATTTATTTTAGTTTTAGGTTTTGGTACTCTCTGTAATAATTTAATTGGAAGGCAAGTTGGTGCAGTAAGACATTTTTATTGTTATGTTGCAGACAATATGAGTGGAAGAGGAGCGTTAACTGGTGTTGAAGACACTGATGGACTGTCCGGTAATACACTTTGGTGGGGTCAAGCAAAATTAAGAGCTGAGAATTCTACATATTACAATTTATCAGGTTATTTAGCGAGCATTACTAGTGCAGCAGAAAACAATTATATTTTAGCTAAAATTAGAGATGCTAATAATATTCCTATAGCAGCTTGGTTTGGAGGAACTGACAATCAAGGTGGAGAGGCTGTACTTAATGCTGCTTCTGAGACAACATGGGTATGGTCTGGTGGGCCTGAGAGAAATCAAATATTTTATACTCATGATGGTGTAAATAATGACGGATTTACAAATTGGCGAACCGGGGAGCCCAACAATTGTTGTATTGATATTTTGGGTGACTTATATAATGGAAATACTTTGGAAGCAAACGAACATTTTCCAACTGTTGGTGGTGAACATTATACTCAGTTTAGTAATGTATTAAGTGGAACTGGTTATTGGAACGATCTTTTTGATCCTGGTGTAACTTATTCTCCCTTTACAACACTTGGCTATGTTCTAGAATTTAGTTCAAATTTTCCTTCACCAACTATAACATGCAGTAATGCTTCAGTGTCTAACAGACTTGCTTGCGTTAATTACTTTAGTTCATTCAATCTAGTTCTTGATGATACAACTTATACATCACCTGACATGGTGAATTTATGTGATCCCACCCCAACAGATAACGCTTTACCACCTAAATCTTCGTGATTTTAAAATCAAACAAAAAAGGATTTGTACTAGCTTTAACTCTTCTTGTTTTGTTGGCTATTTCATCTTTTAGTGTTGCAATGATGGGTGTAATACAACAAAATTCAAAGGCTTCAGTACGATCACATCAGGTTAATACTGTTAATCAAGCTGCAGAGTTTGGATTGGACTCAGGAAGATTATGGTTAGTAGATCAAATGTCAAAATCTGGTACCGCAGCCATAACCATTACAAACGCTAACAATAGATCAATCAGTGGTGCTTGTTTAGCACTTCATGGTTACACAAATACTTCAAACAATATTCATTATGCGTTTAGAAAAATTAATCAAAATTTTGCAGAGATAGGGACAGAAACAGACTTTGGGAGATACACTTATGAATATTATGTACAAAGAATTGGAAACCATACAACACTGAATGGCTTTAATTTTATACCTCAATCAACAGAAGGTGCTGATACTTTAACACCCACCACTTATAATAATCGAAAAATATTTTATAGAGTTATAAGTTGTGGTTATGGACCAAACAAAAACAAGATTGTTCCCTTGCAACTTTTTCTTTCCGCAGGTGGTGATGGTGCCACAGGGAATGTTGGAAGATCAATTAATATCGAAGGTTATTATAAACCTTGAATTATAACCATAGGGCACTTTTAAATATTTGGCTATCTATTTTATTTTTATAAGTGTTTTCATTTCTATTTATAAGATGAATTTCTCTAGTTAAAGATGGTTTTGAAAGCAATCTAAAAAATAGTTTTTGATCAACAGCTACCGACTCTGGCATAATTGCAATACCTAAACCTGCTTTAATGCAATGAGCAGCTGTACTGTTACTATCTGTATAAATTACATCTCTAAGTTTACCATTTTTTTTTCTGTTAATTATCATTTCATCAATCATTTTAAAATCAATTATTCCTTTATTATTTAATTTATAATTATAATAAAAAAATTCACAGCCATTTCTAAATATATAGTTTGGCTCAGCTTTAATTTCTTCTAGCGAAATCTCTTTCATTTCTTGGAAGTGATGACCTTTATAAAAAGCTACACAAAATGGTTCATCATATAAAAATTTTTTTTCTATTCCTTCTTTAAATTCTGGAATTGTAGAAATTGCAAAATCTAGCTTTTTCTCATAGATCATTTTGTTTAATGTATTGCTTTCTGCTTCAATAAGTTTAATTGTTTTATCTTTAAAATTTTTTTTTACTAAATACAGTAAATTTTCTTTATGAGCGGAAGCTAAGTAGCGTGCAAAACCAAAACTAATAACTTCTTTACTGGTTTTTTTTTCTTCAGTTTCATTTTCATTAATGTTTGTAAGTACTTTATCGTTAAAAGATAATATTGCTTTTGCATTAAGATAAAATATCTCCCCCTCTTTAGTTAATTTCACTCCTTTTTTTGATCTTAAAAACAATTTTTTTTTAAGGTTAGTTTCAAGAATTTGAACCGCTCTTGTTAAGGAAGGTTGGCTAATATTTAAATCTTTACCAGCAGACAAAAAATTACCCTTATCAGCAACCATCATGAAATATCTTAAAAAAATTGGTTTTAGAAAGTCACTATTCATAAGTATTTATTCTTCAAATTATAATTATTCTATATATAAAGGTTTCATATATACAATTTATATTATTATTCAAACCCATTATGGGTAGAGTAAAATAATAATGATAAATACTGAAAATTATAAAGCAATCGAAAACTTTGTAGCTACAATTTATTCAGAAGATATATATAAATTTGGTGGAAAATCATATTATCCTCAAATATTAAAAATAATTAGCAGTGTAAACTTAAGAAGTTTTAAAGAAGAGAATGTAATATGCGATAATCACACCTTCATTAGTACTGCAATTGGCAGCAATATAAATGCTGTAGCAAGAGGTTTAAAATTGCCTAGAGAAACCAGCAGAAGAAAAATTGAAGAATTAATTAATTTAAATTGGATAATTAAAAAAAACTCTAAACTTTATGTTTCTCAAAAATGGAGAACCATGAACCAAACTCATATCAATTTATTAATTGAAAAAATTAAAAAATTATCAAAACTAATTGATAAACAGTTAACTCACGCCGCTTAAATATTTAATATATAATACCCCCCCATTTTAGGTATCCAAGACACCACAAACAAAGTCATTGATAGTATCTTAGGATATGAAACTAGTAATTGAGTCTACTAAAATATTAGAATCTTATACAAACTTTTTTGTAAAACTTTCTGCAAAAAAAAATGCTCCTAAAAATATTACAACAGCTATTTTTTCTACAAATATTAAAAATCTACATAAATTTATGATTAAAGATTTAAAGAAACTAAATAATGACTTAATTAAAAAAACACTTAATCCAGTATCAATAAATTTTATATCAAGATCTTTAGATGTTCCTAGGGAAACTATACGAAGAAATATTTTATTATTAGTTAATAAAAATTATTTGATTAGAAATCAAAAAGGTTTATTTGTATCTGAAGTTTGGATCGAAAAAAATATAGATAAAATAGTTTCAGAAATAAATGACTTTATGGATTGTTATAAAGAAATAACAGGCACATTTAAAAAAAATAATTAAAATAACATGAGTTTAGAAGATAAAATAAAAACTTACGCTAAACAATATGATTTATCTGATTTTCATATCAGATCTAATCAACCCTTAGCATTAAGAGAAAACGGTTCTATTGTAGTAAACCAGGAAGATATAATATCTAGAGAAGATATTGAAACTTTTTGGAAAGGTAATTTAAATAAATCTCAACTTCAAGAGATTGTAAATAATCGCGACTTAGATTTTGCAGTTGTAGTGGGTGACTTTCGTTATAGAGTAAATGGCTACTATAGTAGCAATGGTCCTTGCATGGTTTTAAGAAAAATTGTTAGTGACATACCTCAAATGGAAAAACTAGGTCTGCCTGATGCCGTAAAAGAAGCAATCAAACTTAAAAATGGTTTAATACTTGTGACTGGACAAACTGGATCTGGAAAATCAACATCATTAGCTGCAATGATTGATCAGATAAACTCATCACGTGCTGAAAATATAATAACTATTGAAGACCCTATTGAATTTGTACACCCTTCTAAAAAAAGTATTATTTCACAAAGAGAAGTTGGAAAAGATACCGGTAGTTTTGCGAGAGCATTAAAATCTGCTTTAAGACAAGATCCAGATGTAATTTTAGTAGGTGAAATGAGAGATTTAGAAACAATTTCACTAGCTTTAACAGCGGCAGAAACGGGCCATTTAGTTTTTGGAACCTTACATGCTAGCAATGTTTCCTCTACCATTACCAGAATATTAGATGTTTTCCCTCCTGCACAAAAAACATTAGCTCAATCGATGTTGGCAGGCTCAATTAGATTGGTGCTATCTCAACAATTATTAAAGAAAAAAGGGGGAGGTCGTATTGGTTGCTT
>ERZ651776.2571-NODE-2571-length-19442-cov-3.340666_pt1 | contig 19442 bp, 19 predicted proteins | sample MGYA00514761_ERZ651776 | MGnify/ENA metagenome assembly ERZ651776 | reverse complement strand
TCCCACGCTGAGAATTTAGCAGCCATGAAACGGCATGCGACAGCCCATTTTGATCATAAAATCGAAGTGAATAGTATAGGGGTGATGGCAGCTTTTGGATGTAATTATCAAGGTGATATTGCGCCAGAGAGCGTTGTGGATACCTTGAAAGATGGAATGTCGATAGCGGAGGAGACCGGTGCTAAGATAACTGATTTCTCCCTGGCAGATACAATGGGCTGGGCAGCCCCTCATAAAATTGAGAGCGTTTTAGGCGAAGTTCGTAACGAGTGGCCTGAGATGCAGATATCCCTTCACCTTCATGATACTCGGGGTTTAGCCGTTGCAAATGCATATGCTGCGTTAAGAATGGGTATTAGCAGATTTGACTCTACAGTTGGTGGCTTAGGAGGGTGTCCATTTGCTGGGCAGCCAAAAGCGGCTGGTAATATTTGTACCGAAGAACTCGTTCTACTTTGTGAAGAATTAGGAATTGAAACCGGAGTAAATTTAGATGCTCTGATAGAAGTTGGGCGATTGGCAGAAGATATTGTTGGGCACCAACTTCCTGGTGAATTGATCCATGCTGGAAGCCTAAATGCCTTTCGCCGTAATATTTAGCATTAATTTTAGCAACTAATCAGTTTTTTATTCCTACCGCTCGGAGAGTTTGGTTCATCCTCGCCCACTTTCTAGTAATAATTTCAAATTACCCAAGGTGTTATCCATGATAAAGACCCGATTGCTGTTCCCAGACTAATATCTGGATTAGTAAGCTTCTGCTGATATGCTTTGGGGGCGGCCTTCCAATTACAGAGCGCCATTGTTCCAGAAGTTCATCGCGGCCCGCTGTCTCCAACCCAGTTATATTAAGTTCCATGCCCTTACTCCCGTTGGCTTCGTTCACTGAGCAAAGCCCGAGAAGCTTCGGGCATACCAACACACAGGCTTACGGCAAAATAAAAGTCCAGTCGAAATAGAGGATCAATTAGATGTTAGGCTGTTGATGCCGAAATGGGTGTGTCGTGGTGCACAAAAAAATCAATCGCCGTCAGCAACTTCAGCATGCTGGTTGCGAGCTCGGTGTGCCCTCCACCTTGGTAATACAATTAGTATTGCAGCAATAATTAATAACCCCAGGGTCATGGGCCGCTCCCAGATAAAAGCGACCCCGTCGTATAGTTGCATTGAACGGGAAAAATTATCCTCTAGCATTCCACCCAAAATGAAACCAATCAAGAGTGGGGCTAACGGAAAATTTGCAAACTTTAATGCAGTTGCGCAGATACCAAACGCTACCAGTAACAATAATTCGGTCGCATTATTTTGACCAATATAAGCACCCATAAGAGTAAAAAACATAATAAATGGTATTAGATAGTTTCTTGGAACTGACAAAACCTTTGCGATGTATGGGATAAGTGGTAGATTGAGAACTAGAAGAACAAGATTTCCAATGTACATTGAAATGATAACTGACCAAAAAATCTGAGGCTCATCCAACATTAAGCGAGGACCAGGGCTAACGTTTAGTGCTATTAGTGCTCCAAGTAAAATTGCAGTGGTGCCCGATCCGGGGATGCCCAGGGTTAGTAACGGTACGAATGACCCAGTACAGGCTGCATTATTAGCAGTCTCTGGTGCGGCAAGGCCTTTTATAGAACCTTTTCCGAATTGATCTTGTTCTTCTTTTTTTGCGATATTACGCTCTACTGCCCAGCCCAAGAAGCTAGCTATGGTTGCGCCTGCGCCTGGAAGCACGCCAATAAAGAATCCTTGGATCGATTGTCGACCTATCACAGGTGCAATGGAGCGCATTTCTGAGCTGGAAATTCGCAGATTTTTTATATCCCCATTACTGACCTCTGCAATATTTCTTGGACGTAGGATTAGAAATAACGCCTCAGGTAATGCGAACATTGCCATTGCTAATGTAATAAACCCAAAACCGGACTGCAGATCCATAATGCCCATAGTGAAACGAGGCGTATTAAAAAGGGCTCCTTGGCCGACTGTGGCCATCATCAAACCAATGGTGGTCATTAGTACTGCTTTAGAAACCTGGCCGGTGCCTGCGAAGGCGGCAATGGCCGAGAGACCAACGATCATTAGTGCAAAATATTCTGCTGAATGAAATAACAATGCAACAGAAGAAAGCATTGGCGCAAAAATCATCAATAAAATAGCGCCAATAGTTCCGCCGCAGAAACTAGAGATGGCTGCAATGGTAAGCGCCTTTCCTGCTTTGCCTTGTCGCGTCATTGGGTAGCCGTCAAAGCTCGTAGCTACCGTGCCTGCCACGCCAGGGGCGTTCAATAAGATAGAAGATGTCGACCCACCAAAGATTGCACCATAATATACCCCTGCGAGCAAGATAAGTGCTGCAGCTGGGTCACCCATGGAAATTGCTACGGGGATCATTATCGCAATAATTGACATGGGACCTAAGCCTGGCAACATTCCAATAAATGTGCCAATCAGGCAGCCCCCAATAACAACAATTAGCATTTTAATAGATAGTGCCGTCTGAAGACCAATTAGCATCCCTTCAAGCATCGAGTTAACTCCCTAATTTAAAAATTAAAGGGAGTGGACGCATATATATTTCGAGCACTTCAGACACTAAATACCAGACGCAGAAAGTAGCTATTACTCCAACAGGGATCATTATTATCCATTTACGCTCTCCTAAGATGTAGGCTCCAAGTATTAAGAAACTGGCTGTTGCAACTAGGAAACCTAAAGGCTTTAAGGTTAACGCGTATAGTACCATCAGAACTAACATTCCGATGGCTTGACCAAGTTTATATTCATGCAAACGGCGGTAATCAATGTCGCCAATAACTGGTTCAGATCTTTCCAAACCAAACAAAATTATAAAAGACGTAAATAATCCAATTAGGGATAATAATTTTGGGAAAGTGCTGGGCCAAATTGGGTTACGTTGCATAAACGGCGCAAGCCCTGCGTCCATATTAAACCAGGCTGTATAGCCATAAAGTAAACAAATTCCCATAAGAATAAAGGCGGTCCAACGATCAAGGGTCAATGCCCGTACCTCCACTGGGATCGATTTTACAGAAAGGGTAGCACGATTATTGTGCTACCCAAATTAATATTAGATTGTTTTTACAGGAACCCAAGTTTCTTCATTAGGTCACCGATCACTTTTTCTTGCGATTCCAGAAATGTACGGAAATCATCTCCACTATTGTGAATGTTGACCCAACCATTACGGGCACGGACAGCTTCCCACTCTGGAGTATCGTACATCTTTTCAAGCGCGCTTTGATATTGTGCCAACTTATCTGCAGGCAGCCCAGGTGCGCCGAAGAAACCTCTCCAGTTTACAAATGTCGTATTAATGCCTTGCTCCATCATTGTTTTTGCGTCCGGTGCTGCGGGAACACGTTTAGATGAGGTTACGCCAATAATTTTGACTTCGCCTGCATTAGCCAATTCAACAGCTTCAGAAAAGCCAGTTGAAAGGGCTGATATTTCGCCTGACAATAGAGCTGCCATTGCGTTACCCCCAGCGTCGTAGGGAATGTATTTAACATCTAGTGCATTTTTACCTGCAGCTTCCATAGTCATTGCCGCGACCAAGTGATCCATTCCACCTGGTACTGATCCACCGCCAATGGCGGTAGCAGATGGATTTGAATCATATGCGGAAATCAAATCAGCCATTGAGTTTATTGGGCTGTCCTTGCTGACCACCATTGCTGCGTAGTCACCGATGGTACCTGCCACTAATGTTAGGTCACGGAAACTTTGAGGGAACACTTTGGTTAAGGACCGGATCACGATCGGGGTCGAATTAACCATCAACGTTCCGTGATTGCTGTCAGCATTTTCGATCATGTACGCAATGGCTTTACCACCGCCACCACCGGACATATTTTCATAAGAGGCAGAGCCAACAAGGCCCGCATTAGTTAGAGCTTCGCCCGTTCCGCGAGCTGTACCGTCCCAGCCGCCCCCAGCGCCTCCTGGTATAATAAAGTGAATGCTATCGACAATTTGATGCCCGCCAGCATATGCTGACGGAGCACCAAGAGTAATGGCGGCAACTGCCGCACTAATCAAGGCGCGCCGGCCTAAGTTCAATGTCATCATGATTTCCTCCCATTTGACAACTATCCGCACTACGGATCAATTGTGTATTAAGATCACGACAACCTGACATAGACCTGTCACGTGCCACGAAGGTTAATTATTTTGAAGTTTTTGCTGATTGAAGATAACTACGAATTGGCAAATGCAATTTGTGCACGTATGCGAAGTGATGGTCATGTAGTTGATCATGCAGATAAAATTTTTGATGCAATAGAGTATTCACAAATAGGTGAATACGATTTAATTCTACTTGATGTCATGTTGCCAGATGGCGATGGTCGCGAGTTTTTGAAACATCATAGAGCTAGAAATAGATCCACACCCGTAATTGTTTTGACAGCACGTAGCCAGGTTTCTGATAGAATCAGTCTTCTTGATCTTGGAGCAGATGATTATGTAACCAAGCCATTTGATCATGCTGAATTGGAAGCACGTTGTCGGGCTGCGTTACGTAGAAATTCTGGAACTTCTCAATCGATAACGGTGTTAGCTGATGTAGCTTTTGACCCCGTAGCCGGATCACTAAAGGTTGGTGATTCAACCATCAAACTTCGAAATAAAGAGCTACGACTTTTTGAGTTACTAATTAACGCGCCGCAGCAAATTTTTTCCAAACAAAAACTTTTTGATCGTTTGTTTTCCTACGATGATGACGTGTCAGAGAACGCGATAGAAGTTTATATCGGTCGTTTAAGAAAGCATTTAGTAGGATCCCAATTAAGTATCTCGACCCATCGAAGTTTAGGTTATCGGTTGGATCATGATTGAGGGAGTAAAGATTTCTGGCTCTTTAAGAAACAGATTAACTGTGTCGCTGATTGGTGGAGCTGCAGTGTTGGCATTGTTGATGTATTTTATTGTGAGGGCATATGCCACTCAAATTGCACAGCAAGGTCAAGATAATATTTTGGGTGCATCTGTCAATTCTATTTTAGACGCTGCGAACGTAAGTGAAGGTTTTATTGATGTAGATTTCCCTTATGCGTCGTTTTCAATGCTGGGTACGGATACTGACGATCGAGTTTTCTATGCAATTTACCAAGATGACGAGTTACTATCAGGCTATGATGGTTTAGCTCAAATATTCCCAGAAGTGGACAAAGGAAGTGCTTATGGCAACACTACATTCAAGGGTGCGCCGGTTAGATTAGCTTCTGCATCGCGGATGCTAGTTGGGGCAGATTTACGAGTGCAGTTGACAGTCACGGTAGCCCAAACTCAAGATAGCTTATTAGGCGCACTTAATCGGATAGGGCGCAATGTGGCTATCTTTGGGGCTGGTTTCTTTTTGCTTGTCGTTATTTTGGCGTTTTGGGCTACCTCTACAGCAATTGGTCCATTGGCTCAGTTGACGACTTCAGTCGCTCGGCGTGGTCCGCAAGACCTGAGTCCGGTGGCCAGTCCAGTACCACGAGAAATGGCACCACTTGTATTTTCACTAAACAAACTGATGGCACGCTTGGAATACTCTCTTAGTCGGAGTGAAGATTTTATTGCTGAAGCTGCTCACCGAGTACGCACGCCTCTGGCTACTGTGCGGTCTCATGCAGAAGCGACGCTACTACGTGTAGATAAAGAAGAAAATCGGCAGGCGATGCGGTCTATGATCCGGGCAATTGACGAAAGTAGTCGAGCCGCGGGGCAGTTACTTGATCATGCGATGATTACATTTCGAGCTGATAATTTAGATCAAAAGAATATAGATCTCGTAGAACTAGTTCAGGATCTAGCAATGCGTCTGTCTCCTATTGCAGAAATGAGAGATATTGAACTGCAATTAGATGCATTAGGACCAGTATCAGTGATAGGTGATGCGATCCTATTGCAAAATGCTATACGAAACTTGGTTGATAATGCTCTAAAATATGCGCCATCCGAAAGTATTGTTCGGCTTGTTGTGGCTACTACGCCGAAACCTTCCATTTCTGTAGTCGATGAGGGTGCTGGATTCCCAGTTGGAGAAATAAATTTGTTACCAGACCGTTTTGCTCGCGGCAGCAATTCGGGGGGGATAATTGGGTCAGGCCTGGGGCTGACTATCGCCCAGGAAGTAGCTGAGGCCCATGGTGGTGGTCTAACACTCAACAATCACTCACGTGGGGGCGCATGCGTTACATTTTCTTTTTGATATTAACCTTTTTGGTACAGCCAGTTCTCGCAGAAGAATGGGAGGATCAACAATTTTTTGGAAGCGCTACTTCACAGAAGACGTTGCGCATACTGTCAAATACGGATACGCGATTTTTTGCCCCAATTATTGAAAGTTTCCTTAAGTCGCAGCCATCTGTGAGTGTTAAATATTTAGTAACTGGCTCAGCCGAACTATATGATATCTTCCGGACATCTCCTGAAGATTTTGACGTCGTCATATCGAGTGCAATGGACTTGCAATTTAAATTGGTTAATGACGGATATGCTTTGGCATTGGGTGACCTAGAACATCCTGATTGGGCCCAATGGCGTGAAAGTCTTTTTGCTTTTAGTACAGAGCCTGCCACGATTGTTATTAATCGTGAAGCCTTTGAAGGAGTTCCGACTCCCAGTTCCCGGCAGGACTTGATAAAAGCACTTCGCCAAAGGCCTGAAACTTTCCAAGGCCGTGTTGGAACTTATGACGTAAGGCATTCGGGTTTGGGGTATTTTTTTGCAACACAGGATGCACGGGCTTCAGAGACTTACTGGCGCTTAACTGAGGTCTTTGGCAGCTTGGGAGTACGACTTTATTGTTGTTCTGGAGATATGATCGATGATCTTGTTAGTGGAAAAATTGCAGTCGCGTATAATGTCTTAGGAAGTTACGCTTTAGGTCGCGAAGATGCTCAGTCTCAAATCAAAGTTATTTTACCATCTAATTTCCCAACTAAAATGATGCGAAGTGCTTTCGTATCCACTAACACTCGTTTACCAGACGTGGCAGGTACATTTATTAAACATTTAACGGGCATTCAGGCGGACATTTCTAAAGCTGCTACTTTTCCATTGCCGCCTTTGGATAGAACAGTAGAGCCAGCAATCAGCTTAGATCCAGCATTAATGACTTATCTTGATAGATTGAAACGTCGTACCTTCATACAGGAATGGGAAAGTGCCATTATCCAGTGACTTCCCACTATAAATGCTCCCTACGTCAGGCATTGGCTCTGAAATTGAGCCTTGGGTCTCTGTGGAACGGGCCGCGTGTAATAAAACACATCACGTTTGGTAGTTAGGTAAAGTGGTTTTGGTAACCCATGTGGCACACCCGTTTTCTTGCAAAGGTTAAAATTCAATGCAAATCAGGTGCTTGGCCTATGGATCTTGGTTAAAGTGGTGCCGTTAGACTGATCCGTGCTCTCATTTATCCGACAGCACCATATTGACGATTATTGTATTAATATTGTATACTATTTGTATAGGGAAAAATTGTGCCAAAACCAAACAAGTCAATTTGTGCAGATGATCTGCGAAAGCGCATTTTATCGTTGGATATTAATCCAGGGTCGGACATCGATGAAGTAAGCCTATCAAAGGAGTACGGCATTTCGCGTACGCCCCTGCGAGAAATCCTTCACCGACTTGCTGGCGACGGATATGTCCGTCTTGAAGAAAATCGTGGCGCGAAGGTCGCCTCCATGGACCTATCCGTGATGCGTGTTTTCTTTCAGACGGCACCTTTGATTTACTGTACTGTGGCACGACAAGCGGCGGAATGCAGGAGTAGCCTTCAGGTTGCAGAACTTAAAAAGACTCAAGCCGCCTTTGCGGCGTCTGCAAAGGCGGGTGAAGTTGGCGAGACCTCAATTTTGAACCACCGGTTCCATGAACAGATCGGGCAAATGGCCCATAATCCATACCTGATGGCCAGTTTGCAGAGGATGCTGATCGACCACACCAGACTTAGTCAAACGTTCTTTAACCCGCAATCTGACTTGGACCAGACTCGTATCGCTCAATCCGTCGATCAGCACGACGCAATGATTTCTGCAATTGAAGCGCGCGAAACCTCTCTCGCCATCGATCTGACGTTGCAGCATTGGGATCTGTCTCGCAACGAGATGGAGAAATATGTGCACCCGGATCCGTTCCCCCTTGATGTTATCTCAATGAAAGACCGCCGCAATGCAATTTGAAGGTATCTATACGCCGCTGGTGACCCCCTATCACGACGACTTTTCGGTTAATGACGAGGCGCTGGCGCAAACGGTTGAACATCTTGTCTCGTCTGGTGTGCACGGGATTATCGTCGCGGGGTCTACTGGGGAATACTACGCCCAGACCGAAGAAGAACGCATTTGGATGATGAACCATTGTGCCGAGCTGATTGGTGGGCGGGTTCCGATGATTGTAGGTACAGGCGCTATTCGAACGGAGGACAGTATCCTTTATGCCAAAGAGGCCAAGAAGGCCGGTGCTGATGCGCTTCTGATCGCTACTCCACCGTATGCCTACCCGACAGGGCGTGAGATTGCATTGCACGCGCTGGCCATTGATCGCGCTGCTAATCTGCCCGCAATGTTATATAATTATCCGGGCCGCATGTCTGTAAACATGGATGAAGAAACGCTGGACCGGCTTGGCCGTTCGCCCAACTTCTGTGCGATCAAGGAAAGCAGCGGCGACATCAACCGCGTTCACATGCTGGCGCGCGATTACCCCCATATCGCGTTGTCTTGCGGGATGGACGATCAGGCGTTGGAATTTTTTGCATGGGGCGCGCGGTCGTGGGTGTGCGCCGGATCCAATTTCGCCCCCGAGGCTCATATTGCTTTGTATCAGGCCTGCGCCGTTGACGGGGATTTTGTCAAAGGCCGCGCGATAATGTCTGCGATGCTGCCGCTGATGGCTGTTCTCGAACAAGGCGGCAAGTTTGTGCAGTGCATCAAATATGGCCTTACTTTGCGCGGCATTGATGCGGGTCCACCCCGTCGTCCGTTGCAACCCCTTAACAAGGACGACAAACGCCAGTTGGCTGAGGTCATCCGTATTATGAATATGGCAGTGTCTGCCATCACGGGAGAAGCCCAATGAACGACCTTTTAACACATGCCGAATACCGTGCCATCGCAGGTGATTTAGATTTCCCCCGTACTGCATTCATCGACGGCAAATACCGCGCTGGAGCAGGCGGTGTGTTCGCCACTGTGAACCCCGTGACAGGTGATCCGCTGGCAGAGATTTCTGGCTGCAACGCCGACGATGTGGACTTCGCCGTAGGCAAAGCACGTGAGGCGTTTGATCAGGGCCATTGGTCCAAAATGCACCCCAGCGATCGTAAGGATGTGTTGATCAGACTGTGCAAACTGATCACCCGCAACAAACGCGAACTTGCTGTGATGGAAAGCCTTGATAGCGGCAAGCCGATCCTTGATTGCGAAACCATCGACATTCCTGAAACGATCCATTGTATCAAATGGCACGCGGAGGCTATCGACAAGATCTATGACCAGACCAGCCCAACCGGCGACGATGCGATTTCCATGATCGTGCGTGAACCTATTGGTGTTGTGGGGGCCGTGTTGCCGTGGAATTTTCCTTTGATGATGATGGCATGGAAGATTGGTCCTGCCTTGGCCGCGGGCTGTTCCGTGATCGTGAAGCCGGCTGAGCAGACGTCGCTGACCGCGCTGCGTATCGCCGAACTTGCGCATGAGGCTGGAATTCCGCGCGGTGTGTTGCAGGTCTTGCCCGGTGACGGCCCGTCTGTGGGTGAACCGCTGGGTCTGCACATGGATGTTGATATGGTCAGCTTTACGGGCTCGACCGAAACCGGAAAGCGGTTCTTGCGCTACGCGGCTGACAGCAACCTCAAAAAGATCGTGCTGGAATGTGGCGGCAAGAACCCTGCCGTGGTGTTTGATGATGCCGAAAACCTCGATCACGTTGCGCAACATGTGGTCAACGCGGCGTTCTGGAATGCGGGGCAGAACTGTTCTGCGACCTCGAGGCTGATCGTGCACAAGGCGATCAAAGCGCCGCTGATGGAAAAGATCGAGGCGCGCCTGCGCGATTGGAAAGTGGGTGATCCGCTTGACCCGAACACGCATATTGGCGCGTTGATTGATGCGGAGCACTGCAAAAAGGTACGCAGTTTCCTTAACAAGGCAGATCAGGGCGAAGGTCCGTACGTCAGCCCCGTGATTTACAACGTGAAGAATGGAGACGCCAAAGCCAGCGACGAAATCTTTGGCCCTGTGTTGTCCGTCATCGAAGTCGCCAGCAATGACGAAGCCATCGTCGTGGCCAATGACACAGACTACGGTCTTGCCGCGTCCGTCTTCACCGCCAACACACGGCGCGCAATCCGCGCTGCCCGCGATATTCGCGCAGGCACCGTTACTGTGAACTGCTATGGTGAAGGCGATATTGCAACCCCGTTCGGCGGTTACAAGCAATCAGGTTTCGGCGGACGCGATAACGGCGTCCACGCCCATGACCAGTTTACTGAACTTAAAACAATCTGGATCGACCTAACCGACCCTCAAAGTGGAGATAATGTCAGATGAGCGTCGATGCAGTCGGAAAAATACGTCGCGGGCGCGGTGCACGCAAAGCAGTTCGTCAAAAGCGTGACACCAATATGTTACCGGCCCTCAAACGCGGTATCCCGCTAACAGAACCAATGTCGCCCCAACAAGTCAAGCGGATCGACAACGCCTCGATGGATATTCTTGAAAACGTCGGCGTGGTTTTTCGCGATGATATCGCACTGGCTGATTGGAAAAAGGTGGGCGCAGATGTGCGAGGTGAACGTGTTCACCTTGATCGGGGCCTCGTACGCGAGCTGATCAGCTCGATCCCGTCTTCTTTCACCTATCATGCCCGCAATCCGGAACGCAGCTTGCCGTTTGGCAATGACCATTCCATCTTTGTGCCTATGACTGGCGCACCTTACCTGCGGGATTTAGAGGACAAGCGGCGCAATCCGACGCTGGAAGATTTGGCCAACTTCCACAAACTCAGCCATATGCTGCCCGCGATCCATTCGTCAGCGCACCATATCGTAGAACCCTACGACCATCCGATCAGTCAGAGGCATCTGCGCATTACTTACAGTTCGATGAAACACAGTGACAAGACGTTCATGGGCATGACGACGAGCCCGAAGAACGCTGAGGATGTGATGGATATGTGTGCCATATTGTTTGGCAAAGAGTTCATGATGACCCACCCTGTCGTAACCGGAAATGCCAACGGCAATTCACCCCTGGTCTGGGACGAAACCATGCTGGGGGCGATGCGGGCGTTTGCGAAATACAATCAACCAGTTCTGTGTTCGCCCTTCGTACTGGGCGGAGCCAATACGCCAGCGTCCACAGCCGCCACTGTCGCGCAACTCAATGCCGAAGCATTGTCTGCGCTGGCCTACACGCAGGTCATTCAAAAAGGGACGCCTGCGATTTATGGCCATTACCTTGCCACCGTGTCGATGAAGTCGGGCGCGCCGATGGCGGGAACGCCTGAAATCAGTCTTATGAACATGATGATCGGCCAGATGGCACGGTATTACGATGTCCCTTGGCGGACCTCCAATACGCTGGGTGGTGCTAAGACCTTTGATGCACAAGCGGGCTATGAAAGCGCGACCACGATGATGGCCGTTCTGATGTCTGGTGCCAACTATATTTGGCATTCAGCAGGCTGGAACGAGGCGGGAATGCACTGTTCTATGGCTAAATTTGTCGTGGATGCAGAACAATGCGCGATGGGGCATCGCATGGCTTCAGGCATTAAGTGGGATGACTTTGATCAAGCCCTTGCAGCCGTGGCTGATGTTGGCCCAGGGGGCCATTATCTTGGGCATCCACATACATTAGAGAAGTTTCAGGAAGCGTTCTTTATGCCCGAAATGTTTGACAATAATTCGATTGAACAATGGCAAGCCGACGGTTCAGTCGAAATCAATGAGCGGGCATTGAAGCGCGTCCATGAGCTTTTGGGAGAGTATGAAGAACCCAAGCTCGATGAAGGTGTCAACGACGAATTGCTGGACTACATTGCGCGTCGTGAATACGAAATTCCGGCCGCTGACGCCCTTAACCAAGATCTGTGAAATGAGCCGCATCGATGTCAGCAGACTACCCGTCGATCCCGGCCCCGCCGCATGGAACGAGCTGCTGCCCGATGCCGCGCCTGCCCAAAGCGTCGAGGGCAAGCAGACGGCAGATTGGATTATTATTGGCGCTGGGTTTGCAGGGTTGGCCGCAGCCCGACGGCTATCACAGCTGTGTCCGACGGATCGTATCGTCATCTTGGAAGCGCGGCGTGTGGCCGAGGGGCCGGCTGGTCGTAACTCGGGCTTCATGATCGACCTGCCACATGATTTGTCTTCTTCCGACTACGGCGGCGCGCGCGAAAAGGATCACTTACTGACAGCAGACAACCGGCACGCCATCGCCTTTGCATCCGAGATGGCCGACGATTTTGGCCTCGGCGAGGAGATATTCTCGAAATGTGGCAAGATTAACGGGGCTGCCACGGCTAAAGGTGTTGCGCACAACCGGGAATACGCGGCGCATCTGGCCAGCATAGGTGAGCCGTCAGACATGCTCGACGCACAATCTATGAAAGAGCTGACTGGCGCGGATTACTATCTCGGGGGGCTCTACACGGCGGGCACGGCTATTATCCAACCCGCCGCCTTTGTGCGTGGCGTAGCAAAGGGCTTGTCCTCTGATCGTGTGAAAATTTTTGAGAACAGCCCCGTCACAGGATTGCAGCGCTGTGGCGATTGGACCGCGACCACAGATGCGGGAAAAGTCACCGCGCCCAAGGTCATTCTGGCGGTGAACGGCCATCTCGACAGTTTTGGGTTCTTCAAGAACCAACTGATGCACGTGTTCACATATGCCTCCATGACACGCCCTCTTGCCCATGAGGAAATGGCACGCCTTGGCGGCAAGCGCATCTGGGGGATTACCCCCGCCGATCCGATGGGGACAACCGTGCGCCGCATCTCGTCGCAGGACGGGGACCGGATCGTTGTGCGCAACCGCTTTACCTTTGACCCTTCTATGGAAGTGACCGCCCTCCGCATCGCACGCGTCGCAAAGGACCACGATCGCGCTTTCACTGCCCGCTTTCCAATGCTTGTTGGCGTCGACATGCAATACCGCTGGGGCGGGCGTCTTTGCCTCAGCCGCAACAACGTTTCTGTTGTCCGCGAAGTGGATCAGGGTCTATACGCTGCGTGCTGTCAGAACGGGTTGGGAACCACGCGGGGTACATTGGGTGGAATGCTCGCGGCAGAGCTGGCTACGAACACTAAGTCCGACCGCTTGGATCGGATGTTGGCGGAAGCTGAACCCACCAGGTTACCCCCGCGCCTGATCACAAACTTTGGTGCGCCCGCGTATTTGAAGTTTCAGGAAATGAAGGCTGGCGGAGAACTTTAAGCCTGCAGCCTTGCAAACAATCTCCCGTAGAGATTTCGCAAACGAAACCAAGATAGATTTTCTACAAGTTCTAGCTGAGCAAGGATCGCCCACACCCGTTTTGGTAGGCAAATGAAATGTGTATCGCACAGATCGCAGAGGCCGACGCTATGTGATGATCAAGTGGTGATCGAACGTGCAAAACGTTTAGGCAATATCAAATCTATTAAGAATGTGATCCCAAAAACTGGAGACAATATTTGGGTAGATGAGCCGTCAACGATAAAGCAGAAAATACAATATATAATAAAAAAGAAAGTCAGCAGCGGAAAGTGGTGAAGAGCATAATTATTTTAGCAGTGGCTTTCGCCTGGTGGCATCAATTATTGGGAGCATAGATTTAGGCGATGCCAGCAGTCTGCTGCGCGCTCTTATTTGTCCGACAGCACTGCCACTAAGCCCCAGATTTCAATGGAACATTGACCCTGTTCAAGCCCTTGAAGCCCAATAACTAGGCACCGTCAAATGGCTCATGAATAGTATCTTTGTGCGGGCATTGGTACTGATACTGGGTTTAAATAAAATCCTTGAGCAACTGTTGCTGCACAAGGTTTAGTTTATTTTGAATTATATTAACCTTGCTGCGAAGCAAGCATTGCTTTCATCAATTTTCGCGCAGTGTCATCATCGACTACCGGCGTAACTATCGGGAAAGTACACTGACCAGACCAGCCCATAATCCAAGAAGTTAGGGCTTCTTGATTATCAGATTCAACAACAATCCAGCCGCAGCCATTTGGCATGTCATGCCAACGTCCAATTTGTTTTACACCATCAGGGTGTTCTCCAGAAATCTGCTCTGGGGTCATATTCGCAAAAAATGCTTGGGTATCTGACTGCTTGTCTCGGTCAACTTGGTAGTGGCACATAAAAATCATAATTCACTCCATTTTTTTGTTGGTTTGATTATTTAATTAGTGGGCGACTTGTCTGCGTTGTAGCGTCCGCATGCTAGAACCACATTATAATTATCTAAACAGTGATCGCTGTGATTTAGAGTAAAGCAGAAAATTTATACAAAGTCTCTCAAAAACTTTATGTACAAGGCAAAGTGAACAACAGTAACGTGATTATCAATTAATCTAAAAAGCTTACTGGAGGATGACCAATTCTTTACCATCCCAGATCACACTCTCAGGATTACCTATGGCATCTGCAAGCACAACACTCTGCTAGAGGTAGCGAACCTTATGCTGTCGAGGGGGGCACGGCAGCCCATGAGGTACGCCAGAGAGCCAGATGTCATAACTACGGCGTGAAGGATAACAACACTTGCCAGATCGTCTTGAGTTAGGTCATTTTATTTATCTGAGTTGCCCTAGTAAGTTAATCATCAAGACGCCAACTACTATTAAGAATAGCCCAACCATAGTCGGTACATTTGGGATTTGATTAAACTTAATAATACCAACACATGATGTCGCTATTATGCAGATGCCAGCAAAAGATGCGTAGGTTATTCCAACTGGCAATGATTTCATTACCTGCGACAAGCAAAACATACACAATATTATCGTGATCATACTTAGCAGCGATGGTAATATTTTAGTGAACCCATTTGCACTGTTGGCAAAGGTATTAGACGCAGTTCCAAATCCCACGGCCAAGACCAAAATCAGATAAGGAAGTAAACCTTTTACCATCATGTCCTCCTAAAGGTAGATAATACTAATACTGGTGAGGATAGCATCAAAAGGAACGCTAGGATGATGGTGAGTTGTTTCATATTTGACCTTAACTTCACGAATATCAGCTTGAGCCTACTGGAAAGATACCAACCAGCAACCTTTTTCTAAAACCTACTAAATCAAAGTCTGTTCAGTACACACCAGATGAGATTGTAATGCCAAAGCAATACAAGAAATATCAGAAAGATAGGGGCGAACCCATAACAGATAGTAAGGTTTGGAGTGGCTTATTTGGAGATAAGTCTGAGGAATAGTATGAGTAATGGAAAAGAGAGTGGGATGTTCTGGAAATCCTTAGTAGTGATAGCCGCTTTAACTGTTGCAGTTGTTGTTGCTGTAGGCGCTGGGCTTGCTGTCTCTAGCTATATTTCTAAAATTGATACAGGCATGACCATTAAGGATGTTACGGATTTTCTTGACGAGGGATAAACTCAAGATTGTACCGAGCAGATGAACCACCAGCTTTGGCTAATGGTGATGCTGGAACTGCTGTTGTGATTGAGGAATAGATCAAGGAACTGTGATGACTGAAGATGAAAAACAGGCTCTGAGAGACTCATTTGCGGGGAAGCCCGTGTCTCAAATGACCCCAGAGGAACGAACAGTATTTGATGCGGACTTCCAATATGGTTTTGGTAATGCTCCAGTAAAAAAACGGGTGACTGCCAAAGCTGCCCTGCCAAAAATACTGCCAACTTCAACTCTTAGGTTTCTACAGAGAATGGGTTTGGCTCAAAAGAAATGAATTGCTTAGTTCATTACTTTTTCAACCAATGCTTTTACATGTGGAACTAATGGAGGAGAATTTTTAATTTTATCCCAATACTCCCTACCACCCTGATTGTTCCACTCCAGTTCCATAATTCGTAAGCTATGTTTTTCAGCCGTGTCGGAATCTAGAACACCACGATTATTCCGAATAGTTCTAAGCGATGCTGTTTGTGCCGTATTTAACAAATAATTGGAAAACGCTAATTGTTCTGGCTCACTTAGGTTTTTCAATCCTGTTCGTCCTTTCACAATGATCGTAGCCAGCTCTTGATCATAAGTTTGAGCCCTTAAAAGGAAATGTCTCTCAGTAAAAAGTATGCTGTTATTTAAGCGTGTTAATGTGGCGTTACGGCGTAACTCTATAAATACGAGTGCTACCGACAAGAACAAGCCAATGGCTGTTAAGCCCTCAAAGATTTCAGAAAGTGTCATAATCAGCTCCTATAATTTTCGGAGTGAATATCAAGACTAATTAGGTGATAAAGGCCAACCTAATTATCTGACGCAACGTTAACATAATTTTAACTATTCATTACATATAATTATCTATTATCGAGGGTCTGCGTTATCAAACAAACCAAAATTACCGATACGAATTTTAAAATAAAATGGAAATATTCTTATTTTAGAAAATGCCAAAAAAAACGCTAATAAATCCTACGGTAGCATAGCAAAACTACTGCATTGGGGTTTTGTACTCCTGTTTGTGTACGGAATAAGTAAACAATTAGATGAAATAAATGAATTAGAGGACATTGCTCTGCTCAAATTTGAAGTGGTTTTCGCATCAGCCTTCCTAATTCTATTAATAATCCGCTTCATATACATGAAGTTCACTCAAAATTCATCTTTACCAGAAAAAACACCAGAAATACAGAAATTGGCAGCTAAAATAGTTCATTACGCTATGTATATCTGCCTTGCCGCAATAGCGGGTACGGGATTGATAATTGGCTTTCTTTATTGGATGGGCTTCAAAAGTGGTTTTCTAATAAATAGCGTTGTGGAATTACACTCACTTTCGGTATCTGCAATCTACTGGTTTATTGCTATCCATATTTTAGCAGCCATTTATCATCGACTACTAAAGGATGGTGTCTGGACATCAATGGTGCCATTTTGGACAGAGAAAAATAAGTAGTAGCTATACGGTCTACCCAATAAAAAAGCCCCGCTTAACAAAGTACCGTAGGCGTCGAAAATACACGTGGTTATAGGCATACTGTTTGGTATAAGAGCTAGTAGCCGCACACTGTATAGCCCCTGCTCATAGACTTGCTAATCATAGATTGGGTCTTTTTTTTAGGCCTACTTGTGTCCGCCACAACATATCGTAGGGGGGCATGGGAGGCGAGCGCTGTCCACAAAAAAACTGACGGATTGTAATTTGCCCGTAGGCTTCTTTCCAGATCCACCGTCATGTCGATATATGCGCAACCTGTCACAATAATGCTCAATAAATGAGCAAATCTTTTCACTGCCTGTCATTCAGATAAAACTACCCCTACGTAACTATTTACATTCTCTGACAAGTGTTTCTGCTAAATGCTCGCTTAATAGGAGCTAAGTAAATGACACCAAAACAGATAATTAGGAAGAATTACGAGTGTTTTAATACTGGTGATATGGAAACATTTGTTTCACTTTATCATGAAGACGTAACAGTAACAGTTAATGGAATGCACCGATTTTCTGGTATACACCAAGGCATTAACGCTTGGATGAATGTCCTATCACAAATCCCTCCACGATACGATAATTTTAGCGTGACTCCAGTAAATATGATTGCGGAAGGTGACCAAGTATTTACTCAAATTCACGCAAAAGCAGACGGCATGGAAGCCGATTTTGGACACTTTCATAAAATTGTTGATGGAAAGATTAAGGAATTTTGGGTGTACGATGATAGCCAAAAGATGTCTCATGCCATGAAGGCTGTTTAGCGAAGAAATTTGAGTCTGATAGGGAAGCTATCGGAAGTAAAAGTATGAAGGACAATTTATGAAAATGATTATGAATGTAGAGATCACACAAGGTTATGAAAAGTGGAAAAAACTTTTTTTAAGTGTAGATGCTAAAAGAGAAACATATGGAATTAAGGTTCTTGCATATGGTCACGCTAAAGATAATGAAAACAAAATTTATCAAGTTTTAGAAATGGATTCTATGGATAATGTGCAAAAAGCTATGCAAGATCCAGAAATAGCTAAGCTTAGGACAGATGCAGGTGTTAATTTAGATTCTCAGGAAATAGTTTTTTTAGTTGAATAAAAAAGTTAATTAAGTATCTGTTCTTTGCCCTGATTTAACATAATTGGGTGTTGTCAGACAGCGCAAGTTGTAGAAACTGTGCATCTTAAAATCAAAGGTGGGGCCTATGTATATTGGCCTCACTTTACACTTCCAGACTAATGGGTCTTCTCCAATCACTCTTGAAGCACACTAAGCTGCGTATAATGCAATGGTGTTATCTTGCTTAGCTCCGTATGGTTGGAGCGACTAACACTTACACGCCCACAAAGGATTGGCATGACACCTACGCTTCAACCTTGTTCATCTTGTGAGAAGCAATACGAAGCTAAGCTGTTGCGTGATAGTGTGTGCGACAAGTGCCTAGCTACTCTGGTGATCAGGCAGTGGCTCAATACTGATAAAGTAACTAAGAACTGAAGATTGGTAAGTGGGTGTCAGAAGAATGATAATGACTGCTAGCCAAGTCGATAGCCTTACAGACGAAGATGTTAAAAAGCTATTCAACCCACAGGTGTATTATTCAGACGAAGGGTACGGGGCTTACACCCATTTTCGTATATTAAAAGATAATGGTGTTTCGGCAGAAATAATGACAGCCCTCACCGTCAGATCACAGTCTATTGTAGGGTTCTTAGATAACGGAGAACCCATCCACATGTCCAAGTTATTTTCAGATCAAGATAGTGAACAGCAAGACGACGATGATTTTGATGTTATGATAAACAATATGATCAATGATGAGCCGTAACACTACGACTTCCCTTCAGTGATGACATTTGCTTAACCCACCCAATGATACGCATAGTTCTTCAAATATGCCTCACCGTAATGGCTCTGCTGCTAACTGCTTAAGCTAGTGTGGCTGCTAAGGAATCAACCAATGAACAAACCCCCTTGTTGTTGCTCCTCTGTTTTCACTAATAATAGTTAGAGTGTGGCGGCCCACGTGACCATTAGTGCTAAAAATAACAGCAAATGGGATTATTAGTGCTTATAAAATCGGCAAAAACGGGTTTCCTCGAATGTGGCGTAGGGTAATATTTGATGATTTTAGTCGGGTAAGCCTAAAATTAAATATAAATTATTAAATGGGGTTTAAAAATGTTCGTATCGTTTACCGATTGGGAATTTGACGGGAATGTCGATAATGCAGTTGAAGGCATTAAAGAAAATTGGGCTGAAATGCAGAAGTATGGCGCAGTAAATACACGTTGCACGGTTA
>ERZ651776.2570-NODE-2570-length-19445-cov-31.404998_pt1 | contig 19445 bp, 20 predicted proteins | sample MGYA00514761_ERZ651776 | MGnify/ENA metagenome assembly ERZ651776 | reverse complement strand
ACCTACATCCCATATTAATTTATCATTTGGTGTATCAAATACATAATGTAAGGCTACAGTTAATTCTACAACACCTAATCCAGCTCCCAAATGTCCACCAGTTTGAGAAACTGCGCTTATCATCTCTGCTCTTACTTCATTAGATAAATCTTGAAGTTGGCTCTCTGAAAGTTTTCTTAAATCTGCTGGAAAATTAATTTTTTTTAAATATTTATAATCTTCAATCATTTATTTCTTTTTAAAATATAATCCAATGTTTCATTTAAATTTTTTGATTTAAAATTATATTTACCTAAATCGCTAATTGTTCTTAATTTTATATTCTCACTATATTTAATAACATTTTTGTATCCAAGTAAACTGATTAGGGTTGCCTTACCTTTTTTTTTATCTTTACCTATTTTTTTTCCAGCAATTTTGGAAGATCCTCGATAATCGATTATATCGTCTGCTATCTGAAATAAGAGACCAATATTAGAACCAATTTTATCAAAAAAACTTATTTCTTTTATTGATCTATTTTTTATTATTGGAGCAACAGAACAGCAGAAGCTAAATAATTTTCCAGTTTTTTTTACTTCCATATTTATAATTTTATTTTTTGAAACTTTTTTTTTTTCGAAATTTAAATCTAAATATTGTCCTCCCGCTATTCCTAAATGACCAGAACATTCGGATAATCTTTTAATTAAAGACAATTTACTTTTTTCACTTATTTTCAAATATGAACTGCTTAAAATTTCGAAAGCCATTGTTAAAAGTGAATTGCCCGCAAGAACCGCTGTTGACTCACCAAATTTAATATGTGTTGAGGGCTTGCCCCTTCTTAAAGTATCATTATCCATACAGGGTAAATCATCATGAATTAACGAGTATGCATGTATGCATTCAACTGCTGCGCCAATGGCAATTAATGTCTGATATTTAATCTTAAATATAGAGCCTATGTCCAGTAAGACTTTTGACCTAATTTTCTTTCCACCAGGAAATAAGCCATATTTCATTGCTGAAATTAATTCTGTTTTTTGTTGTTTAGCAATAAATTTTTGTAAAAATATATTTGTATCTTTTGCTATTTCTTTAAGCTTATTTTTCATTTTTTTTTGTTAATATTTTATTAATTCTATTTTTTGTTTCTTCATTAATTTTCTTATTATCCTTATGAAATTTTTTTTCGATAATATTATTCAGTCTTAACAATTTTTGATAATCATCTATAGAATTTTCTAGTTCTTTTTTATTTTCTAGATATTCAATAATTTTATTTGCTTCAATTGTTAATTCCTCCAAAGAACCTTGTGTATTATCGTGTGGTAAATTTTTATCTTTCATATAATAATAATTATTAATATATGAAATTTTATCAATCAAAAATCAAAAAAGCTAAAATTTATCTTGATAATCATCATTGTATAGGTGTGCCTACAGAAACAGTTTATGGATTGGCTGCAAATGCATATTCAAGTAATGCGGTCAAAAAGATATATAAATTGAAAAAAAGACCAAAATCTAACCCTTTAATTGTTCACTATTATAATATTAAAGACTTAAAAAGGGACTGTATATTAAGTAATGATTTTCTAAAATTATATAAAAAATTCTCTCCTGGGCCAATTACATACATTTTAAAATTAAAAAAAGACTCAAAAATTTCCAAATATGTTACCAATAATAAAAAAAGTTTAGCTGTAAGATTTTCAAAACATTCCTTGTTTCAGAAATTATTAAATCAATTAGAATATCCTTTAGCAGCACCTAGTGCTAACATATCTACTAAAGTTAGTGCTGTAAAAGTAAAAGATGTTAAAGATGAATTTGGACAAAAAATTAAGTATATTCTAGATGGGGGCTCCTGTGCAGTTGGTATAGAATCTACAATCATAAATCTTATTGGTAAACCATCCATATTAAGATTGGGTGGTTTAGAAGTTTCTAAAATCCAAAAAGTTTTGGGATTTAAAATTAATATTAATATTAACCCTAGTAAAAAAATAGCTCCTGGACAATCATGTCTACATTACTCTCCAGGAATTTCTTTAAGAATGAATGCCAAAAATTCAAAAAATGATGAGGCTTTTATATTAATTAAAAAAAAACAAAATAAGCTAAAAAATTATTTTTATCTAAGTTATAAAAATGATTTGAATGAAGCAGCAAAAAATTTATATTCTTGCTTAAGAGATATTAAAAACAAAGGATATAAATCAATTGCTGTAGAAAAAATCCCCAATAAAGGATTGGGTAAAACTATAAATGATAGACTATATAGAGCTTCAAAGTTTAAAAATTCTAAATAATTTAATTAATATCCCTATTTTAAAATATTCAGAATTATATAAACAAATAAAATTATTAATTACTAACTATTTTTTTCAAAATATTTACAATTATATTAGCAACTTTACCATCTCCAAAAACAGTTGATGGTTTGATCTTATTATTATTAAAATAGTCCACAGCTTTTAAAATTTTATCAAAACTATAGCCTGTCAAAATATTGCTTTTATTTTTAACTGTAATCTGCCTTTCCGTAGTTGTTCGAATAGTGATGCAGGGCACACCCAATAAAGATGATTCTTCTTGTATACCACCTGAATCTGTTAATATAATTTTGCTATATTTCATTAGAGCCAAAAAATCCAAAAATATGAGGGGTTTAGTAAATTTGATAAAATCTAGTTTTTTAATTTTTAGTTTCTTTATAATTTTTTCTGTTCTTGGATGGACTGGAAATAAGAAATTTGTTTTAAATTTTTTACCGATTTTTTCAAAGTTACCAATTAATTTATTGAGTTTTATAGGATCATCTACACTCTCAGGTCTATGCAGAGTTATCAGATAATAATTTTTTTTTTTTATGTTAAATTTTTTTAAAACATTATCTTTTTTAATTAATGGAAGGTTATTTTTAATTACATCAGAAATTGTATTACCTACTCTAAATATAGTCTTATTAAGTGATAATTTTTCATTTTTTAAGTTTTCTACATCAAATTTAGTTGGTGCAAAAAGTATATTTGAAAGTTGATCGATTAATTTCCTATTAATTTCTTCAGGCATTTTTTCATCAAAGGATCTAAGGCCTGCCTCAACATGCACTATTTTGATCTTATCCTTGTTAGTGAAGTATTTTCTGTTGTAAATAGAAGCGGCAAAACAACCAGCAAAAGCAGTATTTGTGTCACCTTGTACAATCAATAAATTTGGTTTTTCTTTAAATAAAATCTTTTCAATACTTTTAATAGTTTTTGAAAAAAAATTACCATACGTAGAGCTGGGTGCTTTGATATTATACTTGGCTTTAGGTACTTTAAAAAATCTAAAAAAAACACTGCTCATTATACTGATGTAATGTTGATTAGTATTGACTAAAAAAAAATCTATTTTTTTTTTTTTTAAAACTCTAATAATAGGTGAAAGTTTTATAATTTCAGGACGAGTTGATAATACAATACAAATTTTCATATTTAACTAAATTTTGTAAAATTAATTTATTTCTATATAGTAGATTATTTAACAAATAAAATAATAAAATAATCATTGATCAAAAATGAGCAAAATTAATCAAAACCATATACTTGCTTTGATATTTGTACTGATACCAGTGTTAACTCTCTTTGCTGGTTTTTATTTAAATGAAGATTTATCAACTGGAGGATCGAGGTACGATTTTAATCTTACTTGGCCATTAATAGTTGATTATTCAAATTTTAATTTCCTTGATGCACGATTAAAAGATGACGCTATACCAAGACACCTTCCTCTTCATTATTTTATCCTATCTATAGTTTATAAAATTTTTAATGATCAAAACTTTACTAGATTATTGTATTTATTTTTTAGTTTATTGTTGCCTATTTTTTTATATTTAAATTTAATTAAAATTTACAACTGCAAAAAAATATTTGTTTTAATTGTAAGTTTTAGTTTTTTATTTTTACCTTATTTTAGATCTTCAGCTTTATGGCCAAACGCTCATCTAACTGCGTTAATTTTTTTTATCATAAGTAATTTTTTTTATTTAAGAGCATTAGATAAAGATAGATTGTTTGATAAAGTTTTAAATTTATTATTTTTAGCTTTTGCCACATATACATTGCAGACCTATGTAATTTTATTTATATTTTATCTAACCAATTACTTTTTAAACGAAAGAAAAAAAGTATTTATAAGTCTTTTTTTATTTTGTTGTTTTTTAGGCTTACCTGGTTTGTATATTTTATCACTTAATGAAAAAATGCTAAAATTACCAATAACTAAAGATTTATTTTATACAATTACAAATAATTTTTCAATAATTTTTTTCTTTCTACTTTTTTTTCTATTCAATAAAAACAGCTATAAAGTTTTCTTAAACCAAATCTGTAAACTAAAAGTAATTGAAACTACTTTTGTATTATTTTTATTTGTGCTTATTACATACAATCTAGACTACAGTATGTTAACCTCAAAACTAAGAGGTGGAGGTTTTTTTTATAAAATATCTCATTTTACTTTTGATAATAACGTAATCTTTTTGTCTTCTTTCTTTTTTGCTATATTTTCTATTTTTTTATTAATTAGAGAAGATTTCAAATTTATTTATATAATTATTTTGATAAATATAATGGGATTAAATTATCAAATATATCAAAAATACTTCGAACCTTTGCTTTTAATTATGATTTTTGTTTTATTTAAAAACTTCTTGTCTGCTAATATATTTTTAAAATTAAAAAATGTATTACTTTTTTATTTAATAATTGTATTGTATTATTTTTTATCTTTAATTAACTTTTATTATGGATTTTCATACAATATGGTTATCCAATTTTATCAGTAATAAAGATTGGCTATCTAGTTTATTAATTGATAAATAATAGAAGTAATGGTAAAAAAACTTTTTTTATTAAGATAATTTAAACCCTATAAATATAACTTACTGTGACTGAAACAAATATTCATTATGATAAAAATAATTATAGAGAATATTTATATACTGGATTAATTGGTTTTATATTTAGGTATCAGCATAATAAATTAAGCCCTAAATTTTTATTAAATGAAAAAAAAGTGTTAGAAGTCGGGCCAGGTTTTGAACCTCATATCAAATTTAAAAAATTAAATTTTGAAGAGTACCATTGTGTAGAATTAAGTAAATCTGCTGAATTAAAAGAGTACTTTAAGAATGAATTTCCAGAAATTATTTTTAACAACTACGATGGAAAAAAAATAAATCATCCTGATAATACTTTTAATAGAATAATCATTTCTCATACTTTGGAACATATACATAATCCAGAAGGTTTCATTAATGAGATGTTGAGAGTTCTAAAAAAAGATGGATATATTTCAATCGCATTACCTTGTGATAACGGTTTTTTTTGGAGAATGGGAAGGTTCTTTTTAAAAAAAACTTATCATAAAATTAGAAAATTTTCTGAAGTAGACTTTGATTATTTTATTGCAAATGAACACGTAAACACAATCTTTCAACTTTTATCAATCTTTAAAAAAAAATTTCATTTAACTAATGAAATATATCTTCCTTTTAGATTAAGAATTCCAGATTTAAACTTGATTTACATTTGTCATATTCAAAAAAAAGATAATTAATTACTTGTGAGTCCCATTAAAAATCAAGTCAAGAGTTAATATTATTGTTTTTGTTAAATTCATTTTGCTGTCACCGATTTTATAATCATAACTTAATTTAAATGGAACCTCGGCTAACTTTAAATGTTTAAATCTATTAGTTAAAAATAGAATAATTTTACCTGCAATATTGAAATCTTCATTTTTAAAAAAAGTTTTATTTCTTAACAATTCTTTAATTAGTTCTGTTTTATAAGCTCTAAAATTGCAAGTATAATCATTTAAATTTCTAAATGGATATAAAAATTTAAAAAGAAATTTTGCCCCAGTGCTTAAAAAATGTCTCCAAGTACTAACACCATTAACTTCTGAGCCTGGTGCAAAACGTGATGCAACTACTATATCATTTGAATCATTAATTTTTTTTACCATTTTATCAATAACTGAAATTGGGTGAGTGTTATCGCTGTCTAATGTGACAATTACATCTTTTTTTTTGGCACTTTTTATAATTTTTCTAAATCCAGTTTCCATTGTAATGCTCAGGCCTTTGTTTTTTTTATGCCTTATATAAGATAACTTAAATTTATATTTTTTCTTTAAAAGTTGACTAGTATTATCTGTAGAAAAATCATCTACTAAAACAACTGAGATGTTTGTTCTGGCGTGGGGTAGCTTTTCAATTTTTTTAAAAATTTTAATGAGATTTCTCTCTTCATTATAGGCCGGCAACAAAATATAAATCATTTAATTTCTTTTAATTTTTTGTACATTTTTATGAAGTTGGATTTTAATTTTTAGTCCAAAGACATATATTTCATATAACAATGGTCAACACAATAGCGATTCGAAATGGCATTTCAACGAGAAAGTATTAAATATTTATAAATAATTAATGTGCTCTATTTTTTTTTACTATTTTTTAAAATATTCCTTCAGAATACTTTCAATTTCATAAGTTAAATTTTTGATTTTCTAAAAGGTATTTGTTGACACCTTCTTAGTTAATACCTTTGAAATCACACATGGCTTTTTTACTTCTATTTGGTATTTTTATGGTGCGCCTGCTAGGAGTCGAACCCAGAACCTCCTGATCCGAAGTCAGGCGCTCTATCCAGTTGAGCTACAAGCGCATTAACGTGTTTTATTACAGATTATAAAAGAAAGCATTATGTTTTTATGATAGACTTAAAAAATATTTAAATTAGATAATTTTGATAATATAATTTATAAGTTTCAGTATTATCGATTATGTTTAAAAATTTAGGAAAAATTGAGTACAAAACTGAGTCTCAAAAAGTTAAAATTGACTTAAATCAAATAGATGAGGGTGTCAATTTTACTGATGAATTTATAGTTTTCAAAAAGAATGATAAATTATCTATTTATGATCGAATTTGTGACCACAACAGTGGTAAATTAATTTCAAAAAATGGAAAAACTTTTTGCCCAATGCATAATTGGGAATTTGAGCCCAAAACTGGGACTTATAAAAATGGTTTAGTTAAAAAAAAGAAAGAATACGAAATCGAGAATAATAAAATTCTGGTTTCCAATAAAAATTTTCAACCAGAAATTAAATCTGTAGATAAAAGTATTGATATTAAAGTCAGATATATAAATCATGCCTTTTTAATAATTGAGTCAGATAACTTTAAATTTGCTACTGATCCATGGGCATTAGGTCCCGCTTTTAATACTGGTTGGTGGTTAAAGCATAAAACAATTGCTAATTGGAAGAATGAGTTAAACTCTTGTGATTTTATATATATTAGTCACAATCATCCAGATCATTGCCATGAACTTACTCTTTCATATGTAGATAAAAAAATACCTTTAGTTGTACCAAATTTTATTACAAATTCTACTGGTTTGTTATTGCAAGATTTAGGATTTAACAATATTCATAATCTTAATTTTGAAAATCAGTATCAACTAAAAAATACTGAATTAATATTTACTATTTTTAAATCTGGAGATCTTAGAGATGATTCTGGCTTTTACTTTAGTGCTGGAAATTTTAAAGGATTATTAACTGTAGATGCAAATAATCTTAATTTTTTAAAACTTCCTTCTGTCGACTTATTTGCTTCTAGTTTTGCAGGTGGTGCACACGGCTATCCTCTTAATTGCGAAAATTATGAATTAAAAGATCGAGTTAAGATGCTTGATAATGACAGAAAATTTATTAAGAAAACCAAATATAAATACCTTGAAAAAATTAAACCAAAGTTTTTTTTACCTTATGCTGGTTTTTTCAAAGAAGTGTTAAAAAGAGATGAAGTCTATATTAAATATAATAAAAAAAATATTGTTAAAGATTATACAAATTTTTGTAAAAAACTAGATATTGAAATATTAGATGTAGAAGAAAATACAATTTTTAATTTTAATAAAAATAAAAATGTCAAATTTGGAACATATAAAGGAAAATATTACATTGATATTAATGAAAACGATTATTTAGAATATTTTAAAGAAAAATATAAAAAAATAGATTTAAACTATATCAAAAATTATTTTGAAAATTCTAAGTTCCATGATGATTCAATACTTTTTATTTCTTTAACAGGTGATAACTTTGAAAATAACAATTGTTGTTTTCAGGTCAATTTCACAAAAAAAATAACTTTTACAATTTTAGAAGCTAAAAATTTAAATGAATTATTGCAATCTAAAAATAATTATTTATTTATGAAAATTAGAAAAGAATCATTTTTAAATACAATCTATAATAAAAGATCTTGGGAAGATATCTCCATAGGTTTTCAAAATAAACAATTTAGGAAACCAAACATATATAACAGCAAATTTTGGTTTCATTTTAGCAATGTGTATGTGGGTAATAAATATGTTCAATCTAGAACTGATTGTTCAAATTGTGTTTTATTGAATCAAGATATTCATGATATCTTATTTGAAAAAAAATCAGTTGATAATATTTCATCATTTTAAATAATTTAATTAAAAAACTAAAATATATTATTATAAAAAATTAATTTAAGAATTTTATTTATGAAACAAACCATTAATTTTATAGTTGAAGAAGCTGAAAATAATTTAAGGCTTGATTTACTAATAAACAAAAGAAAAAACTTGATTAGCAGAACTAGAATTAAAAACTTAATTCTTAATGGTAAACTAATGATAAATAATAAAATGGTAATAAGCCCTTCCAAAAAAGTATTAATTGGAGATAAAATAGAGTTTCAGATTCCTGAGCCTAAAGATGCCACGTTAAAACCTTTTAACTTTAAGTTAGAGATTGTCTATGAAGATGACGATTTATTAGTAATTAATAAACCAGCGGGAATAATAATGCATCCTGGAGCAGGTAATTATGATGAGACAATTGTAAATGCTTTAATGCATTATAGTAATACAGACTCTTTATCTACAGTTGGTGATGAACTGCGTCCTGGTATCGTTCATAGAATAGATAAGGATACCTCTGGATTAATTGTTATTGCAAAAAATAATGAAACACATGAAAATTTATCCCATCAATTTAGCGAACATTCAATTACTAGGGTTTACCAACTTTTAATCTGGGGAAAACTTAGACCTTCGTCTGGAAAAATTGATACCTTTATCACTCGAAGTTCGAAAAATAGACAAATGATGGAAGTAAGTAGTTCTAAAGGTAAAAGAGCAATTACAAATTATAAAACTATTGAAGTTTTTGAAAATGACAAAACACCTACATTAAGTTTTGTTGAATGTAGATTAGAAACTGGACGCACGCACCAAATAAGAGTTCACATGACTCACATGGGTAATAGCATTATGGGTGATGGTAAATATAAAAAAAAATATAAAAAACTTAAAAATATTGACACAAATTTAGAAAATTTAATTTGTAAATTAAACAGACAATTTCTACATGCTCAAACGTTAGGTTTTATTCACCCAAAAACTAATGAGGAGATGGTCTTTACCTCAATTTTGCCACAAGAACTTGAAAATATTCTAACATTGCTTAGAAATACTAGTAAATAAAGTCTTGAAATAATATCACGGTCAACTAAATAAATACTAATCATGAGCACTACTATGAATAACAACCTGCCAACACTTTCTAACGAAGGTGGTTTATCCGCTTATCTTGAGCAGATTAAAAAGTTTCCTATGCTCGAGGCTGAAGAAGAATATATGTTAGCAAAAAATTGGAAGGCAACAGGAAATATAAAATCTGCAGAAAAGTTAGTAACAAGTCATCTTAGACTTGTTGCAAAAATTGCAATGGGATACCGAGGATATGGTCTTCCAGTAAATGAAATGATTTCTGAAGGAAATGTAGGATTAATGCAAGCTGTAAAGAAATTTGAACCAGAAAAAGGTTTTAGATTGGCTACATATGCAATGTGGTGGATCAAAGCATCTATACAAGAATATATATTAAGATCTTGGAGCCTAGTAAAAATAGGAACAACAACTGCTCAAAAAAAATTATTTTTTAATCTAAAAAAAATTAAAAATCAAATTGCACCTCAATCTGAAGGTGATTTAAGACCAGAACATGTAAATGAAATAGCAAATAAACTTGATGTTAGTAAAGATGAAGTAGTTTCAATGAATAGAAGACTGTCAGGTAAAGAATTTTCTCTTAATGCTCAAGTTGGTGAGGATGGAGATGAGTGGCAGGATTGGTTGGTTGATAAAGAATTAGATCATGATTTAAAATTTGCTCATCAAGAAGAGATGGTTCAAAGACAAGGTTTGTTAAAAGACTCCATAAAAATATTAAATGAAAGAGAAAGAGAAATTTTATATTCAAGAAGATTAAATGATGAACCTACTACACTGGAAGACTTAAGTAAAAAGTATAAAATTAGTAGAGAAAGAATTAGACAAATTGAGAATAAAGCTTTTGAGAAACTTCAAAAACACATGCTGTTATCTGCTAAATCAAAAAATTTACTACCTGTTAACTAAACTTCAAAAGGATTTTCTAAAAGAATAGTGTCTTCTCGTTCAGGGCTTGTCGAAATACTTGAAACCTTAGTTCCAATAAAGTCCTCTAGCGCATAAATATATTTTTTTGCATTCTCGGGTAAAGCCTCAATATTTTTTATTCCTTGAGTAGAGCTTTTCCATCCAGGAAAAGTTTTATAAATTGGTTTTATTTTTAGTTGATCTTCAACGGCTGCAGGCAAATAATCCATTCTTTTTCCATCCAATTCGTACTCAACACACATTTTAATTTCATCTAATTCATCTAAAACATCTAATTTAGTCAGTGCAATACCATCTATTCCTGAAATTTTAATTGTTTGTCTTACTAAGACCCCATCAAACCAACCACATCTTCTTTTTCTGCTTGTAACAGTACCAAATTCTTTTCCTCTTGACCCAAGTAATTCTCCAATATCATCAGTTAGTTCAGTGGGAAAAGGACCTTCGCCTACTCTTGTTGTGTAAGCTTTAGTTATTCCAAGAACATAATGAATAGAATTTGGTCCACAACCAGTTCCAGTCGCAGCACTAGAAGCTACAGTGTTCGAGGATGTTACAAAGGGATATGTTCCATGATCAACATCAAGTAAAATTCCTTGTGCGCCTTCAAATAATATTTTCTTTTTTTGTTTTTTGAATTCATCAATTCTAAGCCATACAGGCTGAGAAAACTTAAGTATTTCTGGTGCAATTTTTAACAAGTCCGCTTTGAGTTTATCTTTTTCAAAGATTCTCTTACCTAAGCCTTTTCTAATTGCATTGTGGTGTAAAAGTACAGTTTCTAATCTATGATCAAGATTACTCTCCGACAATAAATCCATAACTCGAATTGATCTTCTTCCAACTTTATCTTCATAAGCAGGGCCAATTCCTCTTCTTGTAGTTCCAATTTTTCCTTTTCCAGCAGCATCTTCTCTTATCTCATCCATTTCTCTGTGAAATGGTAAAATTAAATTAGCAGATTCTGAAATTATAAAATTATCTATATTAACCTCAACACCTTTAGATTTAATTTCTTTAATTTCTTCCAATAATGCCCAGGGATCAACAACAACTCCATTGCCAATAATTGAAATTTTATTTTTTCTTACAATTCCAGAAGGTAACAACCTTAACTTATACGTGACTCCATCTATAACTAAAGTATGCCCCGCATTATGTCCGCCTTGGAATCTAATTACAACATCTGCTTGGTCTGACAGCCAATCAACGATTTTTCCTTTACCTTCATCTCCCCACTGTGATCCAACAACTACAACGTTTCTCATTATCTAAATTCTTTTTCTATTGTTATCGAGCTTAAATGGTTAATCGGTCCATGGCCTTTACCAAAGTTAATCTTAGAATTAATTGAATTATTTACATACTTAGTTGCAAGCTCACAAGATTTCTTTAGTGTTTTTCCACATCCAAAAAATGAAGTAATAGCTGAAGATAAAGTGCAACCAGTTCCATGTGTATTATTAGTTGTAATTCGATTGTTTTTAAAAATCATAATCTCTTTTTTATTAACAAAAATATCTTGGACTATTTTAGAATTTAGATGCCCCCCTTTAATAAATACATTTTTAGCACCAAGGTTTAACAGCTTGCTTGCTGCATAAATCATATCTTCTTTACTTTTAATCTTTGTATTAGTTAAGATTTCTGCTTCAGGAATATTTGGAGTTATTAAACTAACCATTTTAATCAATTTATTTTTTAGTAATTTTATTGCTTCATTATCAATTAGCTTTGCACCTCCTTTGGCTACCATAACTGGATCTAAAATAATTTTATTAACTTTTATTATGTCTAAAGATTTAATAACAGACTTGATAACTTTAGAAGAGTGCAACATGCCAATCTTGATTGCATCAGGCCTAATATCTTTTGAAGTAAATTCTATTTGTTTAGATATTTCTTTTGGATTTATTGGGATTATTGATTTTACACCTGTGGTATTTTGAACTGTAACTGCTGTGATTGCTGTCATGGCATAGGATCCTAGAGCAGTGACTGTTTTAATATCAGCTTGAATGCCAGCTCCACCAGAAGAGTCCGATCCAGCAATTATCAATATTTTTGCTTTAGGTTTCAATTTATTTTATTTTTTTCCTAATAATTTCTAAACAATTCAGTAAAAGTTTTTTATTTATACCTTCTCCCATAATCCTTATTTTAGATTCTGTTCCTGACTTTCTAACTAGGATTCTTCCCTGATTTTTTATTAATTTTTCAGCTTTTTTAATAGAACTTCTTACATCGATATTATTTATTATATTTTTATCTTTTACTTCAATATTTTCTAGGATTTGTGGAGTTTTAATAAAAGTATTAAAAAAATTACTAGCCCTTTTCCCTTTTCTTAGAGAAAATAATACTTCTAAAGCAACCAACAAACCATCTCCTGTAGTTGCAAATTTACCTAAAATAATATGACCTGATTGTTCACCTCCAAGATTAAAATTATATTTTTGCATTTTTTCTTTTACATATCTGTCCCCAACATTTGCTCTTATAAATTTTATATTCTTTCCTTTAAAAAATTTTTCTAAACCATAATTAGACATTAGAGTGCCAATCACACCTCCTTTTAGCATTTTTTTTTGTTTCCACCTTAGAGCTATTGCTGCAATTATTTGATCTCCATCAATGATATTACTTTTTTCATCACACAAAATAATTCTATCCGCATCGCCATCTAAAGAAATACCAAGGTGTGCTTTATATTTTTTTACTGCATTTTTAATTTTACTTGGATGTGTTGAACCACAATTTTTATTAATATTTAATCCATTTGGTTTTGCACCAATTGTAAACACTTTTGCTCCAAGGGATTTTAATAATTCTGGACCTGCTTTATAGCCAGCTCCATTTGCACAATCTATTACTATTCTTAAACCTATAAGGTTAAAATCCTTTGGAAAATTTTTTTTTAAAATTTTAATATATTCATCATTTGCTGTTTCCAGTCTTTTAACTCTCCCTAATTTTTGTGGTCGACTTAAATTGTTATCAATTTTTTTATCAATTAATTTTTCTATTTTTTTTTCAATTTTGTCAGATAATTTTAGACCATCTGGTCCAAATAATTTTAGACCATTGTCGGAATAAGGATTATGTGAAGCTGTTATCATAATGCCCATATTAGCCTTCATTTTTCTTGTTAGCATTGCAAGACCATTCGTTGGTAAGGGACCCAAAGTATAAACATGCATGCCTGCTGAAGTTAACCCCGATACTAAAGCAGGCTCAAGTGTATAACCTGACAACCTAGTATCTTTTGCAATAATAGCTAATTGTTTTGTTTTTTTTTGAATTTTAAAATATGTTCCTGATGCTAATCCAAACTTGAAAAACATATCACCATTAATATTCTTGCTATTAACTAATCCTCTGATGCCATCTGTGCCAAAATATTTTTTTGTCATTAGTTTTGGATTATGTTTTTAAATACTTTTATACTTTGCATTAATTCCTTTACGTCATGTATTCTCAAAATTTGCACCCCTTGTGAGGCTAAATAAAGAGACGAAGCAACTGTTCCCCCAGTTCTATTTTCTGTATCATTTATGCCAGCAATTTCTTTGATAAATCTTTTTTTTGACACACCCACTAATATAGGAAAACCAAGTGTATGAAAAATAGAAATATCCCTTATTAAATTCATATTATGTTTCAATTTTTTTCCAAAACCTATACCTGGATCAATTATTATATTATTATGTATCCTGGTAAGCGTACTTTACCAAAAAAACATATGAGTGTAAATGCTGTAAATATAAATGGTGGATTTACTTACATAAATGGTAATAATATATATATAGTAAGATATCAAGATTATGAAAAAGTAATATTACATGAGTTATTACATCATAATATTACTATGCATTACGATGGTTGGAAACCTCATAATTTGCAAATATTAAAAAAACTCAGCAATATTAGTGAAAGACAATTACTAATACCAAATGAAGCCATCATTGAAACTTTTGCATGTATATTAAATACAATATTTTATTCACTTGAAACAGGCAAGAAATTTAAAGAGTTATTAAAAAAAGATAAAGAACATAGCTTAAAAATTGCTAAAAATGTATTAGACCATCAAGGTGATTACAAATGGTTTGAAAAAACAAATTGTTATTGTTATGTTGTATATAAAACAATATTATATGTATATATCAATGATTTTTTGAAAATATATAAATGTAGAAATGATGATGATATTACACATTTTATAATTAAATACTTTCCAAAATTAAAAACCAAATTAAAGAGAATTAAGGGGAAAGGTAAATCATTAAAACAAACAATATTTTGAGTACATAATTTTATTTTTATTTAAATTTTATAAAACTTTAAAATTTAAAGAGATTATTAAAATTATGTACTCAAAATATAAAATGCTTTATATAAAACAATACAATATTAATTAATAATAGAGGTATATATGTCTATAGAAGACGTTAATTATTTGAAAGCAAATAGTATTAAACAAACATATACTTTTTTAATTGATAGTAGTGATAGAGATAGAACTATTTACCCAGACCCAAACAACTATGTTGTTGAGTTTAGTACGCCTTTTAAAAATATTATAGGTATGGAAATTATTGATGCAAGTATACCAAGAACGATGTATAATGTGGATACAGATAATAATTCAATATATTATTATATTGGTAAAGATGATAATGATAGTCTTATAAAAGATGGCGTGACAGATGAAATAGAAGCCGACGCAGTTATAACAAATGCTTCGATAGTAGATAATAAATTTTTAAATATTAATGATAAAGGATATGTATATATTAAAAATGTAGTAAATTTATACAATATATATAATTCAGGTGGTATAGGTGGAGAAACAAAAGGAATTACAATTAGTTTAAAATTAACTGCATCTTCATTATATAATTCTATTGGTGCTAATAATTCATATACTTTATTATATTTCAGCTATAATCATTTAATAAATCCAAAAACATCTGAAAATGCACCAATAATAGTAAAATTAATTAGACTAGATAAAGAAAACCAAATTTATGATTTATTGTTTGAAATTGGTAATGATACTAATAAAAAAATAATCTATAATATTAATTTAGATAATTTTACTCATATTGTATGGACAATATCTGAAAATAACACATGGCATATACATATAAAAGATAATATATCAACTAAATTAGAAACACATTTCTCATCTATTGGAATAAAAAATGTATTTTATACAGATAAATATATTGGAAAACGCTTTGATTTACATGATGGTGACTGGGATACGGAAAAATTAAATATTAAAGATTTTAAAATATATAATAGAGTACTAAATGAAAAAGAGGTATATGATTGTTATTATAATAATCATAGCAATACTATAAGTAACTTAATAATATGGTATAAAATGAATAAAATTATTGATAATACATTGCAAAATTTTGGTTTTGGTCATAAAAAAACAATTAATTACAAAGATGTATTTAAAAAATTGGACATTATGCCAGGTGATTATACACTAAAAACATTTTTTACTAATTATGATGAATTAAATAATTTTGAAATAGGTTTCAAAGAACACTCTGACCCATCAGAGTTAACAAATTTAATGGATATATATTCACAAAAACCTTTTATTTTAGATATGAAAAGATCTACGATATCTGAAAATTTAGGATTTGATTTGTATGCTAATAAAAATACACAAGGTAGATATACATACAAAGATATTTATAGATATAATGATAATATGGTGAAAATATTTCATAGTGTCTTAAATGATAATCAAGTTAAATACTTTGATTATGGTAAAGTAGATATATATAAAATAGTATCACCTGGTATTATATATTTTATTGGTAATAAATATATTGTCATGAAATGTCCAGAGATTGAAGAGCATTTATATGGTTCATTATCATATTCTAAATATACATTAGGTTTGGCAAAATTTCGTGTTGATAGTGTAGGTATTAATAGTGAAAGATTAAGTATTACAAAATTACCAGTAAGAGAGTTTCACCCAATAGGTAAGTTAGCAAAAATGACACTTAGATTTGAAACAAACAATGGAACACTTTATGATTTTAAAGGAGTAAATCATAATATTGTGTTTGCTATATATTATTATGAACCAATACAGAAAAAATTTCCAGAAGGATCACTATTAAATCCTGAATATAAAATGAATTATCTTGAATATCAATATAATCAAGAAGAAATAGAAGGAGATAGCGATGATGATGAAGAAGATTTTTCCAGAGATAATATTATGGATTATAAGAAAAAAGAAAATATGTATAGTGAAGAAGGTATGCTATTACAACAATACAATAATTTTTTCGTTAATGAGAATGAATCTTCTTCATCAGAAGAAGATTAATTTACTTATTTAATATTTGATATTAATTCTTCAACTTCTAATTTTCTTAATTTATCATCTTCAATACTTTTTTTAATTTTATCTTTTTTATCTTTTGTTATTTTGGCACAATCTTCTAAAAGTTTTAAAACTTCTTTTTTTTTGTCACCTAGTGAAAGAAATGGGTTAGTATCATCTTCGGCATCTTGTGGACTTTGAAATGTTACATCAAAATCTGAATTGTATCCTTCACCACCATTATCAATAGTAACACTTGTTATTTCACCATTTTTTACAATAGCCGTTGCTTCTGCTTTAACACCACCCAATGGAGTTTCTCCAAAATCTATTGTTGGTACATAAACGTAACCTTTTCCCGGATTTGTCATTTCTATTTTAGATATAGCACCAAGTTTTACTATTGTTTCTAATCCTGTTCCTGCTCCTTTAAAATTAACTTTTGGTGCTGATGTATATCCACTGCCACTCTTTGTTACTTTAATTTCTGTAACTTTTCCATCAGCTATTAATGATGTGCCTTCTGCCCTGACACCACCTTCTTCTTCGGGTTCAGAAAACTCAATAGTAGTACCTTCTTCAACACCAGAACCACCATTGGTAACCTCTACTTTTGAAACGCCACCAATTTTAGCTTTTCCAGTAGCTGTTACTTTTTCACCTTCTGTTTCAAATCTTTCAATAGTATTTTTACTATAACAAATATATAACATTACAATGAAAATACAAATTGCTAATATTAATGATATATAATTGAATATCATTTCATAATCCATATTTTTATTATTATAATCTGTTATACTAAAAGATTATTTATTTTATAAATAATAAATTTATATTTATATAAGTAGGATATTATGACTGATTTAAATTTATTATATGGTTCAGATGATAATTTGATAGGTGACCAAATAGGAGAAAGAGAAGGTGAAAGAATGTATTCTTCGCAATTATCAAGCCAACAATTACATAAAATGGCTTTACAACCTAGTACGGAACAAGAAGAAAAACAGCAACAAAAGATGCAACAACAACAGATGCAACAACAACAGATGCAACAACAACAGATGCAACAACAACAGATGCAACAACAACAGATTCAACAACAACAGATGCAACAACAACAGATGCAACAACAACCTCAACATGTACAACAACAAAAACCTGTGCAAAAAGAAGATAGTAATTCGAGAAGACGTGTTGAATACACTTTTATGGATAAAATGAATATGAAAAAAACAGAGATTATTAAACTTGCTTTATTCTCATTAGTAATTGTTCTAGGTATATCAATTGATAGAATGATAACACATTATATAAGCAAATATATTGGAGATAATGTATTAACTGATTTTCAAGAGTTATTATTAAGAATTAGCTATCCAATAGCAATATTTTTACTATTATGGATATTTAAAGCAATATAAATTATTTTTATTTTAATATTTTATAAATACATATATTAAGATTAACAAATGAGTTTTAGCGATTTAGTAGATACTGCTATTAGAGTTTACAATAGTGATAATACAAGAATAATAGATAATATATTTTTGTTTGTAATTATTTTAATATTTTTAACAATATTATTATTGAATTTACTAGATATCATTCAATTTTTAATAAGTAGATATAATATATTATCAGAACCAGTTAATTCATGTTCTCCATATAATGATAGTTTATATCAAAAATATTGCAATTTATATGAAACTAATTCATTGATTGTTGATCAAAAAACATTAATGTGGTTTACAATATATTTTATATTGTTTATTATATTTTGGTTTAATTATATTGTTGATGCTTTATCATATGTAAGAATTATTAAAGAAATAAAGTTAGTTGGATATAGTAAATATTTTAATTATGATTTAACAAATAAAACTGATTATAATTTCTTAAAATATTTATCAATTTATATATTGATAGTATTTTTAATATTAATATATTATATTTATAATTATTATAATAATTTAAATGTTATTGATACAGAAGTTTACGGTAATATGAAGGAGATAAATGATGAATTTGAAAAATATATAATACCTGAACTATATCAAGAATTAATTAAGAATGATGGTAATAGCTTGCCCAAAAAATTATCTAATTTTATTTAAAATGAAAAAAAAAATTATTTTAAGACTTTCAAATGAAATAGGTAACCAAATGTTCATGTATGCTTCTGCATATTCAATATCAAAAAAAATGAATAGAGAGTTATTTTTAGATAATGAAACAGCTTTTTTATCAAAAAAGAATATAAGTAAATTTGGTTTAGATAACTTTAGAATATCCACATCCATTTCGGACGATAAATTTAAATTTAAAACATCATTAGGCTATTTTAAAAGAAAATTTTTGATCAAATCAGATTTTTTAAGATCAAAAAAAAAATTTTATTTAGAAACAAAAGATAAAAATAAAATTACTAATTTTGATGAAAGTTTTATTGATGAAAATTATGATGATATTTTTTATTTAGAAGGACATTTTGAAAGTCCAAAATATTTTGAAATTCATGAAAAAGACTTAAGAAAGGAATTTAGAT
>ERZ651776.2569-NODE-2569-length-19447-cov-6.535364_pt1 | contig 19447 bp, 13 predicted proteins | sample MGYA00514761_ERZ651776 | MGnify/ENA metagenome assembly ERZ651776 | reverse complement strand
GGAAGGAAAAACGAGAAAGTCCAAACGCATCGTCGAGAAAATCCAAAAAGGCATCACCTACGACAAATACAAACACTTGCACTCGCCAATCCTGTCCCCAGGAAGACGACGAAAGAACGGAAAGAAAGGAGCGAAGAGAAAGAGAACGCAACACGAGTGCGATGTGTGCGAGAAGAGTTTTCGTACATCTGGTGTTTTGAAAGTCCACATGCGTATTCACACGAACGAGAAACCGTACGAATGCCATGTTTGCGAGAAGAGATATCGTCAATCTAGTGGTTTGAAATACCACATGCGTCGCTACCATTAGCTCTTGTCAATATACTCCCAGTACACACATACATACATACCGGTAGTACAACACCTTTACGCCTTTAGCATCACGTGCTTTAAATCGAATACTTTTTAAAGATCAAAAACACCATTTTCACTGCGAACAAAACGAGAGAGCAGAAAGCACTCGTTTTTCTCCATTTCCACTTCACGCGCATTATCACACACACAAACGCAAAATCAAAATGTCCGACCCTCCTCCCGATGCAGAGAAGGAGGAGGAACAAAAAGACTTCCCCACGACTACGTTCGACCCGAAATTGGAATCGTTCTTCGACGGTTTGTTCACCGCCGACGGAAACGACGACGGAAAATCCAATTTTCGTCCTGACGGCGCCGTCACGAATGGCAAAACGAACAAGAACAATACTAATGGTGGGAGAGGAGAAAAAGACGACGATGAAAGAAAAAGGGGGACGTCCTCCTCCTGGGACTTCTCCAAATATAAAGGCGAAGCCGAGGAGGAGTTGAAACGCGAGAACAAGACGAGCGTGGACGAGAAGATTCAGAGGAAAAGGAGAGAGAGAAAAGAGGAGAGTGAGAGCGAGGAAGAGGAAGAGGAAGAGGATGCGCCGGCGTGGCAAGGGAACACCACCACGCGAGAAGAAGGAAAAGGAGGAGGAGAAGACGACGAAGAATTAACAACGAGCGATGATGATGATGATGGTGAAGATGATGACGATGATGATGATGAAGATGCGACGCGACGCGCGAGGAAGAATACTAAGAAGAAGACATCCTCGAAGAGTTCCAACAAATCATCCAAATCGGAAAAAAAGTACACGGAACGCGCCGTCGCGAAAGACGGGACGACGTTTTCTGCGCAGTGTTTTAGTGATTTGCACTTATCGAGACCGCTGTGCCGAGCGTGCGAGAAGTTAGGATACGCGACGCCGACGCCGATTCAAGCGGCGATTATCCCAATCGCGCTGACCGGGAGAGACGTGTGCGGGCGAGCGCAAACCGGGAGCGGGAAGACGGCGGCGTTTGCGTTGCCTTTACTGGAGAGGATGCTGCACAGACCGAAGAATGCGGTGAGTGCGATACACGTCGTGATAATGGTACCGACGAGAGAGTTAGCCGTGCAGTGCGCGCAAATGATTCAGCGGTTGGGCGAATATACGAACGTGCAAGTGGCGACCATCGTCGGCGGGTTATCCATGGAAAGGCAAGCGGCGGCGTTGAGGCAAAGACCGGAAATTGTCGTCGCGACACCGGGTAGATTGATCGATCACGTGAGGAACACGCACTCGTTTGGTTTTGAGGACGTCGCCGCGGTCGTTTTAGACGAAGCCGATCGGTTATTAGAGATGGGCTTTTTAGAGGAGATTAAAGAAATCGTGAGGAACATGCCGAGACAGAGACAAACGTTGTTATTCAGCGCGACGTTAACGAGCGCGGTGGAGGAGTTGGCCAGTTTATCCATGAGAAACCCAGCGCGATTGTCCGCGGATTCCTTGGGCACCACGCCGATGACGCTAACCGAGGAAATCGTGAAAATCAAACCGCAATTCGTGGCCAAGAAAGAGGCGCATTTGTTATCGCTCTTATCGAGATCGTTCAAAGGGAAAGAAACCATCGTGTTTGCGAAAACAAAAGTCCAAGCGCACCGATTGAAAATAGTTTTAGGTCTTTCAAACATTAAAGCGTGCGAATTACACGGCGACATGACCCAAACGCAACGATTAGCCGCGTTGGAAGACTTTAGATCCAACGCCGAAACGAAAATTATGGTCGCCACGGATGTTGCCGCGAGAGGTTTGGACATCGCCTCGGTCGATTTGGTCGTTTCGTACGACGCGCCGAAGAACGTGGCGTCGTATTTACACAGAGTTGGGAGAACAGCACGGGCTGGGAGGAAAGGGGTCGCCATCACATTCATGGAAGAATACGACAGAGCGTTGGTGAAGACGTTGCAAAAGAGAGGTCAAAAATTGCAATCGAGAATCGTGCCCAGAGACGTGGTGGACGAATGGCACGAGAAAATTGAAGGCTACGCCGCGCAAATCGAAGAAATAGAAGAGGAAGAGCGAGCGGAAAAGCACATGCAAAAAGCCGAGATGGAAGCGACGAAAGCGGAGAACATGTTGGAACACGCGAACGAGATTAAATCGAGACCGAAAAAGACGTGGTTTGAAAGCGAGAGAGATAAGATGGCGAATAAGAAAGCCGCGGCGAAAGCGATGGGGAAGCAAGGCATAGATTTACTCGAGGACGATTTGGAATTAGGCGATATGCCTTCAAGGTTTGGTGGTGGGAAAAACGACAACGAAAAGAATAAGAAGAAACGAAAGAAGAGCGAAGAAGAAGACGAGAAAGAATCGCTCGCGAACCCGTCTCGTCTCCCGTCTTCCAAAAAAGGCCGCCGCGCGTTAGCCGCCAAACAGCGCGCGCAAAAAGAAAACGAATACGACGACGAATACGCCGATTCCGACGACGAAACTGGTAAAACCAAAACCAAAATCAACCGAACGCGAAAAGTCACGCAAGGCGTCAAATCGGTCAAGAAACTCGAACGGGACGCGAGATTACAAGGCGTCACGGGGAAAAAAGCGCTGAACGCGTTCAAAGCCATGAATAATAATAACAACAACAACCAAAAGAAGAAGAAGAAAGAGACGACAACCGACACCAAACGCTCCTCCTTCGGGAAAAGAGGTTTCGACGAGAAACCGATTAAACGTAAAGTAAACGCGAGCAAATCTAGGCACAAAAAACGACGGTAGTAGTTAAAAAAATCCGCGCGCAAACAACACGAGCGACAGATCATCAGTGCTTCTAAGGTTTACGTCGTCAAAATTGAAACAGCCGCCCAGATGACTGTTCGCTCTTTAGGTCCTTAAACATTTTTTGGGAAGTGGTGGTAAAAGAGGCGTTTTATGAAAACAAAGAAAACAGCTCCAAAAAATTCGTGGTTCCTATTAAGTGTACATAACGGGTAATTGAGCGCCACAGAACATATAACATAACGTATCTTCTCGATCTGTCTCGACAGAAACTTTTTCCGCCACAAAAAACTCTAAGAACGAGCGTCTGTACTGTACCACACCCCGAGAAAGAAAAGAGAGAGACCTCCTCCCTGTTGGAGAAAAGGCGAGACAAGGAGGAGGATTACGCGACAGATTACACGTAACGCGCAGAAGACACGCACAGAGTGCAACAGAGACAGAGAGAGGAGGACGACAAAAGCGACGATGATGCTGAAGACGTGTGCGTCCTGTGTTGTTTCTCAACAAAATGGAAAATCGAAACGTCGTCCTTTTTCTCCCCAGAGATCAAATCTTTTGACGAACAACGCGCGTCGTTTACGTCGCCCTTTCAATACTCACGCGCTCGTTGAAGACGAGAACAGCGATAATGATAACAGATCCGCCGAGAACATTTTGGAGAAAATGCCGAAGAAGCTTGAACCTCCGCAGAGAGATACCGGCATACCGAGCGAATTGGACATCAACATCGACATAGATGAAGGTACTATATTTAGGGTTTTTGGCTTTTGTGATGGGGTGTCGTGAGGGAACAACACGTCAACTCTCTCTTTCTCTCTTTAAACTCTTTTAAACTCTCTTCGTTTCCGCGAAGAACAACACGGCATCTATATACCGAGACTGACCAAATCGCATCTTCTCTTCTTATATTACAGAACACACGAAAAAGATGAAAGGTATCGATCCGGAAACCGGGAACTCGTGGTTCCGGGAAAGCGGCGTCGATCGAGGCGAAGGCGGGTATCGGTGTCGATGGACGGTGAAAGGCGGGGCGGCGCCGGATAAGAGCTGGGAGTATAGGGAGACGCACTGGGAGAAAGCGGATTTGAGCGGGTACCGAGAGTTGGGCGCGGAGAAGAGCGGGTTCAACGAGAAAGGAGAGACGTGGTGGGAGACGTGGAGGGAGTTGTATAACACGTCGGAGAGTAGTAGTAGTAGTAGCGAGGAGAATAATAACGAGAATAATAATAATAGCAACGACGACGATCATCATCCGTTATCGGCTTCGTGTTGTCAGATGGTTGAACGCTCCGCCGATAAGTGGGCGCGACACGTGGACACGAATTCAGATTCCTCGCGAGAGTGGCAAGAGAAGTGGTGGGAACGGTTTAGCTCGGAAAACACGTGCGATCGAGGCGTGGAAAAGTCCGGACGAGAAAATAGACACGCGTGGTGGGAGAAATGGGGCGAACACTACGATCCAAACGGTATTTCCTTGCGATGGACGGATAAATGGGCCGAAAACGATAAAGGCGTTCGGTGGGGCGATAAGTGGGAAGAGCGCTTGAAATCAACCTCCGGAGACGGCGCGAAAAGTGGCGAAACGTGGCGAGAAGAACCGAACGGGGAGGTTTGGAGACGAACGTGGGGTGAAGAGGTATTCGAGAACGGCGAGGTGAGGAAATATGGCGAATCAACGACGGACGAGAAATGGGACGTGACGACGAGGACGGGCGAAAGCGCCAAAACGCCGTATTTCGACGGCGGGAAACCAGACACCTGGGAAGAGGCGCTGAGGAAAAGCGAAAAGTTATTGAACATTCAGTTAGACGATTCTTCGACGGACGAGAGCGATTACGAGTAGAATTCATGATGCTGCGCATATATATTTGTAATTATATAGCACTTTTTATTAGAACGCCGACGCGCTTTTATATATTAAACAACAACAATTTTAGTAGCGATAACAATTTGACGATTATATGATGATGATTAAAACTCCATGTCGGCGGCGGCGTTGGAATTTTTGTTCAGCGCGTTGCTCTCGTTCAACACGTTGTTGTTCATCATCATCTTCTTCTTCTTCTCCTCCTCGTTGGCGACTTTCAATTTCGACCAGAAGCACCTCTCGAACGTTTCCAACGCTTTACCCATGGCGGTTTTCTTGACGGCGTTTTCATCCGCGCCAAATTTTTTGTACTCTTGCAACAACTCGTGCACTTTCGGCGCGTCCGAGGAAAACGGATCGAACGCGTCGCAGTTGCTCGGATCGATCGGGACGCACACGCGACCGGTTTTCGGGTGGACGCAAAACGGCGCCTTGAGCAAGTGATTCATGTGTTTGGAAACTTCCGCGTCCAAACGAGGGTACACGTGGGAAAAAATAATCGTCTGTAAGCACCTCGTCAAATCCCAGTTCGTGTTCTTTCCTCTCAACTCGTCCTCCACGGCTTTTACGATTCGTTGCCATCGCCACGTGTTGACGTCGATGTCCCCGTCTCTCGATACCGTCGGCATCTTGTTGTTGTTAAAATCAAACTCCGCTTTTTGACGCACGGTCGCGTCTGGAATCATGCTCAAAATCGTTTCGAAGTGCTTCTTCGATTCCATGAGTTTCTGCGCCGGTAAAAACTCCTTCTCCCAAAACGGCTTCAACACCTTCCAATACGCCTCCTCCAATCTCGGGTGCATCTTCGCCCTTTTCCCGCTCCCGAAACTTAAGTTTGTCTTCTTCTTCTCGCCGCCGCCTTCGACGCCTTTAAACACGGAAAAGTATTCCGCCACCGCGCTTCTCTCCTCGTCCGATAACTTCCTCGCTCTTTCATCGCACACCCACGCGTGAATCCCTCTTCTCCCGGAATACACCCACAAAATATGTTCAAACCCAAAATCCTCTCTCAACCCCACGTCCAAAACCTTCACGGCGCAATTCATCAAAGGCCAACACTTTGGGCAAATCTTCGCCTGGTCGCAGCACGTCCGGACGTCGTCGTAATCCGTCATGTCGATATCAAACACCAACTCTCTTTCCACCGGTTTAAAGGACCCTCCGTACGCGAGTCTGTTCTTCGGGTTGTGTGAGAACACCGGTCCGATATCGATTTTGCCCGGGACTTTGGTTTTCAAATCTTTCCGTAAACTCTTTTCATCCGCGTAGGAGTTGTACCGGACGAAAATCTCGCCTTTTAAGGTGAAGCAAAACTCTCTGTTTTGGATGAATTGTTGCTGATCCTTTCGCGATTCCTTCGACGACGTCGCGCCTTCGTAAGAAAGCCACTCGAAGAGTTGTTTCGAAGGGAAAATGTGCGCGTAATACGGACGCATTAACGAGTGCACATCGACCGCTTCTTCCTTTACTAATGCTTGATTCTTTTCAAAATCATCATCATCTTCCATGAGCTTTTGTCGCTTCACATCTTCTTTTCTCTCACCACTTTCCCCCAAAGTCTCGTTGGTCGTCGTCATCGCGGGCTTCTTCTTCTTCTTCTTTAATAAAGCAACTCTCTCTCTCTCTCTCGCGTTTGCGCGCGATATTACCTTCTCCCTCTTAAAGTGATGAACCGATTTCAAAATTCAAAATCCTTCCAAAGAAAAAGAGGAAACAAATAATTTAGGGTATCAATTTAGGGTATCAAAAACGGGAGTAGCCTATTAAGTTTTGTTCTTTTTTCCTCGACTCCTTCCTTGTAGGGAAAAAAGGACAGACATCTGCGTTATATTCTTTCCCTTTTCTCTCTCGTGTTTACGCGAAGAAGTTTAAGAAGAGGAGAAAGACCCAAACTTTGCGCGCGATAATAAACAACACGCGCGCGCGACGACGGGAGAGAAGAGGTTTGAGAAAGTTTTTGTTGTTGGTATTTGTGTGAGAAAGACACGGAGTACGCGCACGAATCATTTCATTACATCATCCATCATGAGTAAAAATGCGGAGGAAATCATCAAATCTCACGCGGAATTATTCCCTCCTTTGCAAGTGAAACTGGCGTTAAAATTGTGCTCGAACGAGTGCGACCAAGGGCACTTATTCTCGGACTGGGATTCGACTTCGAGAGGAGACGATGAAAAGAAGAAAAAGATGATGCACCAGCTGGAGCTTTTGGACAAAAACTACCAACCCGGAGGTCTTTGCGAGTACATCAAAAACGCGAAGAAACTCTTAAAACAAGCCAAGGAAGGGCAAAATCCATTCGACGGGTGGCACCCATCCGTACCAAAAGGCGAAAACGTTGAATACGGATCGAAGAAGCACCGAGAGTTGGAGAAAATTGGTTTGAAACAGGCGAAGAAAACCGCGTTCGTGTTAGTGGCGGGCGGGTTAGGCGAACGGTTGGGGTATAAAGGGATTAAAGTGAGATTACCGGTGGAACGAGCGACGATGGAGACGTATTTGGGGTTATACGTGAAGTCTATTTTAGCGATTCAAGAAACCGACGAGGTGGTGAGAACGTCCGGGCAAAAGATTGACGTGCCGTTGGCGATTATGACGTCGGAAGATACGCACGCGATGACGGTGGACTTGTTGGAATCGAACGACTATTTCGGCGCGAAGAAGACGCAAATTACGCTGATGAAACAAGAAAAAGTCCCGTGTTTAGTGGATAACGACGCGCACTTGGCGTTAAACGACGAGGATAAGTATGTGTTACAAACGAAACCGCACGGCCACGGCGACGTGCACTCGTTGTTACACCAATCGGGCTTGTTGAAAAAATGGAAACAAATGGGCGTGAAGTGGGTGACATTTTTCCAAGACACGAACTCGTTGGTCTTTCGAGTCATTCCTGGTGCACTCGGGGTGTCGAAATCGAGAGATTTCGAGTTCAACTCTTTGTGCGTGCCGCGAAAAGCGAAAGAGGCGGTTGGCGGCATCGCGCAGTTGACGCATACGGACGGTAGAAAGATGACGATTAACGTCGAGTATAATCAGTTGGATCCGCTGTTAAGAGCGAGCTCGAGCGATGGATCCGGAGACGTCAACGATCCAGCCACGGGTTTCTCCCCGTACCCAGGGAACATCAACCAATTAATCGTGAAGTTGGAACCGTACGAAAAGCAGCTCTCGAAAACCGGCGGCGCTATCGACGAATTCGTCAACCCGAAATACAAAGACAGTTCCAAGACGGCGTTCAAATCTCCAACCAGGTTGGAGTGCATGATGCAAGATTACCCGAAATCTTTGACTGGAACCAAAGCCTCGGTTGGGTTCACCGTTTTCGATAACTGGGTCGGGTACTCGCCGGTGAAAAACTCCCCGGAGGACGGGAAGAAGAAATTCGACGACGGCCAACCGACGCACACGGCGACGAGCGGCGAGTTTGAGTTTTACAATTGCGCGAGCAGAATCTTACGGTTAGCCGGCGCGAACGTTCCGGAACCCGAAATCGATTCGAAACAAAAGTTCAACGGCATGTCGTTTCCGATTGGAAGCAAAGTCGTCTTGTCCCCGTCTTTCGGATGTTCGTTCGAACGCGTCGAGAGTAAAATCGACAACCTCTCTTTGACCGCAAAATCCGTTTTAATCGTCGAAGGCGACGTGAGTTTCGAAAACGTCCAAATAGACGGCGCGTTTGAAGTGAAAGCAGAGAAAGGTTCCAAAATTGTCCTCAAGAACCTCTCCGTAAAAAACAAATCCTGGGAGTGGCGTTCGAAAGCGAACGCCAAGGAGGAAATCACGAGATTGTGCGGGTTTGAGATTAAGAAAAAAGAGACGTCTTCTTTATTATATTCAGAGAAAAATAAAACGCTCGTCGTCGACGGTGATCTCTCTCAGTTGGAGTTGAAGACACACTGAGATAAACTACTTTAATACTACACGTTACTACTACCGGTACACAACTATCGAGAGGTCTTAAAACCCTAAACATTCTCCGAGAGGTAATCCATTTCGAAAATGCCTTCAGACTGCTTACAATACGCGCTTTGATTGAGAGAAGACGAAGAGAGATCCAATGTCCTCCTCCTCGTCGAAATCGTCGAGTCACGACGCTCCTTCATCCTCTCCTTTTGCTCGTAATAATAACGAGAATACTACATCTAATCGAAGACGAAACTCCTCGAAATCATCATCCAACGCGACGACGACGAGGAAAAATCGTTTCGTGTTCGCGTACAAAAGAGCCGCACTCCGCGCGCGGAAAGACGTGGAAAGGAAAAGCACAAACGCGAGAAATGCGCTTTGCGAAACGAAAGTGAACTTTGAAAACGCGGTTATGAAACCTTTGCTCTTTTTCGTCCCAACAATCGGGAGAAAAAGCGAGGAAAAGGAGAAGACTTTCGTGTCGAAGCGATCGTCTAAAGAAGAAGCGAATTGGGCGCAAAAGGACCGATGGAACGCGCTTCGCGAGAGAGCGATTGATCCCATCAAACGGGCAGTTTCGTCGGCAAGCGGTAATGTTTCGAAAGGACAACAGTTTTTTATGAAGATTGCGGAAGAAAAGGAGGGGAAGATGAAGAGCGGATCGTATGTTTCGTCGCCGGCGAAGGAGGAGGTTCCGAAGAAGAATAAAAAGGACGAAGATTCCGCGAAGAGGTTTAATGGATTTGTCTTCCCTCTAGAAAAGGAGAGGAAAAGAGTGGAGGAGAGGTGGAAGGAGGTCGTGGAGAAGATGAAGAAGGAAAGGATGGCGACGTTTACTTCTTCTTCTTCTTCGTCCGCGGACGCGCGCAAACAAGAGGAGCAACACAAGAACAAGAACAAGAACGCGGATAATGGAAAAGAGGGGAGGAATAGTAGTAGTTTGATGATTAAGGCGAAAGCGGAGAAGATGACGAAGGAAGTGAGTTTGAAATTGAACGAAAATGTGAGCAAAGTAAACGCCGCGATCGAGGCGAGGAAGAAAGAGACGGAGGAGGCGTTTACGAGCGCGAAACGTCGAGTGATGGCAATGACGGTAAAGAAAGATGCGGAACGAGACGATGGAAAGCATAAGAACAAGAGGCGGGAAAATAACAAGAGTAGCACTAGCACGAATAGTAGCAACAACAACAACAACAACAACAGAGATAGCGAGAACAAAAAGAACAAAAAGAAGACCGCGACTGGCGAAGAACCGCCGCCGACGAACATTTTCGAGCGCTCAAAATCGGCCGCGTCCGATTTCTTCGGCACCGCCACCGCGAGCATGGAAGACGTCAAAGGCAACATCGATAGCGTACAAAAATCAGTAGCGAAGAAGCTCTCGGACATGCAACTGCGCGAGAATTTTGAAGGCACGACACAAAACATTGCTCGAGAATCGAAAAAATTAGTCACCGAGGACTTACCTTCAACGATCAAAACGCTCTCGAAAGAATCTGCCAACCTCACCGGCTCCGCGTTGAAAGAGTTCAACGAAAACATCGATGTCGACGTGATTGCGCAAAACGCGAAAAAATCGTTCGAAGGTACCTCGAAAACGGTCGAAACGCTCATTCGAGACGTGCACAGCAACGCCTCTCTCGCCGCCGCCTCGGGTAAAGCGCTGGTGACGGATTTAATCGATCCGCCGGAAAAAATGCACCGCGTGCGTCAAGGCGAATCGTTGCTGAAAATCGCTCGCAAGTACGACGTTTCCGTCGTCGACGTCTGTCGCGTGAACAATTTAGCACCGACGGATGAAAACCCTCACTTTGTGGCGATTAAAATCGGTCAAGTTTTAAACATTCCGAATCCCGAACGCATGGCGGAACAACCGGCGTACGAAAGCTCAAAGTTTGACGAAAAGTACGAGAGCACCGTGAACGCGTATTACGAGCAACGATTGAACGCGTCATCTCCCTCCTCGAAAAAGAGTAAAGTAGCCGTAGCAACATCGGAAGGAGGAGGATTAGGAGGAGGAGGAGCGGCTAACATCCGAATCGCCGAATCGTCCTCCTCCTCCTCCTCCGGCAACGCCAAACTCGCCGGAAGTTTCGCGTTGCTCGCCACCGCAGCTGCCATATCGTACCTTCGCGCCGGGTTAGACGACGATTCAGACGACGATAATAACGACAGTAATACTAATAATAATACTACTATCGGAGGAGACGAGAACACGAATAGCCAGATGTTGTAGACAAGAGAACAACTTAAACTGCACAAATTTCACTCTCGCAATTTTACTACTAATCAGTGTTTATTACGACCACGCACACATCATCATTCGCCAAGAAAGAAAGATATATACACACACACAACACGTAATAAACCGCCGCCGTCGTCGCTCTGTATAGAGTTCTTCTTCGAGGAGCGAATGGTCTTTAGCGGCATCATCTTTGATGATACTAAAAGAAAGAAATCTTGGGAAAAAATGAACAAAATCTCGCGCACAAAGAAAGCACTTCATCAGCACGTGTTACCCTTGTTGTTCCAAGACAAAGCGAGCGTTCGACGAAACCACGTGGCGGTGGTGTTTTTGCTGCTCGTGGGTGTGTGTGTCCTCCTCTCGACCACAAAACTCGCCGCTTTGAACAACAACGGTATGAGCGAAGATTTGAACGAGGTGTGCAAGAAAAGTGTACCTTCTTGGAGCGCGAAGGATGCGCTGGAAGCGAGCGAAAGTATCGAACGAAAGATTCGAACGAGATTAGCATCAGAGAGCACGAATGCCAACGAAGAGGAAGAAGGATTTACGATTTTGTTGAACACGTTTAAGAGGCGAGATTTGTTGCGACGCTCGTTGCGACACTACGCCAAGTGCAAAGATTCCGGCCGGGCGACGGTGAAAGAGATTCGGGTCGTGTGGTCGGAGCAAGTTTCGGTGCCGTCTGCGCGTGAAGGCGACGACGAGAAGGCGTATTTTTTGGACCGACCGGAGTTTGTGAGGTACGATAAACACGTCGGGTCGACGTCGATTCAAAATAGGTTTGAAAAGATTGACGATTTGAAAACGGAGGCGGTGTTTCACGTGGACGACGACGTTCGGATTCCGTGCGGAAAGTTGCAAAAAGGGTTTCGGGAATGGCAGAGGAATAGGGAAGGTTTAGTCGGGTATTTTGGGCGCATGCACAAGTTAGAAAATAGGAACGGAGGCGTGGATGGTACGTGTAAAATGCGATACGCGTGGAACGATGTCGAGTTGTTTTTCACGAGCGCGAAGAGGTACTCCATCGCGTTGACGAAAGCTGCGTTTTCGCACGCGAAGTATTTAGAATTGTACAGTTCGGAACATTTACCAGACGGGGTGAGAGAGTACATCGACGCGAGGAAAAATTGCGAAGATATCGCGATGCAAATGTTAGTTTCGTCCGTGGTGAGCGAGAAGAATAAGAGAGAAGAAGATGGGAGTTTGAAGAAAAAAAAAGGACGACATCGAGCCGCCGTGACGGTATCTTCCGGTTGGATGCATTACGTTGCCGGTAAAATAGACTCCGTGTTTGTCGATGGCATTTCGAGTGGGCAAGGTCACCATGACGAACGGTCCGGGTGCGTGACGGATTTCTCGAGGATGTTTGGTGGAGGCTCGCCTTTAGACGTGTAAAAGATTTCGTACCAAAAGTAGAACAAAAACCACAGAGGATAGGTACTACCATAAACGACCCAAACAAGATTTCGATTCGTTTTTAATATTTATATTTCGAAGCCCAAATATACACACAGGTAGGTCCTACTAACTAGGCATTACTACTGGTTATCATCTGGTGTTTAGCAGTTCAGGTGTTCATTGCGTCACTTTTGGTCAGCGTTTATCAAATTTTTAGTAGCGTCCCTCGGCGAGCGTTTTCAACGTAAACGCGTCCGCTGCGACTAACTTGAAGCACCGCTTGTGCAACTTGAGAACGTTTCCTACGAACATATCTTCGGTGCTGTACGCCTTACCAGTCTGGCTATCGCGAATTTTGCCTCTTTCGAGGAATTTCCCACCGTTTCCACCGTTCTTCTCGGGAGGTTCAAATACCGAGGCCGTGTCATCCTCGAGGAAAAACGAGAGCACAAAGTTACGCTTAAAATCGTTCGCGGAGGCATCGGAGGTTCCGTCGCCGCCGTTAGGGACGATAATGGACGATGATGAAAGAGATGAGCACGGCGGATCGATATTCTTCTCGTCTCCATCATCTTCTTTGCCGCGAACAATCCTCGCTTCAAATCGCAACACGCACCCGCCCTTCTCAAACGCCTTGCGATAATCCTTCTTCGGCGGCTTTGGATTCAACGCCAAACAGTTTTGCAACGTATCTTCTTCGCTTCCAATGGCTAAACCCTCGTGTCGAGGCACTTCTTTCTTCTTCTTGGGTGTTTCCGGTTTCGAAACGTCGATGTTTGCGATCGCGTTCTCCCCGTGGATTTTCAAATACCACGCCTCCGTGGATCGGTCGCAACCGTAAATGAACATGTCTCGACCGTAGACGTTGACGGTTTGACCGACGACAATCTCGTTTGCAACGATGTGAGGGATTCGTTCGCTGCTACCAATCGAGCACACGGAAAAGTCTAACGGTTTCGCAGATGGTGTTGGTGTCGGTATCGTCTGTTCTCTTTCTGTTTTCTTCTCTCTTTCTGATGTTGATGATATTTTCGGAAGTTTTCCTCGTCTCAAAAGCGCGCGTCCGCCTTTCTCGATAACTTCCACCGTATCGTCCGCGAGAAAATAGTGCACGCAAAACATTCGCTTCTCGTCATCAGTCGCGTCTTCTCTCTCGTCTTTCTCTCCTTTCCATGTGGCGTAAAACCGTAAAACCTCCCCGTCGTGTTCGAGAAATTTCTTTCTGGTGTCCGGACCCAACGCCGAGCTCGGTCGCCCGAGCTTCGCCTCGGTAAATCGAGCCATATCGTCCAACCTCGCGTTCGGTGGCCCTTTCGCGCGCTTAAAAGCGAGCGAGTTATTGACGCCGCTTTCAAAATCATCTTTGGAGTCGCGCGAAGAACTACTTTCGTGTTCGTTCGTTTCGTTTGGCGGCATACTCATTTCTTCGCCCTCTTCGTAAAACTGGCGAGTAAATCCGTCGCACGCGTAGACCGAAAACGCGCGCCCGCACACGGTAATCGTGTTCCCAACTTTCAACATCTCCAAGACTACTCTTTTCACCTCTGCGGCAGTATCTCCACCACCTATTTCGTTGCTTTTAACCACCAAAGCTTCTCTCAACCGCTCGCTAAAAACCTCCTCGCACTTCGTCCTCTTCAAATACAACCCTTGCTGCAACCCAGAATTTTCCTGTTTCGGCTCCGTCGCGTCAATCGTGAGATCCTCCGCGTACACTCTAAAAACCACTCTCCGTTCGCGAGACGTCTCCGTCGCGCTATCGTGCACAATCTCCGTATATTTCGCGAAAAATCGAAGCACGATGCGATCTAACGCCACGTACGCCGGAACGAAAGAACATGTCGCCTTCTCCTTATTTTCAACCAAAATTTCTTCTGTTTCGTTTTGTTGGTGCGGCGAAATCATCTTTTGTTTCGAAGACGTCGCGTCGTCGGTTAATATCGCGTACCCGTTCACGAATCGAAGCGTTTGCGAACGCGGTTTCATCATCCTCCCGTCCTGTTTTGAAAAGATTAAATCGTGCGTTAGTGACATTTTCCTCCGGTCAAACAAACAAGAACAGTTTCCCCTAAGGAGGAGGAAAGAAAAAAAACTCTAAAATACTACTTTACCTGTTGACTCCACGTCGTCGCACCCATCGAAGTCATTCCGGGCATGTTCGGCAGAGACATCATCGCTCTTTCGTTCTCGAGTGGTGGTAGGGAAAAGGCGCGAGATGTGTCTCGCGTAAACTCTCTCTCGCGCGCGCTAAACAAAAGGTGGTTTTTATGTGGTGAGTGAGTATTTTTAGCTCCTTTTCCGAGAGAAGAAAAGAAGTTGTTGGGAAAAAATAAATTCAAAAACTTCACTTTCTCGGCACGAGCGAACATCACGTTTAAATGCGAACTTCGCGCCATCGAATCGTCTCCAAAGAATCAGAAGAAGATAAACGCTCGAAGATGCAGACCGATCCGTCTTCGTTTCGATCGTTTTCCAGTCAAATGCATTCTTTAACAACCGGCGGCGTTCAAAGAGGCGTCGATTCCATTTCGTTGAAGCAAAAACTGCTCGGTCCGTGCTTACTTCTCGTCGGAACGATATCGCTCGCCGTGTTTACTCTCCTCGAGTTAAACGTCATAGATTTACACGAAAAAGACGCAGAGAGAGGGACGAAAGCGGCGACGTTCGTTGTGGGGGTTTTGAGCTTTTTACCCGGGCTGTACGCGACGACGGTGTTGGTGCAAGTTGGGAGAGGGAAAGATGGGTGGAGTTACGAGATGTTGAGAGATACGTAGTAGAAAGCGCATCTCGAGAGAGAGAGAGAGAGATTAAGACCAAGGAGGTTTCTGCGAGAGAGAAGAGAACATTTTAGAAGCTTTTAGTAGTACAGAGAGAGAGAGAGAGTAGTTTTAGCGTTGAATAGTATACGTGATGATAATGCGTAAAGAATACGACTCAACCGACGAGTTCGGCAAAGTGAGCGAATTTCAACAGGCCTCGACTATCGTACGCGCGCGTCCAAAGTAAAGTTTTTCCTCCTCCGTCAATTTCGACGGCGGCGGCGAAGCACGTCGTCGTCGTCGCGGCTTCTTCTTCTGTCTTACCGGCGTTCTTCGCGTGATGTTTTAGAGAAGAGGAAACGTAGACGACGTCTTCGCCGCACGGAAGCGCAATCGGGTTGCCGTTTTCGAAGAGGAGGAGCGACTCGCTCGATATGGCCGCGAGAGAGGGAGAGTTCGGCGAAACGTTCGTGAATTTGGTGGCGGCGGTGTCCTCATCTTTCTCTAACACGAACGCGCGTTCGCGGAGGATGGACTTTTTCGCAAAATTTGACCATTTTTTCTTCTCCCCGCCTAATACTCCTCCTTCTCCGCCGTCGCCGCGCGGCGCGCACTCGCCTTTCCTTTCGCTCCAAATAGCGCACCCAATTGTACCTGTGGTCTTTTTCACGTGATACTCGACTCTGACGCGTTTCATCGCGTCCCATTGTAATCCGAATCTCACAGAACTTTCGTTCTCGTGCGTCGGGAACCAAGTCATTCCAAAATCCTCTTCTTCTTCTTTTGACTCATCGTCACTACCGCTACTCTTACCCTTACTACCACTACTACTACTACTACTACTACTACTACTATTATTACTACTCGCACTCCCTAACGTCTTCGGCCCAGCCGTAAAACTCCCCGTCTCGTCCACCGTCCTCAAAGCCTCAAACGCTCCGCCGCTCGAGAGGAAATACTTGCGATCCTCCGCGTATCGCGTCCGCTCGTTCCACTCGGACCCTCCGCACGACCCCATCGACGCTTCTTCTCCAACCTCTGGAAACGATCGTTTCGTTTCAATCTCGAACAATCCCTTGACCACCCCGCATGTCACTCGCGCGTTCGCCTCGAACACTTTATCCGCAAACGGCATGCTCGATATTGGGACCACCCCTACGCCGTGGACGTATCGCAACGGCACGTCGACTCCTTTCCAAAAAACACGAGAGTCATCATCTGTCTCTGAGAATAATACGTATTCCCGCACGACTGCGCCAAAATCGCCGGAAAATTGCGTTTGGAACGCATCGAAAACCGACGACACAGACGAGGATGCGACGGCGACTTTTCCCCTACAAAGAAGTGGTTTATGAAAAGGAGCGCAAAGAATACCACCACTCTTTCGACGCTTTTTCGAAGAAAACGAAAGTGGGTAAGCTTTTGCGAGCATCGAAATCGTCGTCGTCGTCATCGCTTTGGTGGTCGTGTGATGCGATACGACGCGTGATGATGCGCGCAAAAGAGAGAGTGGTTTTTGTGGTGATTTTCAAGCTCGATTTTTAGGTGAAAAATGTACCACAACGTCATGCGTTGTACGCGAATACTAATATATAATATAAGAGATGTACCCACAGATCACCTTCTCTCTCTCTCTCTCTCTCTGTGTGTGTGTTGTGTGTAATATATGCGCGCGCACACGCGCATATGTGTGCGTTTTTTTTTGCGCGACGATTCAGACGACGCGTAGGACAAAATCTATCATCCGCCCAACTCGGCGACTCTCCTCCGCAAACTCTCGTTCTCTTCCCGGAGCGAGCGAATGACATCGTCTTGCTGTCGAGAGAAAAGGACCATTTTTTCGCACATTTGCTCGATTTCTGATGCGCCAATGCCGCCGGAGCTTCTTTGAGAAGAAGAAGCCGCGACGTTGTGTTCTTCCTCGACGATGAATCGGCCTTTTTTGGTGACTTTTCGTTGAGGCTGAGGAGGTTGTTGCTGTTCTTGTTGTTGCGCCGGCGTGTCGTCGGATACGGTAAACCGTCCTTTCTGTTCAATCTTGGCGCTTTGCGTGCTCGCGCCGGAATCGGAACCCGCGCCGCTGTTTTCTTCTTCGATGATTTTGAACCGCGACCCTTTCTTTTGTAAAGAACTCTTCGCCGAAGGGTCGCCGCCGCCGACTTCGTTATCGATCGCCGCAGCTTCCGCTTTCAGTTCGTCCAAGTTGAAGTTCCACATGCTCACGCCGTGCTTATACGCCGCTTGACTCTCCGCTTCCTCTTGTTCCGCGGTTTTCCCGATATCTTCGCCTTTCCGTTTCGCCTCTCTCCGTTTCGCGTCTCTTTCCAACAACTGTTTCGTTCGTTCGCCTAAACTCGGAATATCTTTTAACAACGTCTTGACGATGTAATCTGACTTTTTGGCTTCTTTCAAAAACCTGTGTTCCAGTAACTTCTCCGCGGACGGTCTTTTGCTCGGATCTTTTTGCAAACACAAACCGACGAATTCTTTCAACGCTCTCGAGAACGTTTTCTTCGGCCCGCCGCCGACGCCGCCAGCGCCGGATTGCGCCGACGACTCCAACGTCGGTGGTGGGTTTTGCAACGTCATCAACAAAACTTTCATCGGTGGATACTTTGCAAACGGCGCGTGCCCGTGACACAATTCCAACACGGTAATCCCCAAGCTCCATATGTCGGCGTGAAAGTCGTACCCGGAAACTTGTTCCATCACTTCCGGCGCCATCCAACACGGCGTCCCGACGAACGTTTGGTGCGAACGAGGTCTCCCTCCACTCCCCCAGGAACTCGCAGAGACGCCAAAATCGGCTAATTTCACGTCCCCGTTCGCGTCGACTAATATGTTCCCCGCTTTCACGTCTCGGTGGATGTTCCCGTTGCGATGGAAATAATCCAACGCCTTTAACGTTCCTTTCAAGATGGTCGCCACGGTCGTTTCGTCTAAACCAATCGACTCACTCGTCGACGCGACCGATTCGTTAGTGCTGGTGTTGTTCCCTTCTCCTCTCTCTTCATCCTCCTCTCGCGTCAAGTGTTTCCACTTCATCAGATTCAACACCGACCCGCCCTCTAAATACGGCATCACCACCCACAGGCTCGACTTCTCGATAAACGAGCAATAATACCTGACCAAGTTCGGGTGCGAGAGCATGCTCATCGTTTGCGCTTCTCGTCTGATTTCCTCCAAATAGTTTTGGTCTTGGTCCTCTAAATCGAGGACTTTAATCGCGACTTGTTCGTTTTGTTTCGAAGGGATGGTGGCTTTCCAGACGACCCCGGAAACGCCTCGACCGATTTCATCGGTTATTTGGTACTCTTTCGCGGATGTTGGGTACGGTTGTTTATTGCTGCTCTCGTGAGTAGCAGTAAGAGCAGTCTCACCGGTACCGAAACCACTCTCTCCTATTCCTCCGCCTTCGTTGGTGTTCGTCATCTCTTATTCGTAGTACCACTCACTGTGGAGAATTTCTTCGGTTTTTTCTTCCGTAAAAAAAACAAGTCTCGCGTCAAGAATCACCGCAAAGTTTAGGGTTTAGGTTTTAGAGTACTCTCTCTGCGCATATCCGTCGCATCCGCTCGGTCGGAATGATTCTGCGGCGCTTAAAATGCACGACGCGAAGAATAGAAACACACCGCGCGTGCACACGCGGCGTCGCACGAATTTTCAGAGGCATTTATTCAGAGCTCTAGACGTACAGAAGATGTGCGCGTGGTGTGTTTACGACGACGAGTGAAAACGCTCTCGTCGTATTTTTCACTTCTCCACTGTCTGTCGACGCACAACTACCCCCCACAAAATTTTTCCCTCGAAAGATATGTCTCAAAGCACTCCTCGCTGCTCGAGTTGTCGTTCCTTCTGCTTTTCGACGCTTTCTGCGCCTCTTTCTCTTCTTCCGCGGGGGCGTTTTCGAAAGAATCAAAGTCGTTGTTTTCGTCAAAGTCGTTTTCAAAACGAGAACGACTTTAACGATGACGAGGAAGATGGTTTTGATGATGATTCCGTTAAAAGAAGGCGGGCTGAAACGAACGACAAAGAAAAAGCTTTTTTTAAAGAGGAGACAGAGGAGACGAGCGAACTTCTAAACGCGTCGTCGTTCGAGGAAAGACTGGAACTGGCGATCGAAGAAGCGAGAGAGATTTTGACCGAAGCGACGAAGCGAGCGCGAGACGAGACGAGACGAGAGTTGTTGGAAACATTCAGCGAAACT
>ERZ651776.2568-NODE-2568-length-19451-cov-4.354909_pt1 | contig 19451 bp, 11 predicted proteins | sample MGYA00514761_ERZ651776 | MGnify/ENA metagenome assembly ERZ651776 | reverse complement strand
GATATCACAATATTCTTTTATAACATCTATAGAATCTCCTACAAGTTTGACCACGGTAACAGCAAAAAAGCGGGCAGCAATAATGGAAAAAATACCAAGAATAAGTCTCCATTTATAACGTAAAAAGTATTGATTTAGAGTTTTAAGTGCTTTCATTTATAATTAGGGTGCGGCTCTTTTATTAACAAATTCGCATTTTTACTGCAATTTTATATTGACAAATTGAACTATTTGTTATTTTTGAGCATTGTTTTTAATAAAAAAGCAAAACACTTACTTTATACAAATAGATATGACTGCAGATATACTTACTCCGCAAGAACTAAAAAAAGCAGCTCCAGTTTTTGGACAACTTTCGTTTAGTGATCACGAACAAATTGTTTTTTGCAATGACAAAGATACAGGATTAAAAGCAATCATTGGGATACACAATACAGTTCTAGGACCTGCACTTGGAGGTACACGTATGTGGAATTATGTAACGGAATGGGATGCCTTAAATGATGTACTTCGTCTTTCTAGAGGGATGTCTTTTAAAAGCGCGATCACGGGTCTTAATCTAGGAGGTGGTAAAGCTGTTATTATAGGAGATGCAAAAACGCAGAAGACCCCTGAATTAATGAAGCGTTTTGGAGAATTTGTTCATTCGCTTGGTGGAAAATACATCACAGCAGAAGATGTAGGGATGGAAACTGCAGATATGGATTTGGTACGGGAAGTAACTCCATACGTAACAGGAATTTCAAAAAGTAAAGGAGGCGCAGGAAACCCTTCACCTGTAACAGCCTATGGTGTGTTTATGGGAATGAAGGCAGCTTCAAAATACACTTTCGGGTCTGAGCATTTAGAAGGGCGTACAGTTCTTGTACAAGGTATTGGTCATGTAGGAGAAGTCCTTGTGGAGTATATTACCAATGAAGGTGGTAAGGTCATCATAAGTGATATCAATGAAGCACGCCTAGAAGAAGTCAGTAAAAAATATGGAGCAGAAATTTATAGAGGTGATGATGTCTATAGCATTCCTATGGATATTTATGCTCCCTGTGCACTCGGAGCGACGATTAATGATCATACGGCACATAAATTACAAGCAAGAATTATCGCAGGAGCAGCAAACAATCAACTTGCAGACGAAAAAATTCACGGAGCTATTTTACAACAAAGAGGGATCGTATACGCTCCAGATTTTTTAATCAATGCAGGAGGTATTATTAATGTATATGCAGAACTAGAAAATTACGGGAGAGAAGAAATTATATGTAAGACTGAAAATATTTATGATACAACGCTAGAAATCTTAGAGAAAGCACATACCACTAGTGTAACAACACACGAAGCAGCACTTAAAATAGCATTAGAGCGTATTGAGGTACGTAAAAATGAAAATAAGTAGGAATACTACTATCAAAAACATGTATTTTTGCAGGGATTTTATAAAAAAATATAAAATCCCTTTTTTAATTCATTAAAAAGAAAAAGTTCTTTGTAGCTATGCTTAATAGAAGACACATTCGAGTGAAGGTGATGCAAACCATATATGCTATGGGATGCAAGGAGAATAATAATCTCCAAGTAGAGGGTAAATTTGTAAACGAAAGTATAGCCCAGGTATATAATCTGTATCTCTTGATGCTAGATATGATGGTGGAGGTACACGCTTTCGCGAAAGCGCACTCAGAAAAACACTCCAAAAAAATACTTGCCACAGAAGAAGAAAAAAATCCAAACGAAAAGTTTCTCAGCAATGAGGTGCTTGAAAAATTGAGCAACAATTCGCTACTACAGGATGAGCTTGACAAACGTAAATTGAAAAATTGGCGTATGGATGATGAGTATGTAGCAATTATTTTTAATGAACTCATTGCCAGTGAGCTTTATGAGGAGTACATGAATGATTCTGACACGGGCTTTAAAAATGCGAAAAAATTTGTGGTACGTTGGTATACAGAACTTATTGCTCCTAATGATAAGCTATACGATTATATAGAAGATAGTAGATTAACGTGGATAGACGATCTTCCTATTGTGAATATGTCTGTATTAAAAAGATTAGAAAAAGTCAAGCCTAATTCACCTGAAAGTCTTTTTCTCCCAAGCTTATTTAAAAATGATGATGATAGGACATTTAGTATAGAATTACTAGAAAGAACGGTAAGTAATAATGAGTATTTAAGTGGCGAAATAGAAAAAAACACCCCCAATTGGGATAAAGAACGTATTGCTGATGTTGATTTTGTATTGATTAAAATGGCATTGTGTGAATTTTTAAAATTTCCATCTATTCCTGTAAAGGCGACCATTAACGAATACTTAGAAATTGCTAAAGAATATTCTACACCTAAGAGCAGTATTTTTATTAATGGAATACTAGATAAACTGGTAAAAGAATATCAAAAAAATAATAAATTTACCAAAGAAGGTAGAGGGCTTGATTAGAATTTTAAAATACGTCTGATTAAATTAATTGATAACTAAGAATTTAGGTGTTTTTATCTTATAGAAAAGCAATTCTAACAGAAACCTTCTTTCTTAACTTTTGGTTATAAGTATTTTTAGTATTTTTGTTGAAGAATTATATTAATTAAAATTATAAAAAATGAAAAAAGGTATTCTAGTATTAGGTGTACTAACTGCTATGATCTTTACATCTTGTAAAGAAGATGCAACAAGTAAAGTAAATGAAGATAATGTAGAAGTAGCTGCAGCACGTGATGCTCAAGCAACTGAATTTCCTGTGATGACTTTTGATGAGTCTGAGTATGATTTTGGTACTATTGAAAAAGGAAACCCAGTAGAGCATAAATTTACATTTACAAACACAGGAAAAGCTCCTTTAGTGATTGTTGATGCAAAAAGTTCTTGTGGATGTACAGTTCCTGAATATTCTAAAAACCCAGTTGCACCAGGAGAAAAAGGTGAGTTACTTGTAAAGTATAACGCTAGTGGAGCAAATGCAATCACAAAAACAATCACCATCAAAGCTAATACAGAAAAAGGAACAGAAACTTTACGTATTAAAGCTTTTGTAAATGCACCAGCTGCAGGAGTTAGCAAATAATATATGACTGAATTAATAGGACCACTCTTGCTTTTTACGGTGTTTATAGTATTTTTTATAGTACTACCACAGCGTAAAAAATTAAAGCAAGAAAAGAACTTTGATAAAGCTTTAAAAAAAGGTGACAAAGTGATCACCAAAAGCGGTCTACACGGAAAAGTGTTAGAGTTACACGATACTACTTGTGTATTAGAAACGGGTGCTGGAAAAATGAAATTTGAAAGATCTGCGATTTCTATAGAGATGAGTAGTAAACTTAATACTCCTGTAATCGAAAAAAAATAGAGTACACATTACTCCCAATGTAAAAGAGCTATCTAAAATTTAGATAGCTCTTTTTTTATGAATACATGATACAAAACTCTTGTCATTTTTGAGATAGCTTACCATCATAACATCATTTCAATAGATTACATTTCACCTTTATTTATAGATGTTATTTACGCATTGCGTTTGTTAAAATAGTATAATTTATACTCATTGATTTTAATAAATTTGCGTGACTTGTCGGTTTTATGTGTATTTTGCCGATTATGAAAGAAAAAATATGTATTTTTAGTGTTGCTATTATTTTTCGTAGAAATAATTAATTTTTATAATATAGATAAAAATTCATCATTTTACTTTTTGCTAAAAGAGTTAGTTGATCAACGAAGGTCAATTTCGTGATCCAAAATAATTATATAATCAAGTCCCTAAAATTATAAACTAAGTAACCATGAACAAAAAAATACTATTTATTTCTATTGCCTTACTAGGAATTTGCTGTTTTCTATTCTTTAATACTATAGAAATAGAAGATGCAGAACCGCAGGTGTTAACTTCTTTAAAAACGGAGAAGAAAGAAAAAACATCAATAGAAGAAAAACAACGTACGGTTGAGCAACGGGCTCAATTTGAATTTGACATGCAAAAAGATCCTGCCACAGGATTGATTCCTAGAGAAGAAAAAGCGATAGAGCTAGAAATAGCTAGACGCGAAAAAATCAATAGTTTAACTGCAAACTCAGATTCAAGAGTTTTTACAACACCTTATGAATCTAGAGGTCCTTCCAACTTAGGAGGACGTACCAGAGCACTTGCTGTAGATGTAAGTGATGCTACAGGGAATACAATACTTGCTGGAGGGGTAAGTAGTGGTATGTTTAGAACCACCGATGGTGGGACTTCTTGGACAAAGGTATCTCCAAATGATGAGATACATAATGTAACAGCTGTTGCACAAGACCCAAGGGTAGGATTTCAAAATATTTGGTACTATGCGACTGGGGAAGTATTAGGAAATAGTGCTTCATTAGGTACTGCTAGCTATTTTGGTCAAGGGGTTTGGAGATCTGTAGATAGTGGACAAACATGGACACAAATACCACAAACAGATTCTACATTTGAATCTTTTGATTCAGCATTTGATTTTATAAATTCATTGGCGGTGAGCCCACTAACAGGTGACCTTTACATTGCTACTTTTGATGGGATCTTTAGATACAATGGAACCAATTTAAATACAGAGTTATCTACATTTAATGCAGGAAATACAGATGTAAAAATAACAGCTACAGGACGTGTGTTTGTTGCTATTAATGGCGCAAGTGGATCAAATGGAGTGTATACATCTCCTACAGGTATAGGAAGCTATACACGTATTGCACAAAATGGAGCCCCTACAGGATGGGCAGCTGCAGGAAGAATCGTGTTAGGTATTGCACCTTCAGATACAGATGTGGTATATGCGCTTTATGCTAATGGTAACAGTGGAGCTATAGAAGCCGATTTATGGCGTTATGATGTAGGAACAGGTGTTTGGACAGATTTTTCTGGAAAACTTCCTGATGAACCAGGAGGGGATTTAGGAGGAAATGATCCTTTTGCCATACAAGGTGGATATGATCTTGAAGTGTCTGTAAAGCCAGATGATGTCAATTTTGTTGTTATAGGAGGTACCAATGTATATCGAATAGCAAATATTGTAACAGATGCTACATTTGGTCGTATAGGTGGTTATATTAGTAATACAAGCTTTGCTTCTTATGGTTCTGGTGATGCTACTGCCAATGATGGCGATACCCATCATCCAGATATTCACGATTTAGTATTCAGCCCATTTAATGCAAATACATTACTTTCAGGTACAGATGGAGGTGTACATACTACAACAGTTACAGACGCGACTGTACGTTGGACAACACTCAATAATGAGTATCAAACCTATCAATATTATCATGTAGGAATGGATCCTCAGGCAGATACAGACTTTGTCATAGGTGGTGCGCAAGATAATGGAACAACTCTTGGAGGAGCTGCTGACTTAACAGGCGTAGCTAATAGTACAGAAATGCTTGACTTTTTTGGAGGAGATGGTGCAGCTGTAGCTATAGGAAGAACAGGAACAGCTACAGGTCCTTCATCTTTATCGGACCTTCAATTGTATTTTACAGTACAAAATGGAGGCTTTTTTGCTTTTAGAAGCGGTATTTCAGATATTCAACCAGCTGGTACTAGCAATAGTATTTTTGTAACGTATTTTTATCTAGATCCAGATACCAATACCATGTATTACGCAGATGGAAATGATGTGTATAGAACCCTTAATGGAGCTACTGTTACTAACGGAACTTGGACAAATATAGGAAGCTTATCTACAGCTCAGAATATACGTAGTATAGCTTCTACAAGAGGTACCTATACTACAAGTAGTTTTACCTTAATAGGAGGACAAAACGGAGGTGTTTTTAGACATGATAATCCACGTAATACAAACCTTAGTACAGCAGATAATATTACACCTGCAGGAGCATCTACAGCGCCAAATTCAGTAGTAAGTGGTGTAGCAATACACCCTACAAATCCTGATATTGGAATGGTAGTCTATTCTAACTATGGGATTAATAATATATATGTTACTTCAAACCTTACAGACGCTAGTCCAACATGGACACTAGCTGAACGTAACTTAGCATCACACTCTATACGATCTGCAGCGATTACTGTAGTAGACGGAACCATTACATATTTTGTAGGTACTGCAAGAGGATTGTATTCTAGTACAGATCCTATAAATGTTGATTGGACTTTAGAATCTCCTGATCAAGTGGGATTGGCTATTGTAAGTAGTTTGGTATATCGTCCTTCGGATAATATCTTATTAGTGGGAACACACGGTAATGGAATGTACCAAGCAAATTTAGATTCTTGTCCTACAACCACAACCTACACAATTGCAGGTGGATGGGATAACGGAGCTCCAACAGCTTCTGTGAGAGCTATTATTACTGAAAGTTATGACACATCTGATATGGGCTTAGGAAATATCACTGCTTGTGAACTTACGATTAATACAGGTGCTACACTTACGGTAGCCGACGGTACTTTTGTAAGTGTTCAAAATGATATTACTGTAAATGGAACATTAGATATATCTAATACAGGGAGTGTTGTACAAGTATTTGAAGCTGCAGAGACATTTAATAATGGAAATATCAGTGTAGAAAAAATCACGCCTACAATCGATGATCGTAATTATGTGGCGATGAGTAGTCCAATGGATGCAGAAACACGAGACGGTGTTTATGGAAACTCTAGAGCTGTGTTTGGTATTATTCCAGCTAACTTTGTGCCTTTCTCTATTGATTTGATGACCTTTCCAGAATTTGCTGGAGCAGAAAACTTCCTTGATGATGACAATGATTATTTATTACCCGTCACAGGAAGTACGGCTTTACCAGCCGCTGGAATAGGACAATTAGTGTTCCCTCAGCCAGCACCTAATGTTGGTGATGGATCTTATACACTTACCTATACACAAGGAACGTTGAACTCAGGTACCATCACAGTGCCTCTTAATTACAATGGTCCTGCGACTATAAATAACTATAATATTTTAGGAAATCCGTATGCATCTGCAATAGATGTGACTGCATTCATAAATGCAAATAATGCTGTAAATGAAGTCTATTATTGGGATCATCTTACAAATCCTGTATCAACATTACCAGGCGCAGGAACGAGTAATTTCTCTATGAATGATATCTCTGTACGTAATGCTATGATGGGGACTGCTGCCGTAAATGGTGGGACAGCGCCTACCCAATTTATGTCGTCTGCACAAGGATTTGGGATTAAAGCACAACAAGATCAAGCTTTAAACAATACTCCAGTGGTCTTTACCAACTCAATGCGAGTGACGGGTAACAATGATGGCTTTAGAAGTAATGAAAATGTTTCTAATACTATAGACAAGCTCTGGTTAAATTTAACAACTTCGGCTTATGATGAAGCTGTTTCACAAGCAGGTATCGGATTTACAGATCTTGCTACTCCTGAATTTGATAATGGGTATGACACAAAAAGATTAGGAACCTTTTTATCATTATTTACAAACCTAGAAGGAGAGTATCTTTCTATTCAAGGACGTGAAGCATTCAATACACAAATAGAGCTTGCTCTAGGATTCTCTACCACGGTAGAAACCCAAGAAACCTATACAATTAGTATAGATCGTTTTGAAGGAACAGGACTTGAAGAGGCACCTATATATATTATTGATAATCTCCTTAATACAATTACCAATCTAAAAGAAACATCTTATGAGTTTACTTCAATTAGAGGAATTCAGCCAGATCGTTTTACTGTAGTTTTTGAAGAGAGAGACCTATTGAGTACAGAAGAAGAAGCAATAGCTACAAATGATATTACTGTGTATCCTAATCCAGCAATAAACGAAATTACACTTGGGTATTCTGGAAACAAGCAATTACAAGAACTTGTTATTGTAAATATAAGCGGACAACGCGTGCAACAAATAGATTTGAGTACCTTTAATCAATCTCAACAAATTGATATACGCACACTTTCTACTGGAATATACTTCATACAAATAGTAAGCGAAGATCAAACAATTGTCAAAAAATTGATTGTAAAATAATAGATATTTCAGTTTTCCTCAAATAGGAGAATATAATTCAGAAGATTAAAAAATCCAGAGAAGTTAGCTTTTCTGGATTTTTTTATGAATGAAGTACATAGAGTAACGTATGCATCTTTGATTGCTGAGTTTTTTTTCGCTTAAAGCGAAATACTTTAAAACATGACTCCCGGTGCTAGACCTCTTTTATAGTTCATATTTTAATAGCCGCAACGCATTCAAGACGACTATCAGCGTAGAGCCTTCGTGTCCTACCACGGCGGGTCCAATGGCTATCGTTCCCATAATTGTCAAAGGAACTAAAAGTGCTACCATACTCAAACTGATAATTAAATTTTGCTTAATGATGCGTTTTGCTTTTCGGCTCAGACCAATAGCAAATGGAAGATTATCCAGTTTATCAGCCATCAATGCAATATCTGCAGTTTCCAAAGCAACGTCAGAACCAGCTGCGCCCATGGCAATACCAACGGTGCTTTTTGCCATTGCAGGAGCATCATTTACACCATCTCCCACCATAGCGACACGACCTTCCTGTTGTTTGAGTTGTTCAATAGCTTTTACTTTATCTTCAGGAAGCAAACTCCCCATAGGGTCGGTGATGCCTATATTTTTTGCGATCGCATCTGCTACTTTCTGATTGTCACCCGTGAGCATGACCATTCGTTTAATCCCCATTTTTTTCAAAGCGGTAAGCGTTGATATTGCTTCAGGACGAGCAATATCCATGACAGAAATAATACCCAAATATTCATTATCTTGATGAATAATCATCGTGGTATGTCCACCTGATTCAAGTGCTGACATTTTTTCACCAATTTCTTCAGGAACTAAGGCGCCTGTCAATTCTTCAAAAAGTCTTCGATTACCAATATGAACAATACTATCTTTCCAATTGGCTTGAATACCTCTTGCTGTTAATGCCTTTAAATTTTCTGCCTCAGGAATATCAATATATCCTAATTCTTTCTTTCCTCCCTCAACAATAGCTGTTGCTAAAGGATGGTCACTCAATGCCTCTACCGCAACAGCAATTTTTAATAGATGAGTTTTAGTAATCGTTCCAAATGGAATAGCATGCGTCAAGGTTGGTCTACCTTCGATAAGAGTTCCTGTTTTGTCAAAAGCAATAGCTCGTATTCCTCCTAATTCTTCAAGTGGAAGCCCCCCTTTAATTAACACGCCTTGACGCGCAGCTCTCGCAATTCCTGCCAATACAGCACTTGGTGTCGAGATAGCTAATGCACAAGGCGATGCAGCAATAAGCACAGACATCGCTCTATAAAAACTTTCTTTAAAGGTTTCATCAATCACAAGAAAAGCAAATAACAAGACTATCACTAAAACTAACACGGCGGGAACATAATATTTTTCAAATCTATCCGTGAGATGTTGCGTTGGGGATTTTTGTGTTTCTGCTTCCTTTACTAAAGTAATTAAGCGAGAGAGCGTACTGTCTTTTGCTTGCTTTAAAACTTTAATTTCCAGTGCACCACTGCCATTTATTGTACCTGCAAAAACACGGTGTTCTGGCAGCAATTTTTTAATCTCATTTTCACTTTGCCAGTTGGGACTAGGATATTTATCTACAGGAACGCTTTCACCTGTAATAGCTGACTGATTGACAGGGCTTGTTCCTTTTGTAACCACGCCGTCTGCAGCTATTTTTGAATTAGGTTTGACGACAATAATATCTCCTAATTTAAGTTGTTCAATATGCACTTCGATTAATTCACCATTGCGTTTGACCAATGCCATTGGAGGTGCTAAGTCAGAAAGTGCGGCAATAGATTTCCTTGCACGCCTCATCGCATAATGCTCTAAGGCATGTCCTAAACTAAATAAAAAAAGCAATAAAGCACTTTCTTCCCACTTTCCTAAAGCTGCGGCCCCTATAGCTGCAAATAGCATCAAAAAATCTATTTCAAACTTTCCTATAAGGACATCTTTAGTTGCGGTAATGAACGTAAAAATCCCTCCAAAAATAGTTCCGATAATAAAAAGAATGGTAGCTATATATTCTGGAGCATCAGTAATAAAAGAAAAAATAATACCTGAAATCCAACAAACACCGCTAATTATGGCGAAATAAAGTTCAGTATTATCTCCTAAAATATGGAGATTAGAGTGTGTGTGATCACTATCCTCTTTATGTGAATGCTGTTCATCATCCATTTTTACTTGGATAACTGACACCCCTAATTTTTTGACAGATTCAAGAATGCTTGCGACACTCGTCTGAGTAGCATCCCATTCAACGTGTATGACTCCTGAAGTTGAAACAGACACCAGATGGATTCCTTTTGTTTTGCTTAAAGTATGCTCAATTCTGCGAGCCATCCGAGTATGCCGAATTTCGCCTATTTCGACTTGAAGTTTGTTCATAAGAAATGTACGTGTGCTATAAATACTATTTGAATCCTTTTTTTGATGATGAAGAAGGTGTTATTGTATGGTTTCCTGTCGCTGACTAGCAACTAAATTAACAAAAGAAAATGAACCAGAGAGAAATCTGTAGGATTTTAAGAATGTGTATATGCTTGGTAAGTATTTTTCAAAGCATCAGTATGTATGTTTATCAAACGTTTTCCAAGTATGTTTGTATTTCCTAAAATAAATAGAGCCTATTCCACCAACGACTGCTGTTGAAACTCCTACCATAGCATAGAATAGCACCGCAACGTTCTTATCTAATACTAACCAAATCGGAATACGCGTAAAAATTTCTGCACAAAATGCACAGTAAAGCCCAATGACACTCCAATACATAAAGCTGAAATGATAAGCCATATAATTCTTTGGTTTTTTGAGAAGCATCGGTAACATTCCACCGAGTAACGATAGGCTACTAACGACAGAAAACCAATGCAAAATCCCAAACCTTCCATGCAATCGATAGATCATAAATGACGTGCTTACAACCACTAACATTGATACTGCATAGATATACCCCACCTTCTTATGGATTTTTGTGCCTTTCATTCCACAAAGAACAATGGTGCCAGAAATTAACGCGATAACGGATGCAACAAAATGAATACTACCTACTACACTAGAAAACATACTATATTTTTTTTCAAAAGTATAGTGATATGATTTTAAGATGAATTTAAACAGACTCAATTGTAAGTTTTACCTACTGAATTGTATACTAATCTATTCATAAGATTAATTTTAATACACTTTAAAAGAGAAGGGAAGATGTCAAAATAAATTATGGTTTATTCAAAGTATTCCTTTTAGTTTTTGATGATAGGAGTTGCTTGAAAACTCATTACTGCTGAATTTTCAATAAATCATAAAAGAATTCAATTCCATAATAAAATGCATCTGGATGAACAGAAAACTCATTAGAATGCGCGCCAGAAAATCCCAGTTTCCCTTTGGCTACACCTAGTCCAAAATATAAACATACAAGTCAATATCAATTTTTGGTACTTTTTTTCATTTGGTGGTACTTGGTTAATGCCTATATAATTTTTTTCGCTTAAAGCGAAAAACCATACAAAGTGAATCACACAGTTACTTCTAGTCCAGAGTCTATTATATGTGATTTTAGCGTATCGCTGAGAGTTTAGTTCTTAGTTATCCACGAGGTCTCGCGTGTAAATGATCATACATCAATCCGTATTGAAAATCATTTAACCGCTTTGCTTTGTGTTCTTTTTCTATGATTTGAGAAATCTCTTCAAAGTATTTGTTTTGAGAATGCCTAAAAATTAACCAAACATTTAAGTCAGGGCAATCAATTCTTTCATCAGATATCCACCCGTATTCTTTTGTCAACTCAATGAGTTTTTCCGTATTATAATTATCTATTTTTCTCTGTAGGAACTTCATAGAATCAACTTCTTTTTCAGAATATTCACTTTCGTGTAGAGAAAAGCGGTCTGGAGTTTTCAATCGATATAATCTATCGTTTTGTATCATTTCGGTAAGCATGGTACACATATCAACTTTATTCGGGATTGGTTTTTGAGCCCAAGTTCCTAATGAATAGCATAGTAGTATATAGAAAGGTATATTTTTTATCATGCCTATAATGGTTTGTGTATGAAGTGTCGCTTATAAACTTGTAAAAAAGATACTACATTTCAAGGTTAGTAATCTATTAAATTTTCATTTTCTATTTTGAAAGCTAAAAATTATGTGTTCGCTTTCGCGAAAGCGTACTTAAAAAATATATTTTCAGAAATATGATGATATAAAAAAAGGTGCTTATCATAAACACCTTTTTTAGAAATAATTAGAACGTTTTATCCCTTTAAAAATTTCGCTCTATAGTTTTGTCCTTGATATGCTACTTGAATAACATACATTCCCTTTGAAAGCGAAGCAATGTTAAGTGGGGTAGACGTTTCAAGTTGTTTCGTCATAAGAAGTTTACCATCCATCCCAAATACTTTTACAGACACGTTTGATGCATTATTTATGTTGATATTGATAAATCCTGTAGACGGGTTCGGGTAGAGTTGTAACAAGCTATCACTTGTTACTTCAAGATCTTCAACAGAAAGCGTTTCTTCTTGAATTCTGTACAGTGCCGCTGTCGAGTAGAATAAAGGAGCATTCCAGTTAATTGTTACTTCATTTGAGGAGTAGGAACACCACGTGTCTACATACGATCGTGCAGGATCAGTACTAGGGTATCCAGGGCAGCCGTCTTGTTGACCTGAGTGAGGACCACCAGCCACCATGCCTGGTACAGCATCTGCAACAGCATCTGCTTCAGAAATTCTGTGATGTGGATTGTTCATAGATAGATCACCAAAACCACTTACAAAACAATATCCAGTGGCATTACGACCTAGTAAATAGTCTGAAGCTGTAAATGCGGCATCCAGAAAGGTTTCATCTCCATCAATTTGATAGGCTATTAATAATAACATCATTTGATTACCCGCTTGACCGTTACTTCCCCAGTTATAATCACCAGCGCCCATCGCAACGCGCATCGCACTATTATTTACTTTTTCTTTTAATTGATTAGATGTTTCTAAAAGCTTTGCCGTTGCACTTGCAACATCTACATCACCAGAAAGCTGGTCTGCATTTGTAACTATCGAGATCAGGGCTAGAGGTGCTGTATATCCCCAAAATGGGATTCCGTTGCCGATAGCTTCGACATCAATATCATTATTATATGTCTCTTCTCCAGTGGTAATAAAAAGCTCTACTGCTGCCCACTGAAATTCATCGGTTACATTGGTATCTCCATATTCTCCTGTAAACACATCGTCAGGTTGATCGTAATATATGGTTGGATTTGCTTGTGCCCACATATAGGCACTTTCTGATGCGGCTAATAATTGAGCACTATAGCCCGGAATTTCATCTTCATAATCTGCATAGATACGGGATGCCATGGCGGTGACTGCTGCAAAATTGAGCGCTGCGGCAGTTGATTTTTGAACCACATAACGGTCTGCAGTATAGTCTGCAGGCATAATGATTCCTTGGAAGTTTAATCCTGTTAGTTTGTGATATACACCCCCATCATTGGGATCTTGCATCGTTAACATCCAATCTAAATTCCATTTTATTTCGTCTAGAATATCTGGAATCTCATTGGTTGTTTCAGGAATATCATAGGACTTTGTTTCAAAATAGGCTGGGTAATGCTCAAACGCAGCGAGTAGGGTATAGGTGCTAATTCCACTATTTACAATATATTTATTATAATCTCCAGCGTCATACCATCCTTTTGGTGCAGAGATGACTGTACCTTCGGGACGCGCATCTGATGCTGCTGAAGAATGTACTAGAACTTCAGTATCAGGTAAGCCTAGCGGTCTTGCGTAGTCACCTCCGTATTGCGCAGTGATTTCTGTAGAAGCTCTGTTGTAATAATAATATTTAAATGCAGCTTCGCTAAGAGACTCATATACATTTTCGCTTACGCTAAATGCTGCTTCTTCATCATCCACTGTGATGACATACGTTCCTTCTATACTAATTTCTGAAACATCTATTGTCGCAACATATTCCTGAGATTCATTCCAGAGTTGTGTTGTTGAAGTCATTCCAGAAGCCACTGTATTTCCACCAGCATCAAACACTGTGTAGGGTAGCGGATCAAAATCAGTTTCTGAAGTGAGGTTGATCAACTTTTCTCTATTTAGGTGATACCCTACTTGATTATAGCGTATGTTTTTACCAGCAGGTAACGCATCTTCTAGCGGTTGACCTATAGAAATCCAATCAATATCAATAACACCTTCATAGCCTCCCGTAGCGTCGTTTACGTAAAAAAGGAGATTAGCAATTGTCATTGCATCTACAGGACAAGGTGCATCTGCCGAGTCACAAGGAGTTCCGCCATAGCCTCCATCTAGAAAGTCTCCTTCAAAATCTAAGGTGTAGATGACATACTCCTCTGTAAAGGTAGCCGAGCTTGCTTGTAGGTTGGTCACATAGCCTTCTGTGTCTTTCATATCTATACGAAAAGAGGGCGTATTAGTTCCTTTTGCTTTGATATAGAGTTTTGGAAACGAAGAAACATCAAATGCCATTTCTGTCCCCATGTCGTGTAAGTTGTATTGAAACGCATTAAAAGCGCCTGCAGTACCATTGGCAACAATATTCAAATTCCCTTCTACAAGAGATACACTATAGGCATCATTAGAATCTGTTGTTAAAAAGTCCTCAAACTGATCGCTGTATAAAAGTACAGGTTCCTCCTCCGCTTCAAGCGGCTCTCCTACAGAGATCCAATCGATTTCAATTGTTCCATCATATCCACCTGTCGCATCATTTACAAAAAATACCAGATTAGCAATCGTAGATGGATCTACTGGACAAGGCGCATCAGCAGCATCACATGGACTTCCTCCATACCCACCATCTAAAAAATCACCCATAAAATCCAACGTGTAAATACCAAAGGTATCATCTAAGCTAACAGCATTGGCTTGTAGATTGGTTACATAGCCCGCTGCATCTCTCATATCGATACGAAAAGAAGGGGTATTGGTTCCTTTTGCTTTGATGTATAGTTTTGGATTTGAAGAGACGTCAAAAGACATCAATGTACCCATATCGTGTAAATCATATTCAAAAGCATTGTACGCTCCTGCCGTACCATTTCCTACAATCGTTAGATTGCCATCTACTAGTAAAGACGTGTATGCATCATTTGATTCTGTTGTAAGAAAGTCATCAAATTGATCACTGTATAAAATATTGGATTCTTGCTCTTCCAAAGGTTCGCCTACAGAAATCCAATCTATTTCAATAGTCCCGTTATAGCCACCTGTAGCATCATCTACAAAAAACACAAGATTTGTAATGGTCGCTGGATTAACTGGACAAGGTGCATCGGTCGTATCACAAGGACTCCCTCCAAACCCACCATCATTAAAATCACCTGTAAAATCAAGGGTGTACACCCCAAAATCTTCTGTAAGTGACGCATAGTTTGCAGAGAGATTCGTCACATATCCCTCAGCATCTTTCACATCTACTCGTAATACGCCAGGTCCATTAGCTCTTGCTTTTATGAAAATCTGTGGAGTAGATATCATATCAAAAGTAATTGGAGTTCCAGCATCGTGTATATTATACTGAAAAGCGTTATAGGCGCCTGCGGTACCATTACCGACAATGGTAAGATTTCCATTTTCAAGACTCACGTCGTAAGCACTGTTTGACTCTGTCGTAAGAACATCATCAAATTGATCACTGTAGATTACCTGAGCATTGGTTACTAAACTAAGTAGTCCTGCTACAATGAGGGTGTAGTAATACTTTTTCATAGTGTTTGATTTTTTGTAGTTTTTAATTTTACCATACTGTTCTGGTGTGGTATGGTTGTAAATTTATAAAATCAATTTGAAAAATCCTTTTTATTTTAGAACTTTAACTAGTAAAACTTTGTTTTGCAGTATTGTAAAGCAACAAGTTATATACGGGTAGTTGTATTCTACGGGTAGTTGTATTCATTGCGCTATTTACTAAACTTGTTTTAGTATTATATAGATATAATATCTTCAAGCTTACTTTGAAAATTTAATTCCGAAATACTGATTTTCCTGTAGCTATAACATTTCTCAACCAAGTCACTTTGAAATTCGGAAGGATTCTTCCAAACATCTTTTTCTAATTGCTCGATTGATTTAGTTTCCATTTGTGATTTTTTTAATCGCTGTTTATTGTTTTTTTAGTTTAGTAATCCAAATCAGATTAGTTATTCCAATTCCAATAATTGCAAAAGTTGCTATGAATTGAACTGGCGATTCCTTTCCAATAGCGAGTAATATCATAATCAGAATGGGAATGAGTCCAATTCCGATTTTCAAAATCAGATTTTGAGTTTTTAATTTAGTATACCAAAGTAAATAGCCGTTAAGTATTGCTAAAATCAGAGCTGGAAGTGGGTATAAAATTAGCAGAAAGAAAATCTCTCCATATTGCATGTTTTCATAAAATAATGGCGTGACGAAAATTCCGATTAAACAGAATAGAAATCCAATTATTATTATCGTTCGACGTTCCATTTGAGTGAGGTCAGCTTGTTGCCAACTACTTTATAAAACATATAGGTCATTTTTACTATGTATGTTTCTTCACAAATTTACTATCTTTTTTTAAGATATAATTTGGTAATTATTTGTTTATGAGCAGCTTTTTTAACTTTTTAAATCTTAGTTTTTTAGTTTATCACTTACAAACGACTATAAACTTTTTTAATCATCATTAAAGATACTAATTCAAATATTGACCTTTATATGGTTTTCCACAATCGAGTTAAAAAGATGCAGAGATATTTTTCGCGAAAGCGGAAAAGGTATGAGAAATTAGGAAGCGTGACTCACGATCGCTACGCTCCAAGACTCAGGAGTTAGGGACGTTTTTGTCTTGATTCGTGTTTCCCTTGACTCGTGAGTCCTTTTCGCGAAAGCGAGATTTTTAAAAAGAATATAGAGCATAGAAAATAGACTACACTTACTAAGTATAGAGCATATATGCTATATTTTAGAAATACCCTATCGTCGTTGTTCTACCATTCTTGCAATCAACCATATAAATGCCTCAACTTGTCCTTTGAGGATACAGGTTCCTTTGCAGATGCTATTGAGCAATCCTTGTACATCTGAGGTTTGTAATGCAGTAACAGCTTCCGTACCCGTAGGGAACAACGAACAGGATGGTAAATCAATATCTGGATACGAACTCAATGTGACGTCTCCGTCTTTGATTATTATTGTGATAGGTTCTGATAGTTCAGATACACGTACCGATATCCTGAGATTGGGTGTTGTTACATTCACTTCTCCTATTGATTTTTTTAGATAGGAAACGAATGTGTTTGCCCAAGTTTCAAGATCTACGTGTGTTGTATTTTCATCTCTTATTTCCTTACGTGTTGTGAGAAGTTGTGCATCTACTTCACGTTCTGCTTCGATAAGGGCTTGTAGTGTTTTGTCTACGTCTTCACGGGTATGCGCCGCCGAACAGATGAGTCGTAAGCGACCTCGTCCGCTCTCTACAATGGGGTAGGTAACTGCCGATGTTTGAACACCTCGTTTATAGAGGCTTTGTACGATGGCATACAGTTTATCCTTGTCACCAAAATGAGGGGTAACAATAGGACCGTCTCCAGTGCCTAAATCATAGCCTGCTTCTTCAAATTGCTGACGCATATAACGGGTCGTACTCCACAGTCGCTCGCGCAATGCGTCATCAGAACGAAGGCGTCGTAGTGCTGTGAGTGCTGCTGCCATATCTGCTGGGCTTACGGAAGCCTGAAAGATATAGGCTCTGGAAGACGACTTCATCAGGTCAACATGTTCTTGACTAGCCGCAACAACGCCGCCAAGACTTCCTAAGGCTTTGCTAAGGGTGGTCATAATGAAATCTACTTCTTCGGTAACGCCTTGCGCAGCGCATATCCCAGCGCCACCTTCGCCATAAAAACCAAAAGAATGTGCTTCATCTACGAGAACGAGGGCATTGTGTTTTTTTGCCATACGTACGATTTCAGCGACGGGTGCAGCACCTTCGCCCATACTATATACGCCTTCTAAAACAACGAGTACCGTACGATAAGGTGATACTTCTGAAGTAAGCACTGCCTCTAGGTCGGCTGCATTATTGTGTTGAAAGGTTCTAATGGTCGCACCGCATAGACGCGCACCATCTACAATAGAGGCGTGACAAAGCTGATCGATAATAACAACATCGTTTTTGCCTAAAATGCCAGCAATGGCTCCGACATTGGCGGTGTATCCTGTGGGGAACAGGCAAGCACTGGGCTTTCCTACTAAATCAGCAAATTCTGTTTCGAATTCCAAGTGCTGATTCGTCATTCCCGACGCTGCTGCTGAGGTTCCCATTCCAGTTCCAAAACGTTCTAAGGCAATGGAGGCTTGTTCAATGACTTTTTGATCACGGTTCAATCCAAGATATAGATTAGTGGTCCATATAATCGCTTCTTGCTCTTCATCATTGTAGGCATCGCCTACAAGACCTCTTGTACCGCTTCCTGTTCTCAATACCTTACTATATGGGTTTCTGCGATTGTCGTTGACCATACGCAGTACTTCCTGAACTAACTTGCTCTTATCATTTACAGACCAAGTCGGCACTTTCGCAGCCTGAAACGTAGGATGACTAGACTGTATGTGTTTTTGAAAACTAGCCAATGTATCTGTAGCAGTACTAGGCATTTTATCTGTTGAAGGAGTATCGGTTCCACTTCCACTCATATTGAGAATGTAATTTACGAGTGCATTAGAAGTGGAGTACTTAAAGACCGCCTGATCTGGCACCTCTTGCCCCACTACTTTACTGAGTCGGCTACTGAATTCTAAAGTACTTAAAGAGTCTAGTCCAAGGTTTTCGAACGAATCATCTGGTAATATCTGTGTCGGATCACTTAAATTAAGAATGTGTGCTAGTTCGTTCTGAATGACGGATAAAATGGTTGTTTGTTGTTCATGGTTTGAACCTGTTAGAGGCTGTTTGTGAATACCATTGCCAATGGCTGCATTTGAGCTTTGACAGGATGTAACAATCTCTTCCTCAGATCGTACACCTTCTTCCATACGGATGAGTTTTTTACGATCGAGTTTATCGTTGGGTAAAAGAGGCAATTCCTTTAAGAATTTGACTACTTGTGGAACCATATATTTTGGCAGTCGTTCAGACATATAAGATTTGACACTTTCTTGTGTTACTTCTTTATACTGACTCACCACATAAACGACTAGCATTTTCTGACCAATACCTCCATCTACAGCTGCTGCCGCTGCGGCATCAACCCCTTCCATCAACTCAAGGGTCGACTCAATTTCTTCCAATTCAATCCGAAAGCCTCTTATTTTTACTTGTTGGTCGATTCTGCCAAGAAATTCAATATTGCCATTTTCTGTCCAACGACACGAATCGCCTGTTTTGTATAATCGATTTTCTGGAATCAGATCACTTGGTTCTAACTCGATAAAACGTTTTTTAGTCAGCTCTTCATCATAT
>ERZ651776.2562-NODE-2562-length-19472-cov-6.458417_pt1 | contig 19472 bp, 11 predicted proteins | sample MGYA00514761_ERZ651776 | MGnify/ENA metagenome assembly ERZ651776 | reverse complement strand
CATCATCTTTTGACGTCGTCATGCTATTCCTCCGCGTTGATACCAACGAAAAACGACGATTTCGAGACCAAAAACAACTTCTCTCTGCTCTTCTTCTTCGTTTTGAAACAACGCGTCGTGTTATTATGCTCGTTAAAATAGACCCCCTTCTCGCAAAAGCCCTCGCGAACATGCACACCACACGTAATAAAATCACCTAAAAACACACAACTGTAATAAAGTTTTGAGAGACGCGAGAAAAATTTAATTGTCCGCAAACAAAAAAAAAAAAAAAAAGCGAGAGAGATCTCAAAAAAGAAAACGTGTGACTCTCGCTCACTCGAAACCACTCTCGTTTCACTCTCTGCCACAAATTAATATCTTCTCGTGCCAAATAACGAACACATTTATTAGACTTTTCGCATACGTATAAAATTCGAAACTCGAGAGACACATTCGCGAGTAGTGAGAAAGAAAAACGTTTTTTTGTGTCTCTCACGTAACAGCACACACAAACACGTGTAATAGTACTTTATTATAAAAGAGACAGAGAGACAGAGAGAGAAATAATACTCTCTGTTACATAACAGTTTCGATATGACGACGATGATGTGTTGCTCGTCGTACTCTTCTTCGTCCTCCAGCGCGCGCGCGAGGAACAACCCCGCTAAGAAGAGTGTAAGAAAGAATGGAAAAAAAAAGATTAGTCGTTTTCCGATCTCTTCTCGAATTCGCGCGCAATCTTCATCCTCACCATCGGGAACGTCTTCCTCTTCGAACGATGCCAAAAACGTCTCCTCGGGGAACAAGAAGACGAAGAATAACACGAACAACAAAAATACGAAACCTGCCCCGCGGAGAAAAACTGCGAAATCATCCACGACAGACAGCGATGCTTCTGATTTTGATGTGGGAAAGGAGAAGGAAAAATTGAAAGGCGAAGCGTTAAAAGCGGCTTCAGATGCTATTTCGTTACTCCAATCCTACGAGCAAATGCAATTCCTCTGCAATACAAAAGAAGACAAAGATGTGAAAGAGTTTACGGTACCGTCGACGCCGGTGTGCGGGGCGCCGGTGAAAATTTTCCTGGACGCTTCAAAGTCTTCGTCTTTACGAGAAAATTCAAAGACGTGGGAGGAAGGCGTGACGTGTACGGTTGGGTTTAACGAGTGGCAGTTCGGTGAAGCCGTGGACGTGGAGATGACGCAAATTCCAGAAACGAGTTGGTTCGAGTGCACGTTGCCGGGAGGGGAATTGAGCGCGGAGGCGTTTGAAATCGAGTACGTCTTCAAGACGAAAAGCGGAGACGCGTACGAGAACAATAACGAACAGAATTTTACCAAAGAGACGATGTTTCCGAGGAAAACGAAAAAAGAGTTGCTCGAAGAGGAGGAATTAAAAAGAACGGATAAAGAGGACGAACAAAACGCGGCGGAGATTATTTCTCGAATTCAAACGTCCATCGAAGAGAGACAGGAGAAGAGTTTTACGAAATTTGAAAAGTACGAGAGAACGATTTTCGAAACTGAATCCGGGGAGAAGTTGACGCAAGGGTACGCGACGAAACAGAAAATCGCGTGGAACAAAGCGCAAAATCCAATCGGTGGTTTTGCGTGTTCTTCGTTGAAAGCGCACTGCGGTTTCTCAAACTGGATGAACGGCGTCGAGCAAGTCCAAGAGATGACGCCGATCGCGCCCTCGGAAAAGTTTCCCGCGGACGAACAAAATTGTTGGTTTGAATTTATCGTCCAAGTGCCGAAATTCGCGACGTCGGTTGAATTCGTCGTTTCCGATGCGGACGAAGTATCCTGGGATAACAACGAAAGCAACGATTACGTCGTCGCCGTGGAAAACGCGAACGAAGCCGAAGATTGGTTGAAAATGCAAACCATGCTCGCCGCGGAGTTGAAACAAAAAAGGAAACAGGCGAAAATTGACGAAGAAATCGCGAGAGTGAAAGCAGAGGAAGAGCGTTTACAATTGAAAGCCGCCGCGGTAGAAATCTCTTTGAAACAGCAAAGACACATCATCACGTGCGAACCGCTCACGCCGCAAGCCGGTCAAAAGTGCACGGTGAGATACAACAAGAACAACACCAACTTATCGTTCGCGGAAGATGTTTACTTAACTGGCGGTTTCAACCGATGGAAACACGCAAATAACTTACCCGAACCGTTAAAGATGCACAAACCGGTAAACCCAGAAACTGATCCGTTTTATACGATTGAAATCGACGTTCCGAGCGACGCTTGGATGTGTGATTTCGTCTTCTCCTCCGGCGTCGGCGAAGGCGCGCAATACGACAACAGAGGTGGCAAAGATTACCATTTACCGACCAACGGGTCAACGGAAAAAGCGCCGCCGTTGCACATCATCAACATCGCGGTCGAAATGGCCCCTATTGCAAAAGTTGGCGGTTTAGCGGACGTGGTGACCAGTTTATCCAGAGCGATTTCGGATTTTGGACACCACGTGGAAATCATTTTGCCGATGTATTCCTTCTTCAACTCGAGTCCTTTATTAGGCGCGAGGGAGTTTGAAACAAATTTTGATTTCGGAGGGTGTGGGATCACCGTCACGAAATGTCGCGTCGAAGGTGTGATGGTGTTTTTCGTGGAACCGAGCAACGGGATGTTTGCGCGCGACGCCGTGTACGGGTGGAACGACGACGCCAGCAGATTTAACTTTTTCTGCAACGCCGCGTTGGAATTTTTGTTGAAAACTGGAAGACAACCGGACATTTTGCATTGCCACGATTGGTCCACCGCGGAAGTCGCGCGAGCGCACTGGGAGAATTACCACCACAACGGCTTATGGAAGCCGAAAGTGGCGTTTACCATTCACAACATGAACTACGGCCAAGCGAAATTAGGCGAAGCCGCGTTCCATTCGCAAATGACCACGACGGTGTCCCCGTCCTACGCCGGCGAAGTCTCCGGCCACCCGGCGGTATCTGGAAACCTCCACAAATTCCACGGCGTGAGAAACGGCATCGACCCGGAAATTTGGAACCCGGCGACGGATAACTTCATCCCGATGAAATACGACGCCGATAGCGTCGTCAAAGGTAAAAAAGCAGCTCGAGACGAATTGCGCAGTCGACTCGGCTTAACCGGTTACGGCGATAAACCAGTCGTCGGCGTCATCTCGCGTCTCACCGCGCAAAAAGGCATCCATTTAATCAAACACGCCGCGCATCACACGTTATCGAGAGGCGGTCAATTCGTCTTGCTCGGCTCCGCTCCGGACCCGAAAGTCCAAGCCGATTTCAACGGTTTAGGCGCGCAACTCGGCGGCGAAGACGCTGGATTCTTCTTCGCATTCGACGAAACGCTCTCGCGATTAATGTACGCTGGCTGCGACGTCATCGTCGTCCCGTCTATGTTTGAACCGTGCGGCTTGACCCAAATGACCGCCATGCGGTACGGCACCGTCCCGTGCGTTCGCGCCACGGGCGGTTTACGAGACACCGTCTTTGACGTCGACACGGACAAAGCCAGAGCGGCGTGGGAAATCAACGCAAGCACGAACTGGGAACTCGACGGCGAAAACGGCGACTGTACCAACGGCTTCTCCTTCGAAGGTACCTCGGAGGGTGATTTAGACTACGCTTTGGATAGATGCATCGACGCGTTTTGGAACGACACGAAATGGTTTCGCTCTTTACAAGCGAGAGTCATGCGACAAGATTGGACCTGGAATAAACCCGCGCTCGAATACATCGACTTGTATTACCAGAGCATCGGGAAATAATATAAGTAATAAATAATAATACTAATAATACTATTAGAAGCAGCAGAAAAGAAGAAGCTTTTTGATGACGACGCGACATAAGAGAGACGAGAAGAGATCGCGGAACCAATACGGGATCAAAACGTACTAAAGATGTAGACTCCGCGAGCGTTTTATTTTAATGAATAATAAAGCAATACTATACTCCTCGTACGAAGAAGAAAAACAACACCACTTCCACAAAACGCAAACTCTGTACACCACGTGAGAGAGAGAGAGAGAATAAAGAGAGAGATGAGACTGTTTCCCTCGCGCGTCTCGTCGTCTCGACGTCTTCCTCCTTTTCCTCCTTTTGCGTAGACACGTGAGAGAAAAACGCTTCAGAATTTCTCACCTCTCGTCTCTCTTTTACATCTGTTTTTATCGCATCTTCTCTCCTTTCAGACGGAACACAATGAGCAGCAGTAGCAGTACTGTTGGTACATTGAGTAATAGTAGCGGTTTTGTGGGTTGTTGTCGTTGTTTCTCGACGAGTGCGAAAAGTCGACGGAGACATGTAAGACGACCAACGGGGAAAATCTACGGCGACGTGTCCCGCTCGTGGACGTCGCGAAAATCCCTCCGCATGCCTTTAAAAGACTGGAAAAAAGATGAAAACGAAGCAAAGTCGTTCGCGAGTTACGTTTCGGACGGATCTCGAATTCTTTCGGTCACTTTTCCGGACGAAAACAGACGGACAAGAATCGATGAAAACACCTGGAAGGTGGAGCTTTTACCGTTCGATTTTCTGGGCAACAAAGTCGTCGTGAGAACGACGATCGCGTTGATTCCAAATCGAACGGATAAATCAATCAGTATAAACGCGAAAAAGCTCGAGTTTGAAGGCATGCCGAAAGAATTCAATTTAGACGAGACGGTGACGTTGAAAATGGAAGGGAAGTTAGGCGAAGAGAGAAGCTTTCGAAAGAGGCGGAGGAACGATTCAGACGAAGAGGTTGGAGGAGACGAAGAGGAAGAGGAACACGGAGAGGACGATAAAAACGACGATATGAAAAGAGCGGTTCGAGGCGACGTGGTCATGACCCTCGACGCGTCCGTGAACGACTTCGTCGCTTTAGTCCCGGGTTTAGACGACGTCGTCAACGCCATCAACGACGCGGTTTTAGCAAACTTACAAGGCGCCATCGAGAAAAATTTAATCGCGGAATACGAGCGCTGGCGAAACGAAGAAGTCGCGGGAGAAGAAGAAGTGAAAGAAGACGAACGAAAACGAGAGAGAACTTTATACAGAGGGAACGGCGCGCCCGTAGGTGTCGTGCCGAAACGCGTCGCCAGGTTTTAGTAACGCCTTAGAGCCAGTAGCGTGAACACCCTAAATAATACACGAACCGCCTTCTGTCCATTTTGGTCTGAGCCGCCATAAAAAGCGCTCGTCTCACGCGCTTCGCATCGAGAGATATGAGCACGCGCGGTCGTCGCAACGGCGGAGAAGACGCGACGGAAGAGTGCGTGATAATTGCCTCCGCTTTATCCTCCGAAAATGTATCCTCTATGTCGTCTTCTTCTTTACTCGCGTTGAGTTTACCGCATTTCCACGTTGTTCGCCGCTGGAAATCTTGCGCGGGAACGCACCAAAGTCCTCGCTCGGTGGACCCGTGCGGGAGGCGATTTCTGTTCCAAATTGTGCGGGAAAAGAACGCGGTAGACGTGTACGACTGTCCAGGAGGGAAAGGAGGATCACTAAGTGTTAAAGATCAGAAGATAAAACGGTTCTTGTTCAACGAAAAACCGACGAGCGTGTGCTCGAGCACCTGTGGCAGTTTGGTAGCGGTTGGATTTGAATCCGGGGACGTGTCGATGTATGAACGAACGACGGGGAAAATGCGAGGGAAATTTACGGCACATTTTAAACGGATCGTGAAGATGCAGTTTACCAGCGACGGGTCGAGTTTAATCACGTGCTCGGAAGATACCGCGGTGAGCGCGTGGAGCGTTTGCGAAGCGTTGAAGAACAACGATACTTTGAATAACATTAATGCGTCTTCGTCGTTTACGTCGTCTTCATCGTTGGAACCGATGAAGAGTTGGACCAGTCACCAGCTTCAAGTGACGGACGTGTGTTGTTCGAAAAGCGCAGGAGCTGGGGCGGATTTAGTCGCGAGTTGTTCAATCGATCGAACCGCGAGAGTGTTTTCGATGACGCACGGAACCGGGAGCGAGTGTTTAGCGACGTTTGGTTTGCCGAAAGCGTTGACGGCGATATGCATGGACGGAGAAGATCGATGCATATTCGTAGGAAGTTGCGACGGGGAGATTTACGAGATGAACATCAACGGAGCGCCGGTGGTGGAAATGGGAGGGGGAGGAGGAAGAGGCGGAGGACATTTACACGACGTCGAAAGCGACGATTCAGACGACGACGACCGAGGAGGAGAAGAAGTTAAAGAAGAAGAAGACGATAAAGAAAAGGGCAACAACAACAATAGAAAACGAAGGAGAAGGAAGAACAAAAACGAATCGTTCACGACCTACCGCGGCCACGACCGCGCCATCGTCTCTTTACACTGCACGTCGAACGGGCACCATTTGCTCTCCACCTCGGAAGACGGCACCTGCCGTCTGTGGGATCGCGCGAGCGGCAAGTGCATCAAAACGGTGAAACACCCTCGCGGCGGCGACGCGCCTATCGCGAGCGCCTGCTTGGCGATTCGGAGCCACGTGGAAAAAGTCATCGTCAACGTCGGAGGATCATCGTCGAATAACAACAACGCTCAAGAAGCGACGATAACAGCGGCAGCACGGTACCAAAAATCTTCCTCCAACCGGCAACCACCAGATGTACCCCTCGGCACGTTCGAACGCTACGGTACAAAAGGAGGAGGAGGAGGAGGAGGAGGAGAAGAAGGAGGATCTAGCAATCCCTGGGACGGGCCGTTGGTTTTGTTATAATAGCGGATTGAAAAAATTGGAACGTAACGATCCTTTCGAAAAAGAAAAGAAGGGAGCAATAACGAATAGTACCTAGGTAGTGTCTTCTCGAAATGAATACTAATTGTATATCATCATCATCATCGACTCTTCGCTCCGTTGTTCATCTCATACATCTGAAACCCTAAGCACGTCCCTCTAAAATTCGCTTCTCTCTCTTCTCTCTTCACTTTCGAACGCGCGCAATACTTTGCGACGACGACGATAAGAGAGTAATACATTTGAGACCAAAAGCTTTAAAAAGATGAAGAGTAACACCTCGAGTAAAAAGAAACCCTTTAAGCTCGGTTCCAAAGCAAGGAAAGCTTTGAAAGCCGCGCAAAAGTCAAGAGCATCCGGCGGCGAATGCATCGAAGAAAAGCAAACGAAAAGCTTCCGTTACGACGAAGAGAAAGACGAAGAATTGAAACGATTGAGAGCGCTCTACGCCTCCGGAGCGGTCGGGGAAAAGGACGAGGGTAACACTGAGTGCAACAATTGGCGCACGATCGACGTAAACTCGCAATTTTTAGTCGGAAGTTCCGAGGAAGGATTCGTGAGTCTCGAAGTGCTTTCAACGGAGAAAGAAGGAGAGAAAGACGACGCGAAGACGAAGAAGACGAAGAATGAGACAGCGAAGAAGAGCGCGAGCAAAAACGACAACAACGACGACTGCAGCATCACCGTCCGAGAAAAAGAAAATGAAAAAGAAAAAGAAGATGGAAAAGAAAAGAAGGAAGCGACAAAATCAAAGGCGTCGAACGCGAAAGAGGCGAGAATATTGAAGCGCAAGAAACGGTGGAAGGAGAAGGTGGAAGAGGCGAAGAAGAGGAAGAGGAATGAAAAGGACGAGGCAAAACGTGGCGACGGTGAAACGGCGGGTGGTGGTGGTGGTGACTATGAAAACGAGGACGACGATTTGTTAGGCGATGAAGAAGACGTCGCCGCGTGGGCGCAGTACGATTTGCACCCTCTTTTGCTCAAAGCTATTCGGAAGCTTCGGTTTACTTCGCCGACGCCGATTCAGGAGAAAGTTTTGCACCCGGCGATTAAAGGAAGGATGGATATCGTCGGCGCGGCGGAAACCGGGAGCGGGAAAACGTTGGCGTTTGGTTTGCCCATTTTACAACGGTTGATGCAAGATAAAGAGGAAGAGAAATGGTACGAAGAATACGCGGACGAGGAGAAACCGGGGAAAGGGAAGAAACATTTGCGAGCGTTGATAGTGACGCCGACGAGAGAGTTGGCGTTGCAAGTGGCGAAGATGTTAGCTGACGTCGCGATATACACGGGCATTCAAATAGCGGCGATCGTAGGAGGGATGTCCAAGCAGAAACAAGAGAGAGTGTTGAAGAAACAGCCGGAGATTATCGTCGCGACGCCGGGGCGGCTGTGGGAGTTGATTCGCGACGGAGAGAAACATTTGACGAGTTTGGAGCGGTTGACGTTTTTGACTCTAGACGAGGCGGATAGGATGGTAGAGAGAGGTCACTTTAAGGAGCTCGAGAGCGTGATTAAATCGATTCCGGAACCGCCAGAGACGAGGAGGATCGCGCGGTCCGCAAAGTTGACGAAACGGAAACAACCGATGATGGCGGCGACGAAAGTTAGCAATGATAGTAAAACGAAGAAAGGAGAAGAAGAAGAAGAAAATGAAGAAAAAAATGATGAAGAAAATGAACCAGCGGCGGATAATCGAATCATGGCGCGAGATCGTCAGACGTTTGTCTTTTCCGCGACGCTTACCGTTCCGGATGAAGTCAAATACAAACTCGATCGGAAGAAACCGCAAGCGTCGTCCAAGAAAGTGAACAACGGTAAAAAGAAGGACGGCGGCGGCAGCAGCGGCGTCGAGAACAACAACGGGAACGACGAAACCGCGTATCGCTTGGAACCGCCGAAAGAGTTAGCGTCGACGAACACGATGGGTAATCTCATGAAAATGGTTCCATTTTACGGCCGCGTCAAGCTTTGCGACGTGAGCGACTCGGTGACGAAAAAGAAGAAAGACAACAACCCCGATGAATCATCATCAAAAGCGGCGATAACATCAACAACGAAAGTGGCATCTAAAGTGCACGAATCTGCGTTAGAGTGTACGGACGACGAGCGCGACGCGTTGACTTTATACCTTCTCTCCGCGCACGCCGGAAAACCATCGATTGTGTTTGTCAACGCTATCTCATCCTTACGCCGCTTAACGGCGCTTTTAAAACTCATGAAAGTCAACGCGGTTGGTTTACACGCTGGAATGCAACAACGCGCTCGCTTGAAAGCGTTGGACCGATTCAAAGGTAATAAGGCGTCCGCTCTAATCGCCACGGATGTCGCCGCGAGAGGTTTAGACATTAAAGGCGTCGAGTTGGTCGTGCACTACCAAGTGCCTCGCCAAGCGGACGCCTACGTGCACAGATGCGGACGAACCGGTCGCGCGAATCTATCGGGCGTTTCCGTAGCTTTAGTCACGCCAAAAGAACGCTCGCGGTACCTCGCCATGCTCGCCGCCATGGGTCGCGAGAGAGGCTTTCGATTACCGCCGTTTCCGGTGGCGGAAGAAACCGTTCGCGAGGCGACGAAGAGAGTACAATTGGCGAAAAGATTAGACGCTATCGTTCACAAAAACGAGAAGAAGCGCGCGGATAAAGCGTGGAAGAAAAGAACGGCCGAGGCCATGGACCTCGGTCTCGACGCAGACGACGATTCCGATTTCGACAAAAATTCCGATTCCGATGACCAGGACGTGATGCACTTTTCCGATAACGAAGACGGCGTCCAAGTCATCGAGGATTTCGAATCGTACGGGAAACATAAAATGAAGAAAGAGTTGACGCAAAAGAAACTGGAACGAGAGGCTGAACTTAGAAACGTGACGAAACGGGAGATTTCGTTGCGGAACGAGCTCGACCGGCTGTTGAAAACGCCTTTAGGCGCAAAGCGACAGTCCGCGCTCACGTCCCAAAAGTTCCCGACGCGAGAAGGCGGGAAACAGTTCGAGAAGACGAAGAAAATGTCCTCCTCTTTCGCCTCCGCGTTGGATGTCATTGGACTCGCGAAGGAGAGCAGTGCAGTTGGACCGGCGTCGGCGGGTGCAGTCGCCGGCGGCGCTACGGGCGCGAGGCGGATGCGAAGGATGTGAGACTTTGACGAGATACTCGAGATCGAGAAGAAAACGTAACGATACTACGCGATGACGATACTTTTAAAAATGCGTAGCATTCGACCACCACCACCACTTTAAAACTCACTTTGTTCTCATCGTCGTCGTCATCGCAAAACGATCAGAGATGTAATGCAAAACTGCTTTCGACATCATTCGTTCGCGTCGTCGAACGCTTTCGAGGATTTTTCTCATCTTTTCTTTCCTCGCTTTCAAAACCATCGAATCATCATCATCATCATCATCACAAAACGTGCGTTTAAACGCCATGAACGAAACCGAAAACGACGCAACAGATGATCCAGAAAGCGCGTGTTATCGAACCAGGACGACGGAATCGACGAGCTCGTCCGTGAAATGCGTGGACGTGTGCGTGGAATTCGAAAACGACGACACGAAAACTTCAAATCGCGTCTGTCGCTCCTCCCCGATTTTAGAATCAAACGCGTCCGAAAACGCCTGCGAACGGGCGTGCGCGGACGCGTATTACCACTCCACGTCGTTAAAATTCCACGCGAACGAACAGAAAATGAAAGACTACGAGCGTTTGAGAAACGAGACGTGCAAAAAAGAGTGCTCGCGCGCGTTTTTCTCCGCGCAGCAGCAGCGTTCGGGACACGAAGCGACAGAGGACTAGATGCTTTTAATTGTATATCAAATGTACATCACGCTCGACTATGAAGATGCGCGCGCATTCTCTCCCTCTCTCTTTCTCTGCTAAAATACCGCTATTGTTATAGTATTTACTATTCCTCTAAGTTGATGCTCGAGCCAAACTTCCCGTATAAGTGTCCTTTCAATTGTTCCATCGCTCGCTCGACGCTCGTCAATTCCTCCTTGTTCTCTTCGATTGATTTCGTCTCATTTTCGATCTTAGTTTGCAACATTTCCTCCGCTTTTACTTTCTCCGTTTCGAAAAAGCACTCGCCTAAGACGAGATCACATTTTGAGTCGTCGTCTGCGAAGGTGATTTCGGATTCCGCTTCTTCGGTGTCCTCCAATTGTTTCTGTTTAAAGTATGAATATAAAAGTCAACATTAAAGAAATGTGTGTTTATACCTCTCGGGAAGCAATCATCGCGCGTAACTCGTGCGTGCGGTTGTTTAAGCGGCCAAACGCGCATATGCGCTGTTGGTCTTCCCAGTTGACCTCGACGTCGTGTTTTGTGGGCGGTTTTGAAGTCGTCGTCGGTTCGGTCGCGGTCATTTGTATTCGTATTCGTTGCCTTGTGTTTCTGAGGAAAAACGAGAAGAGGAGGAAAAGAAAGACCGCTTCAAAACCCTAAATTATAAGTTTTTTACTATGAGTACTAAACCCTAACAGCACTGTTTTGCAAGGAGAAAAGTAAGAGCGAATTTTGCGACATCCGCTGGGCAATGCCCGCGCAGGTTCAAATCCTGTTCGTAGCGATACATCTATTATTAGCTACGATGTCCGAGTGGTTAAGGAGGCGGACTTGAATTCAATCATCGTACATTCTCTTTTTTTTTTGTATGCGTGTATGTTGTGTGACTTCTATGGTGTATTCTATTTGTTTTCTCTTTACGATTGCGCCGGTTGCGTCCAGTTCTTTTTGCTGCTCTCGTTATCGTCGACGATGACTTCTCGGTGCGACGACCAGACCAACTGTATGGCTTCTTTTGTGCCGATTCCACCGGCGCGAGGGTCACCAGCCGGGCCAAACCAGTGGTTTTGCGGCGCACCCGTCGTTCGCGCTCGGTTCCCGACGTAGGTGGTGCCGTTGACGGTTTCCGATAACACTTTTCTTCGGAAATCGACGTCGTTGCTCACGATGGCCGCGGTTAAATGATTTTCCATCTTTTCCATGGCTTTTAACACGTCTGGTAAGGTTGAATCGTCGTATTCGACGACGATTTGGAACGGACCAAAGATTTCCGTCGTGACCAACTCGAAGTTGTCTCTGGTTTTCAACATTTCTTTCAGAGGTACGAACACCGCGGTCGGTTCGATCGCGCCGTACCGTTCCGGAATGTTGTGATTTTGCAACTCTTTTCCGCCGAATAAGACTTTGGACCCTTCGATTTGCGATAAAATTTGTCTCACGTGCGTCAACATTTGCTCGGTTGTTTTCGTCAACACCGGTCCGACGGTTAAATCCGTTAAGTTTCTCTTCTTCGCCAACGACGCCATGGCGTCGCAGACGCCCAATCGCATCCAGTTCGCGTGCGCGAACAAAATCGACTGCGCGGAGCATTTTTGTCCGGAACACGCGTACGCGTCTTGGTCGCACTGGTACGCGGTAAACTGTAACTCCTCTTCCTTCGCGTCTGGACCTAAAATCTTCCAATCAAAGCCGGCGTCTTCCAACTTGACTCTCCCTTTCAACTGCAACGCTAATCGTTCGGCGACGCCTTGCGATCCGGTGAACAGCGTCATCCGAGGTTGCAACTGTTCGAGTAACTCTCCCATGATTTGCCCGTCGCAATGAATCAAATCCACGTCTTCAGTGGGCATCCCGCACGCGTGCATTAATCGTAAAAACTGTTCCATGACGATCGACACTCTCGAATCGACGTGTAACAACACTCGATTGCCCATGTACAAAGCGCCTAACAATTGCAACACGGGAATTTCCAACGGAAAGTTAAACGGCGTGATAATGCACACCTTCCCGTACGGCCATCGGTACCCGAAACTCGTCTGACCCGTGTGGTCTCCAGGCACGGAAAACCCTCTCGACAAAAACCTCACGTTATCCCCGGTAAAATTCTCCAAAAACTTCCTCGTCACCACGACTTCCGCCTCGGCTTGAGCGTACGATTTCGGAGCGACGCGTTGTATCAATTTCGCAAAATACGTCACGTTCGATGCATCTCTCAACGCCTCTGCTAGCTTCATAGTAACATCTCCATATTTCAAATACCTTTCTGGATGTTTAAACGCGTTGTGTGCGCCTGATTTCGGCGTCTTTGCGACTCTCGACTGTAGAAAATGTCCCAACTCTTCTCTCGTTATCTCCGGTACCAAGAGGAACGAATCCTCGTTTTTATCCATCGGATCCGGGAAGGTTTTGTACTCTTTCTTCGCCGACAACGCGAACTGCCCGTCGACGATGCACGAGGCAATTGCAGGGATCGCGTTGGACATCGTTTCCGGTTCTACCGTCGCCCAGTGTTCGCGTGGGATGAAAAATGTTTCCTCGAATGCGTTCGTCTCTGTTCGTAACGAACTCGTTCCGAAGGATGATTTTCGAACCATTTCCTGCATCAAAAGTTTCTTTTGCATCGCGAGGTATCCCATTTTCGGCGCGCGTTTTATGCCGTGGTAAATGATGGACATTTTTGAGGTAAAATATCGCGATGGGAGTTCTTTCGTGGGGTGGTGTTCTGTTGCGCTTCCCGCGCGTGTAATTTATGAGGTTTAGAGATACACTTTTTTTCCCCCGAAAACGCCTTTCTGTTCCTGCAATTTTATGCATATGATTTGTGTTGAAGAGTAGTTCAACGCTTCTGTTCTCTCTTCTGTTACGACGACAAGAACAACGAATGAAATGCGTTCGATGAGTACGCGTGCATAACGTAAAGCGAGTGTATCGAGGAACTGTGCAGTCGCAATGAGAAGAGAATTGGTTGCATAGAGATATATACTTTTTTTCTTTCTCCTCCTGCACATGTGACATTCAATCGACGAGAAAAAAAAAGAAGAACAACAAAAGCGCGAGAAACAGACGCAGGTTTAAGAGAGACGCGCGACATAAAGGAGGGAACATCGAGGTTTCAGAGTCCTCGCCAGGGATGTGCGCGTGGAAAGTGGCAAAACGAGAGGAAAACTGTGCGGGTTTCGTACGTTTTCGCGGAAAATGTGCAGGTTTGGTATTTTTCTCAACTTCCTTCGTTTCCCCCGAAACGTTATCCTCAAAATTTAAAGCCAAACGTTCGCATTAAAAACGCTTCGAATACGCGAAGAGTAAAGAGAGAAAAACCGAGATCTGCGCCGCAAAGTACCTCCCCGTCTCTTGCGTTGATGCGTCGCGGCGCGAATTTGTACTGGAGGGAAGCAGCTTTGGTGTCGCGAGGAGCTAACGCTTCGTTCTCGACCTCTCGAATTTACGGGAAACCACTGGTAACGGTCTTCCCACTCGCCTCGAAAGATGACGACGAGACGAACAAAACGAAGACAAAAAGCACCGCTTTAGTGCAAAGACTCACCAATGGTGCGTTGTTGAGATTTGCGTCCTTGAATTTTGAACTCAAAGCGACCGTCGAGGCGCACCGAGAGCAAGGTTTACAATCACTTCTGATAGCCGCATTGGAGCACTCGGAAAACGAGAGGAAAGCGGAACAAACGAAAAAAATGGCGACGCAAACGCTTCTCGAGTTTCCGAACGAGATGCACGCGATAAAACTCTCCGCGTTAGGCGCGAGTTTTAACGAGAGTTTGTGCGAACGTTTGACGATGGATATCGCGGAAATGGCCAGAGAAGTTGGGGCGAGAGGGTTGTGCGTGGACGCCGAGGAAGATTTTTTGCACGAGCAAGTGGACGCGGTGAGCATGAAGTTGATGCGGACGATGAACACCAAATCCGACGATGGGAGCGCGAGTAGAAACGCGGCGGTGTATAAAACGTACCAAATGTATCGCCAGGATAGCGTGGAACAGTTGAAACGAGACATCGCGACCGCGGAGAGAGAAGGTTTTGTTTTAGGCGCGAAATTGGTCAGAGGCGCTTATTTAAACGCAGATAAAGGGAAACCCGGGGTTTTGTTCGAGACGAAAGAAGAGACGGATGAGAGCTTCGCGGACGGATTGGCGTTCGCTTTGAATAAAATAAAGGAGAAGAAAAACGAAAACGCTCCCGCTGGGGTGAAGATTTTGTTGGCGACGAGGAACAAAGATAACATTCAATCGGCGTTGGGGCATTCGGAGGACGTGCAGTTCGCGCAGCTGATGGGCATGGACGACGAGGTGACGTTATCGTTACTGAACGAAGGCGAACGAGTGGCGAAGTATTTTCCGTACGGGAAGTTTACGGAGACTTTGCCGTATTTATGGAGAAGGTTCTTGGAAAGAGCGTCTTTTTCGTAACAACGAACATTCTTCTCGGAAAGAGAAGAAGAAGAGAGAGAAGATGTATTACGCATGAAACTGCTGTATATAATTTCTGCCGTTGTATTCCATTATGTACTAACATTGTCAAAAGAAAAACACAACATCATTGTACTTCTATCATCATCAAGTATTATCTCGAACTACTAAATCATCTATTATTTATAATTATCTCGACTATCTTCGCTAAGTAAGCTCTTTCGTCTATTTAGTATGTTAAAAGCTTTTCATCAGTGCAAAGTCCCGCCGCAGTACGAGCAGAACTTCATGCCTCCGGTCAGTTTCAAATCCGCGTTACAGTTTGGACACAAAATTGTGCCTCGAGCACCGATGGCGCCACTTCCCGCGCCGGACTCGCTCGGTCGCTGTTGCGATAACGAAGCGGTATTGTTGTTGTTGTTGTTATTATTATTATTATTATTATTGAGACCCAACCCGCTGAAGGAAGTTGGCCCTTGCGCGTTGGCCGCCGTGCGGTGCATGCCGTATTTCCAAGCCTCCAACGACGCATCGTCCGTGCTCATCGTCGCAGCGGCGACTAACGCGGAACCATTCGAGGGCGCTTTGTTTCTGCCGTATCGCATTGAAAGAGGAGCTGAACCACGTTCGTTCGCGGTCGTCGTCGTCATCGGATTGTGCATCATAGTCGGAGCTTTAAGTTTGCCGGCAACGACACCACCACCGCTTCCGCGGAGCTTGGCGAGTTTATCGTTCACCGCCGTTTTCAAGGTGGTTGTGGTGGTATTCTTCTTCGCCTTTTTCTTCATCGCGGCCGCGCTCTTGTTCTCTTCTCCCGTTTTCTTCCTCTTCTTACCGTCGTCACCTTTTCCTCCTCGTTGTCTTTTCATCGACGAGATGTTCTTGTCATTCCTCGAAGGCATGCGTGAACGCAACAATCTCGCGACCGTTTCCGAACTCTCGAGTTTCTTTTCGCAATCCATCGCCGCCGAACGCAAGACAGAGACCAACGAGACGTCGTGGCGAATATCGTCCGCGGTTTCCTTGGAGGATTTTTCGAGCGCGTCGTAAAAGCGTTTCAATTCGTTGAGTTCGGCTTCATCGTTCATCTTCTTGTCGTTATTCGCCTTCGTCGAAAATTGATGACGATGCGCGTCGGATAGAACATTCGTTGATGACGTAACGATAATCGCGCTCGCGTCCTTCTTGGTCAAATAGAGAAATCTCATCCACGCGATGCAATACTCTCGCATGGATTCGTCTTCATCGGAGGCTTTGCCACCGCGGCATCTCGCTCGTTTCGCGAAATAGTCGTCGACTACTCGAAAAAGAGTCTCAAATGTATCGTCGTCGCCTTTGCTCGATACTTCGTCCACTTCTTTCGATTTAGACCTACCTGCTCCTTCTCCCCCTCCTCGAGCGACGACCATTTTCGCCACGGTTTTTAAAGCCTCGTCCAAGCGTTCCTCTTCTGCGGACAGACGGCGGTTCTCCGAGCCTGGGAGCGCGAGAAGCGGAGGTTGCGAAGAGCAGTATTCATCACCATCGTCGTTTCCGTTTTGATTTTGACTCAAAAATTTGCGTGGAAACAAAACTCTTCGTTCTAAAGCGCTTCGCGGGTCAACCAATTTGACCAATCTGAACGTCACCGACGTTGTCGTTTTCTTCTTTGAGAAGACCGGCATTAACACAAACACGCGCTCATCTCGCGATTGCACTGGGAAATACTTGTTGTTCGCGTGATTTGCTAACGCGGCTCCTTTGTCGCGCATTTTTTTGCGAACATTGTCGTCGTCGTCGTCCAAGTCGAAGTCGTCGTCCTTCTTCTCTTTCCCTTTGGTGCCGACGGCACCATTTTTGCCGCGAGCGACAACCATCGGCATCGCCGTCGCGATAGAGCAAAGCAGAACTGGGCACTCGCCGGGAACGCCTTCGTCGTGCTTCTTTGCACAAAACGACGCGTAGGCTGACATCCAATTCGAAGCAGAGTTGCCGACACTTTCTGAAGGAGGAGGATGAAACGAGACGTGTCTCGGCGCCTGCGAGGAGTCGATATCGACCGCGTCGATGGCGCTCATGAGAACGATGTCGTTAATTTTGAGCACCGTTTCCTCCTCGTCTTCTACTTCGTTTTCTCCTGCGTTTTTCCTATTAGTACTATTCGTGTTCTTCTTTGTCGTCGCCGTCGTCGATTTCTTCACCGGTGGTGCCTTTTTTTCAATAATCGATTTCTTTTCGCCGTCGCGTTCTTCCTTTATTACGGCGGCTTCTTCACCATCGTCGATTATATTCGATTCCATCGGAAGAAACGGTATCGCGCACTGAGAACACTCTCTCGAGACCTCCACCGCGGCTATGCACCGATCGTATGTTTTACATTTACTACTGTTATTCTTCTTCTTGTTCTTCGCATTCGTTTTCAATCCACCGCCGATGAGAAGCTTTCCTCGCCAAATCACCGACGCGTCGCTCACGGTGACAGGGCCGGCATTCAATGACTCGACAACGACAGCATTCGTAAACCCCCACGCGTTCGAAACGTGTTCTAAACGCGCGTTGATGAGTGCCTCTCTCTCCGTCCTCGTTTCCGATGTTTTCGTTCTTGCGTCTACTTCGTCTTCATCATCGTCCGCGGCGATATAAACGGGAACGATTTTCACTCGCACCTTCTCGCCACCGAGCCTTTCTTTCGCCCTTTTTACGACGCCGTGTGCGAGGATGAAGCTTTCCGGCCATTTCCCTGGGTCGTTCATATCAAACAGAGCAGCATTCACATCCTTCCCTAATACGATTGGAACCACGCACACGATATCCATCGCGCTCAATGCCTTCCTTTCCACCTGGTCGACGAGCTTCATCGCCTCCGTCGCCGCGGTTCTTTGCAACACTCCCATTCCCTTTTTGCGCTCACTCTTACTACTCGTACTCTTCCCTCCTCCTGATTTCATCTTCTTTTTCGTCGGCGTTTGTACCTCTTCCATGAACAAATCTTCCGCGGTTTTCTTCGCTAAAAGCATCGAGCGTTTACTTCGCGTCAGTCGCAACCGTTCGCCCATACCATCGGATGATGCATTCGTAGCTTTCGTCCACGGCACGAAACAAGCATTTCCATCGTCCTCTTTCGTAGCAGCATCATCGAGAACTGGTGGAAACCACGACACCGCCGCCATCTCGCATCCGTCCTCCGGTACAAAATCCTCCTCCTTTTCTCTCGTGACATCTTTCAGCGTCGTCTTCATCTTCGCGCTCGATTCGCACACGCGCACCACATCGCTCATTTTTTCTCGCAGCACTCCATCGACGTCGAGGAATCCGTCGTCATCATCGTCGCGGTGGTTTTGTGTTTCCGAAGCTTCTCGTTCTTCTTCGTTTACGTCGTAAACATTCGTCACGTTGGACACGAGAAGGAGCAAAGCGCTGCGCATTTCTGTTTCTTTCTCTTAGCGATCAAAGACGACGAGTTTAAAACAGAGGGGAAGGAAGGAGGAGCGCCGGTCGCAAGTAGTCCCCTCTCTGCGTGTGCGTCGTTTTGTTGCGTGCTTTCAAGAAGCGAGCATGACTCGAGATGATATGAATTGCTCAAAGTCTTCTGCTCCTTTGGAGTGAGGAATTTGAATTTTGTGACAAAAAATGTCCGAGCGAGCGAAAGTTTAATCGTATCCCAATGATGGAACGACGGCAAAAGTGCGGATACGCAGATAAATAATGGAGGAGTTACTTTAGTTTGTGCTACTATGAAAGTGTATTTTTGCCCTTATTACGACTGTAATCGATTCTCCGGCTTGAGAGGTTTTGTGTTTTGTGCGTATATGCGTTGACTTTTCTAAGACGCGGGGGAGGAGGATTTTCCCTCCTTTAGGCGTCGTTGTGATGCTGTGATGATGGGTTTTGCTTCTTGTGGATGTCCCAGAACGCGATGGTTTGCGCGTATTCTTCGTCCGTTGGTTCCTGGAACCCTTTTTCGAGCAAGTAGTTTTCGCACTCGGGGTGCTCGTAGTAACGAGCGTTAGCGATGAAATCCCAGCGGTTAAGAGGCACTTTCGCCTCTTCGACTAAGTATTTGAGACAATCGAGGCGACCATAACTTGCAGCGGCTACCACACAGTCGAGCTTTACTGCATCAGATATTTTTCTTTCTTCAACGAAATATTTCAAGATGTCCATGTGACCACCGCATGCTGCCTCTATTGCCGCTACTTTTTCCGTATCTCGCGAAGGTTCCACTTTGTCGAAAAGAAATCGAAGACAGTCGAGGTGTCCTCCAAGAGCAGCTTGTTCACACGAAGCGTTTTTATCACACGGGCAACCATTAGAAAAACAGTACTTCAACATCTCGAGATTTCCTCTACGTGCTGCCACTATACTCGTATATTTACCCCACTCGCAATGTTTCACTTCTCTCGCCCACTTGAGCAACTCGAGTTTGTTCGTTGCAGCAACTCCCGCGCAAAACCAGGCTTGGTCCATCACACTTCCTCCATCATCTTTCTCTCCCCAGGGCATGTTATTCCACACCCATTCTAACGTCGAAATGGATGCACATTCCCAAACAACTATACCTAATTCCGATGCGTTTACCCTTGCGTACTTAAGCACACCCCAACTCTCTAAA
>ERZ651776.2558-NODE-2558-length-19493-cov-10.002112_pt1 | contig 19493 bp, 20 predicted proteins | sample MGYA00514761_ERZ651776 | MGnify/ENA metagenome assembly ERZ651776 | reverse complement strand
CGATGACCCAACAACGGAGGCGATCTGCTTGATGTCGATGCTAGAGGGCGCGACCATTTTTGTGGGTCAAGGCAGGCGCTGGGAACAGAATGGCGCCAAGGTCGCGACCGAAATTTTTAACTATGTTCGAATACGCTACGGAGCAGACGCATGATGGCAAAACTTGACGACCAGATAAACCGACTGGGGCTTTGGGCCGTCTTCGTGGTGCTGATCAGCTTCGTGATCACCCTCTTTTTACCGCTTGATGTACCGGATGGCCTGGGCGCCACCCAGGCCGAGCGCGTAGATTGGCTCCAAATCAATCGCGCCGCCTTTATTTTGGGTTGGATCAATCAACTTATGGCCATGATGGCGCTGACCGCCGTATTGCTTTGCACAAGCTGGCAAATCAGACGCATCAACCCACTGCGCGCGCTCATTGCGGGCCTTGTCATCTGCGCCTCGTGTGTGATCTTTTTCGTACCAAAATTCATCGCCATTTGGACTATTCCGCAACTGGCGCAAGTTATCGCAACCGGAGCGCCTGGCGGCGATATGGCCGAGATGCTGCTTTCAATTCTGAATGTTTCATTACCCTATTCGCTTTATACCGCGCTCGATTACCTAGGCTTTTGGCTGTACGCGCTCTTCACTTTACTGATCGCGGGCCCGCTCTTCGGTCAACTGCGATCCAGTCGAATCGCAGCGGTTGCCGCAATTTTATTTGGCGTCGCCTTTCACGGATTGCTGGCCCTACTGCTGACAGGCAACCTCGCAACCACTGATGTCGAACCGATGTTTACGCTGGCTTTCACCATCATGATTGTTTTCGTCGTAGCGATGAGCTTTCAGTTTCGGTCAGCCCTCAGCAACCCAGCCTCGCTCGAGACGCCCAGCTAGCACGACGCTCTAAGGGCGCGAGATCTGTTCAAACACGGCCTGACGCCGCAGTTACCAATATCACCACCTTCCGAGGAATTCAAACCGTCGTGCAGAGCTGGTTGACCTCGATTGCGCTCGCGATGGCATCGAAATAAACCATGAATGTGACCTACAACCTTACTGGGCACCGCTTGCAGATTGCGATCAGTAAAGTGCCGGGGGTTGATCCCTCAAACAGCGTCGAAGGTCCATTTTTTCAGCCTCAGCGGTCGGCACCATCATGATGCCATGCTCGCTTTGGGAGAACTGACGCAATCGTCGCGCCTCATCCTACCCCCGTTTATGAGCCCGTTCGTACGCGATCCCCCATTTCTCGATAACCAAATTCGAACCATCATTGTCAGCCATAGCTGCTTGGTCTAATTTGCTAGGAACTTCACCGAAAAGGAACCGCAAACATGCGAATACTCGCCTCATTACTCATAACCTCAATTTTCAGCTTTCAAACCTTTGCGGCCGACGTCCAAGAAGCTTTTGGCATGGCGGCGTACTACCAATTCAAAACCAGTGATGCGGCGGCCATTGTGCCCGCGATGCGCGCCTTTTCGGCATCCGAATGTCGAAAAAACATGCCCGCCCAACTGAGACTGATGTCTGAACATTTCAATGGCGATGACGATACGACCCATACCATGATCTATGGCTTTGCCAATCCACAAGACATGCAAACCAGCTACCAAGTTCAAGGCGCCTGCCCTGAATTTGCGCGCCTTTGGTCGGTGTTATCAAAGCATACAACCCCAACAGCCCAGAGCTTGGGCATGACCGTTGTTGGCGGCGGTGATGCGTCAAAAGACGGCGTTTATCAAATCTGGCAGATGAAAATCACCGATGAAGCGAAGTACGTCAAGGCCTACACCAAGCTCATGAGTGATATGGAAAAAGCAGGCTTGGTTCGCGGCGCCTGGGGTTTGGTGCGCTTCTCTGCGGGCTCGAACCAAGACTATACTCATTTTGCGTTTTCTGGCTCGCCAGATTTAGCAACGCACGTGACCCCGCAAGACCAAACGCTTTATGCAAAATTCTCTCAAGCGGTCGCTGGGGTTCGGGAAATCTACCGAGTCAATATGAACTCGGTTGTGGCCGACTTGTAACCACGGCAGCATCATCCCTTCGGGCCGTCCATCATGGCGGCCCTTTTTACGGGACCCCGCAATCTTGCCCGAGCAACCATCGTGCGTTGTTTAAAACGGTTGCGCCTGCCGCAACGGCCCTGCCCTTAACCGATCTAGCGCGCAGCATTTGAGTTTACTAATGCGTCGTGTGCCCGCTGGATCCCGGTTTCAAAATAAGACCAAAAGAAATCAGGCGACTGATAACCGACTATGGCGGGCGCAAGCGCGCCGCCCTGCCCGTCCAAGAACAAGAGCGTCGGCGCGCCGGCCACGCCTAAGTCTTTTAACAGGGTATCGGTTGCCTGCGCCCGGCCCTGAAAATCAACGACCGCGCGGTCGACCCAGGGCAACTCAATGATGGCGACTTTAGCGGCTAGCGCGTCGACCTTTTGTAGGGGCCGCAGCACGTCGCGTTCGAGGCGCGCACAAAAACTGCAGCCCGCTTGCGAGACATACACCAAGCACACTTTGTTCTCAGCCGCAGCCCGGCTGCATTGTGCCCCAAGGTGCTCGGCCACGACGAAATCCGCGGCCTTCGCCCCGCCGAAACAAAGCGCGAAACACAGCCCGAAACCGGGCCTAAAAAAGCCTTTGATCAGCCGCCCGAGCACGCGTTTCACTAAGGCAACCATTGCAATACTTGCTCAACCAGATCATCCGCATACAAATCCCGAAAAAAATGATCCGCTCCATCGATGGTCTGGACCTCTATGTGCGGGAGACGCATCAAACGTTCTTGGGCCGAGGTGAACCCCGCAAAGCCTGGGTCTTCACTGCCATAAACCATCAAGCCCGGTTTCGGCAGCGCAGCAAGGTAATCCATCACATTAAGGCTTACATCGGCGCCATAGTAAGACTGAAAACTGGTGCCGCGAACCTGAACCGCTCTGCAGTTAACAAGCCCTGCCTGCAGGAAACCGTCGCCAGCAGCCGCAGCCCGGGTGAGCACCGTGGCCAAGGGCGCACCAAACCGCGCCGCATAACGTGCGCCGCGCTCATCCAGGGTCTCCATCATCGGCGCCGCCATCACAACGGCTTCAACGCTCAGTCCGTGCAACACCGCTGGCGCAAGACTTGCGACCTGCAGACCGCCCCTGGAATGGCCAAACAAAACAATGCGATCTGCGCGATGGGACAACCACCTTAGCCAACGCTCGATTTCTTTCGGCGCCGAATCAAACCGTGCCGTCACGGGGGTATCACACCCTAAGAACCCCTGTCGGTCATCTACCCCCAAATGCAGGTTGATGGCGAGGCTATCGAACCCCGCCGCCTGCAATAAATCCTGAAGCGTTCTGATCAGTTCCATATCAAAATGCGCCCAGCTGCCGTGGACCAGCAAAAACGTAGGGCCTGCTGCCCTGCCGCCATCAACTGTTACGAGCCGGCCAACCTGCACACCACTTGGGCCGTCGATTGAGACCCGGGTTTGTGATGCACCGGTCATCGCTGTCCATCCAAACAAAGACGCCAGCAAACACGCCAGCAAGATCTGCCGGATCAAATTCAAAAGGCGTTTATTCAAAATAGGCAGCCTCGACTTGCTGAAAGACGCGGCCGGCATTCTTAACGGCCAATTCCTCGAACGTATCATAATGCGCATACGCACTTTGATCGATTTCGTAGGCCGCCATCAAGCCGCCCCCGGCATCAAGCACCGCCTGGCTCGAGCCCCACAAATATTGTAGATAGTCATAGGTTGTCTTACGAACCACCGCCTCGACCGTCGGATGTCCATGACCCGGAATTAAAATTTTGGGTTTCAGCGCCGCCATCTTCTCATAGGACGCAAGCCAAGCCGTGACATCCGTATCGGGAAACACCCCGGGAATGCGTTCAGAAAAAGCAATATCACCCGCGATCAGCACGCCTTGGTCTGGCAACCAAACCGAGATATCCCCGGGCGAGTGGGCCTCGCCAAAGTGCAACAGCTGCACCTTTAGACCCGCGATCGGCAGGTTGAAGGAATCCGTAAACTGATGATCCGGGACAAACACCTCGGTTCCTGCAGCCTTTTCTTGATTGCGCGTTTGCATGGCGGCTAAGACACTTGCGCCGCGCCGCTCAATTTCAGTCACGGCGTCCCTATGCGCGATGATACCCGCCCCTTGACGATGCCAATAGTCGTTACCTAAAACCGCATGACCCTGACCATTTTCATTGATGACCCAGGTCACCGGAAGCGGCGTGATCAGGCGAATGGCGGCATGTAACCGCGCCGCCAACATCGCATTATCGGCGCCGTTGACCACAACCACCGCTTCCTGACCAATAATCACGCTTAAGTTATTGTTGTGACCCGCATTGTCGTAGCTGGGCGCCAAGGTCTCGCCCACTGCGACCCAGACTTGATCTGTCACCTTCTCCAGCGATAAGGGCGTCGAGGCGTCCTGCGCCGCGGCCCAAGGGGCGAGCGCTATCAGCGCAAAGTAGCTTAAACTGAAGTAGAGCTTTAGCCTCATTACGCCGCGCCTCATAACGGTATTCCTCATAACAAACCCTTCTACTCGGAAGCCTATCAAAACCAGCCCCGCAAACAATACGGGAGACGGCAGAAACAATGACGCAACCACAGGCCCATTTGCCGCTCAAGGCCTGAACTTGGGACTGCTGGCGCGGCCGCCACTCGCCGCATCAGGGCGCCAACCTAATCCCCGCCGTTGAATACCGGCGATGTAGACCGCAACGCTCCGCCTGACCGCCGGCTCATTTTGCAAGGCCATGCCAGCTCTAACGTTCGTGTTTCAATTCAGGCTTTATATAAGTTTTATTTAATAACTTAACATGCTAAGTTCCTAAAACACCATAGAACTTAAAGGAATAACCTTATGATCGATGAACCCATCATATCGTGGAAAGTGGCCGGTATCGCACTGGGTCTTCTGCTCACGCTAGCAACCTTTCTGGTCTCGCCGCTCGGCGTTTCAACCCAGTTCGTTGTAACCGATGCCATCGTATTACACGAGTTACTTCCCGCTGTTGCAGAATCAAACACCTATTTATCACAGTACGGCGAGAAATCTGACTGGGGCGTGGGATACGGCTGGATGCTCGTTCTGGGCATGCTGGTGGGCGGCTTCGTGACGGCAAAACTGTTTGGCCATCGCCAGCCCAAAGCCGATCAGGGCTCCATGCCACCGCTTTGGTCCGAGCAGTTTGGCCCCTCGAAACTCAAACGGCATAGCGCGGCTTTTTTTGGCGGCATCTTATTATTATTCGGTGCACGCCTTGCCGGCGGTTGCACAAGCGGGCACATGATCAGCGGCATCTCGCAGTTGGCCATGGGCTCTTTTTTATTCGGGATCACCACCTTTGCGGTGGCTATTTTAACGGCAAAATTTTTATATCGCACTCAGCAAGGGAGTACCACATGAGCTTACTCATTATCGGATTTCTAATCGGCTGCGTCTTCGGGGCGATTTTGTTTTTAGGGGGCGCCTCAAGCTACCGCAAAATTCTGGGCACCCTGCTGCTCAAGGACATGACCATCATCAAACTCATGATGACGGCGATCGGTGTTGGCAGCCTCGGAGTTTACTTACTGGATTTGGGTCAACTCGCCAACTTCAGCATTAAACCTGCCTATGTTTGGGGAATTGCCGCCGGTGGCGCGATCTTCGGTGTCGGTTGGGCCGTCTCCGGCTACTGCCCGGGCACCTGCGTGGTCGGCGCCTCAGAAGGCAAACTCGATGCCGTTGCCACCCTAATGGGGGCTCTTGTGGGCGGACTCCTATTTGCTTGGGCCTTTCCGAGTCTTGAGGGTTTGCTCATCCAGAATGCGAACTTCGGCGCCATTACCCTCGGCGAAGTGTTGGGCATTGATGGGATTTATCTGGCCATCGCGATGAGCGCCGCCATGCTGTATACCGCCTTTTTCGTCTTGAAGGACCGCTATAACTGATCTAGATTTAGTCAGCAGCCCAACCTGCCTCTGCAGGTTGGGCTGAATGACGGCAAGCCTCCCGGTCAACCTCACATTCCCCGCGGGCACTTGCAGCACCTAAACCGAAACCCGGGCCTACACGAGGTGGAGCACTGTCAGTTGCAGCGCTGCATCGAGTCATCTCAACCAAAGCAGAACAATCTGTTGGCTCTCGCCTAATCACACCCTTTTTTTGGTAAACCCTCAGAAGCAAGCTGACTGGCTCAGGCAGGATCGACGCTGTCCTGCACATTTGGGCTTCACAGCCCCTCACCTTAGAAGATGCCCGTATCCCAAAAAGGTTTTGCATCTACAACCTGAATAACGCGCTGAGCACGCTCAGCGGTCGTCAATCCTAAGGTGATGGCCGCAGGCCCCTGAGCCACCGGCCTTGCCAAAGCAGAATGAGGGTACTGAGTTTTGGGTATCCGACAGCCGACTAGGGCTGCACCGACTTGTAACCTGCATCGACCTGCTCTAACAAGTAAGCAATACCCGACGGGACGCGCTGGACGCCAGGCAGCACCGCAATCTCGCGCTTTTCCAGCGCTTGCAGGGTGTTTAGGGTGTTCTCGCAGATATAGAACCGCACCCCGCCAGCCATCAAACTCTCGATCCTTGATTGCTGCGCGGCCTCCGCCAAAACCATCTGTACGCCCTGACCATAGGTCAAGATTTCAATATCAACGAGATCTGGCCCGCCGTAATGGCGCAGCAAATTACTCGCAATATCCAGAACGGCCTGATGATCGCGAGGCGCTGATGAACTCATCTGCAATACCAAGCGTTGTTCCGCAAAGGGTTTATCGGACAACCCATCCGCCCCGACCAGCATCGACACAACCATCAGCGCTGAGGCGATGAATCCCGTTGCTAGATCTCGCAGGGTGGCGCGTAGGCCCCTAAAGCAATTGTCCCGCATAATCTTCGATTCCCGTATTGGCGCGTACCCCAATGAGATCTGGGGTTTCAAGCCGATTAATGCGGGCGGTATCGCTGCCGCGAAGATAGTTTGCCACAAGGTCCCAGACCGGCGCACCCGTTGAGGCACTGCCGGTGGTAGCCCAACCCGCGACACGGTATTCGCGGCTCGCGTCGATCAACTCGCCGCCAGAAAGGCGTAGGTTCGTAATCCGCGCCCCAGCCTCGGCCGTCGGGTTCATTTGATATGACAACCCGCCAGAGCGCACCATATCCCCGCCTTGCTGAAAATAAGGATCTTCATGGAACAGATTGTCCGCGACGCTTTCCAAAATCGATTTAAGCTCGGCGCCCTTCATCAACCGAACATAGGTTTCTGGGTACGTCATGGCCGTCTGATCCAGAACTCTGGCCATCGTAATGATCTCCCCCGGCAGCACCGTGGTGCCCCAACGAAAGCCAGGCGACAGCGCCACTTCGGCATTGAGCTCCTGCCGCAGCGCGTCGCAAATAATTTGATCAAAGGTCCCGTTAAAATTACCCCGTCGGTACAAGAGATCTTCCGCGACCGCCAAGGGCTCATCCAGCCGAGACCGGAACGGTGCTTCAACCGACTCAATATAAGCCATCATTTCGGAATTCGCCGGCAGCAGATCGGCAAAAACCGGCAACAAACGGTACTGATAACCACTCAGGCCTCGCAACCCAAACTCAAGGTCCAACACGCCCAAAAACTTGCCATTGGAGCCAGCATTGGTCACCACGCACACGCCGCCCGAATTGGGAACCGTTATCGGCATGGGTACGGCATCGTGGGTATGCCCGCCGAGGATAAAGTCGATTCCCGAGACTCGGCTGGCCAGCTTTAAATCCACGTCCATCCCATTGTGGGACAGAAGAATCACGGCATCCGGCTGCTCACTTGCCCGCACGGCGGCAACCTGACGCATCAGGGCTTGCTCTTGAATGCCAAAGGTCCAGTTCGGGATAAACCGGCTGGGATTCGCAATCGGGGTGTACGGAAAGGCTTGGCCAATAATCGCAATCCGCCGACCATTAACCGTCTTCATCGTGTAGGGCGGAAAGATATGACCAGAATCTTCGTCATAAACCGGCACTCCCTCGAACAAGGCTTCTTCGGTCGCGCGAAGGTTCTGCGCCACGAATTCGCCGGCAAATTGCGCCACATTGTTCATCACCTGGGATTCAAGGTAGGTGAACTCCCAGTGCCCGGTCATGACATCGACCCCCAAGAGATTGCAGGCCCCCACCATGTCAGCTCCCTGGGTCCACAAGGCCGTGCCGGAGCCCTGCCACGTGTCGCCGCCATCAAGAAGCAACGCGCCAGGACTTTCAGCGCGCAACTGATCCACCAAACTTTTTAAGTGCGCAAAACCGCCGACTTTTCCAAACCGCATCGCCGCTTCGGTAAAATCAAGATAGGTAAGCGCATGCCGCTGCCGAGGGTCCGTTGTGGCCACCTGGTCCAGCAACCGCGCGCCCACCCGATGGGGCACGCGACCAGCGGCCTGAGCGACCCCTAGGTTCACGTTCGGCTCTCTAAAATAAATCGGATTTAACTGCGCATGGCAATCCGTCAGGTGCAAAATTCTGGCCTGACCCGTTGCACTAAATCGATACAGGCTATCTGCCTCGGACCCAGACAAGCTCGCGCAACCATTGACCGAGGCGACCGCGGAAGCCGCGGCCAACAATTCAAGAAATTCTCGGCGCTGCATCTAAACCGTCACTCGCTTTGGACCCATCGGGATGATCATTTCGGCACCCGCGCCTGCCAGCTTTTGGCCTCAATATCTGCTTGTCTCAAAGACGCCTCGGCGGTCTCGAGCGCTTGTTGCGCGACAACCAGCGCGGCCGGCGCATCGCCCGCATCAAGCAAACCTTGCGCTTTAGCCAACCCGTCTCGCGTCATGACCCAGGCGTGACCGCGCGCCTTGGCAGCGTCATACACGCTGATTGCCTGCGCCAAAACGGCTTCAGCCGATGGTGATTCGGCCTGACTATCGGGGGCATTCAGACTCAGAAGCAACCCGCCAACAAGCATTAGGACAACGGTGGTCATGCCACACCGGCCTGAAACGCGCGCGGCTAGAGGCCCTGTTTGATACAAGCGGAGCAACCTCATTTTCGGCTCGCCGGACCGTTTAAGGTCATGCCATTGTTCATATAACTTAAGAAGTACTCCAAGTTGCGATACGACGCGCTTTGCTCAGGCAATCCTTCGGCGCCAACCTGCTCGTTACATTCGTTAAAGCGCTTGTGCAGCGAGCCCACTTGCTCCCATTTCAACCGATAGGTTGGCCAATGGGTTGCGTGCCCCACTGAGGCGCTCAAAATCTCAGCCCGCAACATGCCGCCAGCCGATGCGACATGGCAACCTGCGCAGGAGAAATTGAGCTGGCCGCGGCGCGCATAGAAAAAAGCTTTGCCCTCGTTGTAGGCTGCAAGGCCCTCCGGCGGCACCGTAATCGCAAAGGTTTCACCGCGCGAGGTATAGGCCATATACGCCGTGAGTGCGCCCATCGTCTCGCTCGCATAATCTAACGGCGCTTCACCGTGTGCCTTGCGACACTCATTGATGGCAAGCTCTAAGGTTTGGACGGTGTTTGCGCCAACATCAAACCGAGGAAAGGTTTGCTTTACACCCATACCACCATTTTCAAAGCAATCGACATAGCCCGAGCCATCTGCAAAGGATTCTGCAAACAGCGCTTCACCCGCCTCGATGGCGATTTCGTAGGGCGGAAAATCCTCCATAGAAAGCCACTGCTCGCGCTTAGCAGCATCCAGCGCGTAGGCGCCGTCGCGGTGATCATCGATCTCGATGTTCGCGAATCGCTGCTCAAAGAAGGCTCTAAAGGCCTTTAAATCAGATGGCGGATCCGCTCGGAGGCTGGCGGCAGCCAACAGCAAACTCATGATCATCAACCGGTTTAACATAGCAGCCTCCTGAGGATTAACATTACTTCAACGTCAGCCGACCCTCAGAGGTCTCGCCCAGGTTGTCGAGCCAACGAATCACAACCTCGTCGCCGGCCTTCGCCTCAGCCACCTTGAAAGCAAAGTAGGGGTTTTTCGAAACCGAAGTGCCCCACTCCGCCCGCAGCACGAGTGCCCCATTGTGCTCGCACATCACTTCTTGGATAAAGTGGGCGGGAATTAGCTCGCCCGCTTCGGTGCGCCGAGTGCCTGTTTCCATCGGATGCGGCATCAAGGCTTTAATTTCAGCCACGCCTTCCGCAAGTTTGCCTCTCATTTTTACTGGTTTTACTGCCATGGTATTCTCCTTAACCGCCGCATCCGCCAATGGTGACTTTCACTTCCTGCTGGGCCATTAGAACGCCATCAGATGTTTTGACCAGCCCCCGCACCATGGAGCTTTGCCCCATCTTCACGCGGGTTGAGACATCTGCTGGACTCGTTGCACCCAACTCAAAGGTCGCAGACAGCGGATTCGGATTCGCATCAATGACGATATAAATCGCCTCGACACCAGCGACATCGCTGCTCACCGTGACTGGCACCACCGCGCCGTTTTCGGCAATTGAGGGGATCTTTAAGATCACCTGATCCGACAATGTGACGGGCAAATCGCCGAACAGCTGTTGCATCACCTGATCCACTTCTTTGGCCTGAAAGGCGCCGGTTGCTCGAGCGAACAATTGCCGCGGTAAAGCCGCGACCCCTATGAGTAAGGAAAGCCCGCGCAACACGTGCCGCCTAGATACGTTCATATTCACAACTCTTCTCCTTTAGCGTTCAAATTGAGTTCAAATGGCGTACAAGTAATCCACCACTTGGTCGATCTCTTCTTCGGTCAAAATTTGATGCCGGCCATAGGGCGGCATCATGGTGTCGGGGTTCAGGGTTGTTGCATCCCAAACCTGGGCTCTGAGCACCGAGCGATCCGGGAAACGGCTTTTCATGCCAATCAGCGGCGGGCCAATATTGCCTGGGAATTCGGCGTCTGGCATATAGTGACACGCCAAGCAATTGCCTTGGCTGCGGCTCCAAGCGATCGATTGGCCAGTCTTAACGGACTCGATTGGTTCGGCGTGCGCAGGACTCATCATTAACCCAAGCGCCATCATTACCCACGAACCCAGTTTTAAACCCCTCATTGAAGCTCCTTCAGCATGTAATCGACCGCTGCCGTCACGGCCTCATCACTTAAGTGTGAGAAACCGCCTTTTGCAGGCATCACCCCTTGCTCACCAACATACCCGTTTATCGCATTGGCCAACACCGCGGCGTGACCTTTTTGCAAGCGGTTAGCCCAGTCCTTGGCATCCCCCAACTTCGGCGCGCCACCAATCCCGCTTTTGTGACAAATCGCGCAAAGCTGATCATAGGTTGATTTTCCGGCAGTAAGCTTCGGCATGGCCTTTGGCGCGGCCTCTAAAGAAGCTGTCGACGAGTCCGCCATTGCTGGTCGAAACCCCGGTGACTCGGAATGCACCACGAGCGTGCCCGTTAGGCAGTCCGTCATGCAGCGCACATTCGCCACATCCGGCCGATCATCTGGGTAAAACTGGCCCTGATTCGGCAGGATCACATCATGATAGGTTGCCTGGTTGAGCTCGAAGTCGTCCTCAACTAGGTCGTTCAGATACAACACATACGCCGTGACGGCGTAGACTTCATCATCGGTTAAAGACTCGGGCGCCGTAAACGGCATCGCCCGATGAATATAATCCCAGAGCGTGCTGACATACGGCCAATAACTGCCCACGCTGCGGGTCGGACGATCTGCAGTCAAACTGCCGATGCCACCGGCCAAGATCGGATGACGCCCCTCGCCTTCCCCAAAACTGCCATGACATTCAGCACATTGGGCTTCGTACAAGACCTCGCCATCCAGCACCGAGCCGGAGCCTTCCGGCAAGCCTGCGCCATCCGGGCGGACGTCAATATCCCACCCTTTTATCTGGGCAGGGGTTGCCAATTGCCCTACCCCATAGTGACCTGCTTTGTCGGCTGCCTGAAGGCCCGCGCTCAACATCAGCAGTATGAGACTGGTAAAAGCAGCCTTAAGAGAACTGGACATTATCGACGCTCCCATTCTCATTGACCTTCCAGGTATGAATCGCATTCTTGTGGTAAATGCTGTTGGTGCCCCGAACCGCTCGGAGCTGGCTGTAGGTTGGTTGCACGTAACCGGTATCGTCCACAGCGCGGCTTTGCAGATATAGGGGCGAGCCATCCCATTCGAAATCCAATGCAAATCGCGTCAGGGCCCGCGGCAAGACCACCGAGGTAATCCGTGCTTCTCGCCAGGTTTTGCCGCCATCGCTCGACACGTCAATGTGTTTAATTTTACCGCGGCCCGACCAAGCAAAGCCTTGCACCTGGTACCGACCTTTGACCGTCATCGGCTTTTCCGGGCTCGGTGAGGTGATCACCGAATTGCATTCCTGGACAAAACTAAATTCTCTGGCGCGGCCATCCGGCATCAAATCGGTATATTTAGACGTCTCTTCCCGATGGTGCCAGGGTTTATCCCCCACTTTTAAGCGGCGCAACCACTTGATCGAGGTATTGCCCTCCCAACCCGGATTAATAAGCCGCACGGGATAACCTTGCTCGGGCCGCAGCGCTTCGCCATTTTGCGCGAACACCACCATGGCATCGTCCAGTGCTTTATCCATTGGGATACTGCGAGACATATGAGCGCCATCGGCGCCTTCGGCTAAAATCCAGCTGGCCTTCGGATCCACCCCAACTTCTTCGAGTAAGGTTGAAAGCAAAACGCCTGTCCACTCGCAACACGCCAACATACCATGGGTAAACTGCACTCGATCCATTTGCGCGCCCCGCCACTCCATGCCGCCATTGGCTGGGCATTCCAAAAATCGAATCACACTCACCGATGGCAGACGCTGCAGATCATCCATCGTCAACACCAAGGGCCGCTTCACCATGCCGTGAATCATCAACCGATGTTGGGCGGGATCAATCTGAGGCACACCAGCATGATAGCGCTCGAAGACCAGACCGCTGGGGGTAATAATGCCGCTCAGATCGGCGAGCGGCGTAAAGCTAATGGACGCAATCCGATCCGCGGTGAGCCAATCCACTGTCCGCCGCTGCACCGCCCCCTCATAAGGCGAGGGCTGACCATAGGGATGGGTCAAAACGCCCGGGCCTAACGACTTGGTCCAGGCGGGGACATTTGGTGGCAGGCCGTCGCTCGCACCCACAGTGCTCGGCAGCATGGCCGCCGTCACCGCGCCACCAGCCAAACCAAGGCCGCGCAGCAGCAGGGTCCTGCGGTCTAATCCATCACCAGTCAATACTGTGTCGTCTTTCACGTGTGATCTGCTCCTCTTTGCTTTGGCCCATTCGAGTCCAATCAGATACTTTGCACAGAATCCGAAACCGCTCGTATCTCAGGTCATTACATTAATAACGCCGACAACGCCTAATAATACTGAGCTTCTAACGATTGCATTTGGTTCCTGCCTGCAATCAATCCCTTTGTTAGCCCTCATCCTTTGCCGCGTTACCCACCAGTTCTTCCAATCGCAGCGCCGTTTAAACAACTCGGTGCGACGTCTTGTTAATTTAATATCCGCTCATAGCCTAGTGCCCGCTAAACAAACAACAGTATATATGAATGTTAGTATATTAATAAATTCTTGTATAACAACCCCTCTTGCGCTATAAAGTTACCAAATGGCTATACTACGGCAGTCCGCAAAGCCCCTCCAAAAAAAAGGAACCACTAAAGAAGATGGATATTCAAGCAATGCAAGCCTCTGCCGAGCGCGCCAGCAACATGATGAAACTGCTCGGGCACCCCCACAGACTGATGATTCTTTGCGAGTTAAAGCTCGAAGAACGATCCGTTGGACATCTTTCTGAAAAGTTAGGCATCAGCCAGTCTCTGGTATCTCAGCATCTGGCAAGGATGCGGCACGAAGATGTGGTGGATTCAAGACGGGATGCCCAAGCCGTTTTTTATTCGTTAAAAGAAGGCGCGGCAGCCGATTTAATTACCGTGCTGTACGAGATTTTCTGTAAGGATCTGTAATCCGGAGGAAAAACAACCCTCGCAATCAATGACTTTGATTGGCGCCGGTTAATTCAACCTGACACAAAGGAGCGGACGATGCGATTGACGAGCAACCAGACACTATTGAGCTTCAGCCTGATCATCAGCCTTTTGGTGATGAGCCAGAGCGCCTTGGCCACAAATGGCTACTATACCCACGGCCTCGGCATTAAAAATAAATCGATGGCGGGCGCCGGCACCGCCTCACCCGATGAAGCGATGGCCGCAACGGTCAACCCGGCATCGGCTGTACTGGTCAAGGATGCCTGGGAAGTGGGCCTCAGCATTTTCTCACCCAAACGGCGCTACACTGCCAGTAGCAGTCAGGCCATGGGTAATGGCGGCGCCTTTACCCTGAGTGAGGGTACGCTTGACAGCGGTAGCGAATACTTCCCAATCCCCTATTTTGGCAGAACCTGGCATCTGACCGATGATTCCGCTGTCGCCTTTAACTTTTACGGGCGTGGCGGCATGAATACGGACTATAACGGCGGTTCAGCAACCCTTGACCCAGATGGTCCCGGACCCGCACCCGTTTCAACCTTACCTGGGGTCTACGGTGGCGGCGCAACGGGTGTTGATTTAATGCAAGCCTTTATGGACGTCACCTACGCGCATCAGATGGACAATGTCTCGTTCGGTATTGGGGGCGTTTTTGCGATCCAGCGCTTTGAAGCAAACGGTTTAGCGCTCTTTGGCGGTTATACAAAATCTTTCGCTGAGAGCGGCGGCACGGTGATGCCGACTAATCTGACCAATACCGGCGCCGAGACCTCCACTGGTTTTGGGCTTAAAGTCGGCACCATTATCAACGTCAGCGACGCGGTCACCTTGGCAGCGTCCTACCAAACCCAGATCAAAATGTCGGAACTGGACGCCTATGCAGATCTGTTTGCAGAGGGCGGCGGCTTTGATATCCCATCGACTTTACGAGTGGGTTTTTCGATTGCTGCCTCCACCGCGTTAACGCTGCACGCCGACTACGAACTCACTGGCTTTAACAACGTCAATTCCGTGGGGTATCCCATAGAAAACCTATTTGGTTGTCCAACTGCCGGCGCTGGCGGCACGGATCTTGAAAGCTGCATGGGCGGCAATAATGGTCCCGGCTTTGGTTGGGATGATGTCGGCACGATGAAGTTCGGCCTGTCTTGGCAAGCAAGCCCAACGCTCACCCTGCGCGCGGGCTACAGCAAGGCAGATCAGCCGATTGCCGCAAACCAAGTACTCCTGAACATTATCGCGCCCGCCGTCATCGAGCAGCATTTTACGGTGGGCTTAACCCGGCAACTGGGTAACGACCGAGAGTTCAGCGCCATGCTGATGGTTGCGCCTAGCAATAGTGTTTCTGGTGCATCCACCTTCGACCCAACCCAAACCATAGAGCTAGAAATGGATCAGCTTGAAGTTGAGTTTGCGTATCGGTTTTAACAGCGGGCTGTCTGCTCGTTTTAAAACCCAAGGCGGCTAATTTTAATAACGGGCGGCGGACTTTGTTTAAAGTGCGCCGACGCTTCCTAAATCGCGCTGCGGCGCTTTCACTAAACACGCATCGGCACTAAAACAAGGCGCCAAAATGCCAACGCCTGATGCTCGGGCTTTGGCTTTTTTATTTTGGGCTACCTGAATATCGCGCGAAACCGACCCATCCATCCCAGAAATGGAAACCGGTTTTTTTAGGCCAACGTCCGCACGGCCGTTGGGCTTTGCCGCGCACTTTGCTGACAAATTCAACGGCAACTCGCGACGACTGGTCGTGGCAACCCATCGACGGGTACACTGAGCGTGCTGCCTGAGCGAAACCAGCCATGCTCACAATCATTACCTCGGTCATACAATCATGAAGCCTTCAAGACAATCTTATGTTGCCCAGACGCTTGCCATCTTAGCTTTTGCGGCATTCAGCCTACTGTCCGCGCCCGGCCTTGCCAGCGGCAAGCCCGACACCCAAGCCCTTTCAGACACCGTTCGGGTCTTGGCGTCGGACGCCTTTGGCGGACGAGCGCCTGGCACAGAGTATGAAACGAAAACCATCACCTATTTGGTTGACCGATTTGAAGCCCTAGGCCTGACGCCCGGCGGCGACGATGGCAATTGGACCCAAAAGATCGGGCTGAACCATACCCAGCTACAGCAAAATCCCAGGATTGAATTTCAGCAAGGCGCGCAAAACCAGGCCCTCATTCAAGGCCAAGATTTAGAGATCAGCACGGTTCTAGCAACCGATGCGATTAATATTGATGCCGCGCCCATCGTGTTTGTTGGCTATGGCGCCAATGCACCGGAGCGGGACTGGGATGACTTTGGCGATATCGATCTCACCGGTAAGGTCGCTGTCTTTTTAGTGAACGACCCCGACTTTGAAGCCTTGTCCACTGACGCGGTTGCTGGGCGGTTTGGCGGCAAGCGCATGACCTACTATGGCCGCTGGACTTATAAATTCGAGGAAGCCAATCGCCGCGGGGCACTGGCGGCGCTCGTCGTCCATGAAACGGCTGGCGCAGGCTATGGCTGGCAGGTTGCGGCCTCCTCGCCTGGCGAGAACTACGCGATCGCCCTTGCAAAGCATGCCCCTCAACCGCTGTCTCTGCAGGGATGGCTCCACCTAGATACAGCCAAAGCATTATTCCGCCGAGCCGGCCGTCAGTTTGAAGCAGAGAAACGGCTGGCCCAATCATCGGACTTTAAGGCCTTCGAGCTTGAAGGCGTGACATTCAATGCGGCGATCTCGGTTAACCACGAGCAGATTCAAAGCAGCAATGTTCTTGCGCTATTGCCCGGGACCAGCCAAAAAGACGAGTACCTCATGGTCTCGTCCCATTGGGATGCCTACGGTCAGGGCGCGCCGGACGCTCAAGGCCGCACGGTACGTCCTGGCGCCAATGATGATGCGCTCGGCACCGCGGGGGTCATAGAACTGGCGAGAATCCTAGCGTCTGGCCCGCCGCTCGCCAGAAGTATTATCTTCGCCGTCTGGACCGCCGAAGAAAGTGGCCTGCTGGGCTCAACTGCCTATGCGCAAAATCCAGTGTTCCCAATCGAACGAACGGCGCTCAACCTCACCCTCGACATTCTACAAACCGCTGGCCCGGCACATGATGTCATCCTAGTGGGTGAAGGCCAGAGCGATTTAGAAGGCGACCTTGCCCGCGCCGCCGCCCGTCAAGGCCGCGTCGTAACCCCTGAGAACTTGCCGGAGAATGGTTTATTTTTCCGAGCCGATCACTTCTCGATGGCCCGCGTTGGTGTCCCGGTCTTACTGCTCATGGGCATCGCTGGTGGCGCGGATCTGGTGACCGGCGGCCGCGCAGCAGGGGACCAATGGATTAAAGACTATATCGGCAATTGCTATCACCAGACCTGCGATGCCTGGGATCCGAATTGGGACCTTCGCGGGGCAGCCCAAGATATCGAGCTCTTTCAGATGATTTTGCAAGATTTGGGGAATTCAACCCGTTGGCCGCAGTGGCAGAATGGATCAGAGTTCAAAGCCATTCGCGAGCGCTCAAAAGCGCAGCGAAGCGCTCTGGCAGCACCTTAAACCCTATACGCTCAAGTAGGCGTTCGAAGTTAAGGCGTCGCTACAACCAACAATCTAGGCAAAACCCTTGAGGTCTCGAAGGCGCTTTCAATGTTGGCGAAGTTTAAAAGCTGAGGGCGCTTTATAGACTAAGAACCTCTTTACCTTGAGGGCGCTCTTTGCTGAGGGCGCCTCGCTGAAGGCGGTCTGTTCGCTGAACGCGCCGCTAAAAGCTCTATTCGCTACCGGCGCTGGAACGCAAAGATCCTAATGAGCAGGCAGCGCTTGATCTTCGTTCAGCGTTGCCCCCCTTCAATCGAGCTTCACAACACGACCCGATTCAGATCGGATCTGCAATTTTCAGCAATTGTTTGCCGAGGTTCTGACCGGTAAACAATCGCTGCAGCGTCTCTGGAATCTGATCAAAGCCTTCCTGCAAGTCGACTTGGAACTTCAAGTCGCCTGCCTGAATCCAGGCCAGCAGTTGCTCAATGGCTTCGCCCGCACGCGGCATATAATCCAAGACAATAAAGCCTTCCATGCGCGCTCGCAGGGTGATCAGGTTCATCAAATTGGCGGGGCCAGGGGCGGGCTCGGTGGCGTTGTAACCCGAAATACCGCCACACAAAACGATGCGCGCCTTGAGGTTCATGTGATTCAACGCCGCTTCTAAGATATCGCCGCCGACATTATCGAAAAACACATCGAACTTATCCGGACAGCTCGCCTTGATTTGACCATCCACATCGCCGGCCTTGTAGTCGATGACCGCATCAAACCCGGCCTCTTCTTTGAGCCATGCGCACTTTTCAGGACCACCCGCGATCCCAACCACGCGGCAGCCTTTAATCTTTGCAATTTGACCGGCAACCGAGCCCGTCGCGCCCGCAGCCCCGGAAATCAAAACCGTTTCGCCCGGCTTCGGCATGCCCAAATCCAATAGACCAAAATAGGCCGTGAGCCCTGTGATCCCAAGCACCGACAGCATCATCTCGGGGGGCACACCCGCTGGCAATTTCGTCAGCCCCATGGGCCCTTGATCGGGCGCTGCAACCACAAAATCCTGCCAGCCTCCGGTTGTCTGCACGATATCACCAACCTCAAAATCCGAATGTTGCGAGGCCATCACCTGCCCCACCGACCCCGCGCGCATCGGCGCTCCGATCGCCACCGGCGGCAAATAGCTCGGTCGATCCACCATCCACCCGCGCTGAGTTGGGTCAAACGACAAAAACAAATTTCTGACGAGCACTTCACCCGCTCCGGCCTCCGGAATAGGCGTTTCGGCGTACTCAAAGTTTTCTCGGGTGACCATACCCTCGGGTCGTTTTGACAACAGCCATTGACGATTAATGTTCATGCTTTCTCTCCCAATTGATCTATTTATTTAGCCCTAACGCCTCAGCTTTAGGGATCTGTTTTTAACCGATTTGAACCGCGTCGATGGATGCGCCTTGATTAACCGCCAATGGCAAGGATCGCAATCGCTGCCCTGTTGCGCGATACACCGCATTCGCAACTGCGGGTGCGATCGGCGGCAAGCCTGGTTCACCAACCCCGGTTGGTTTATCCGTGCTGTCAACAATCACGACCTCGACGCTTGGCGCTTCCGACATCCTCAAAATAGGATAGTCGTGAAAATTGCTTTCAACCACGGCACCGTTTTTGATCTCATGATGACCGTGCAAGGCCGCCGTTAAACCAAACATGATCGCGCCTTCCATTTGGGCTCGGACGATATCAGGATTCACAGCGATCCCGCAGTTCACAACGCACAACACGCGGTGCACCCGAATCTTACCCGCATCAACCGACACCTCAGCCACTTGCGCGACATCCGTTAAAAACGAGTGATGCGCCGCAAAGCCAAGGTAATGCCCGGGTGCGGGTGTCATCGCCTTCATCGCATCCCCAGCAATTCGAATGACATTCTGCAGTCTGGGATTGTTCTCAGTATTCTTAATTCGAAAGGCCACTTCATCTTCGCCGGCGGCAATTGCCAGTTCATCAATCATG
>ERZ651776.2556-NODE-2556-length-19509-cov-3.877264_pt1 | contig 19509 bp, 13 predicted proteins | sample MGYA00514761_ERZ651776 | MGnify/ENA metagenome assembly ERZ651776 | reverse complement strand
TCGAGACAATTAAACAATTTCCAAACCATCATTGTTTGTATAAAACACACGATGTTCCTGGGAATGTAGTTAATGGCCTTCCCTTCTTCAAAATTCAAGGTTAGTTGCATTCCCTCAAACAGTAGACACCTCTCACAACGCAGTTTGACGTTCACGCTCCTCGGGCGGTGAGCGTCGCACAAACGTTACCCACCCCCTGGTTACCAATAACAAGGGTCCCCCCATGCAACTTCGCCACCTCCCTTACAAAACTCAACCCAATCCCGCTGCCTTTCTGCCCCTTGCGGTTGGGTAGCGAGTAAAACCTGTCAAACAGCTTGTCGATGGCATAGTCAGGAATCGGGTCGCCCGCATTGCGTACGCTGAGCGTTACTTGTCCGTCGTTGGTGTCGCTGGCCAGCGTCACGTCTGAGTCAGCGTGCGCATGCTCAATGGCATTTTTCACCAAGTTGGCGATAGCTTGGTACATCAAGAAGTGGTCGCCCACGATGGTGAGGCCGGCGGGTTGCACTTGCACTTGCAAGCGCAGGTGGTTGCTGGCAGCGTAGTCGGTATGTGACTGCACCACCTCATTAAACAGTTGGTCCACGCTAATTTGCGCACGGGTCGTTAGGGTCTCAGCGTTTTCTACTTTGGCAAGCACCAGTAGCCGCTCTATGAGGTCGTGCAGTCGGGTGGTTTGGTCGTGAATGTTGTTTAAAAAAAGCAGTTGCTTCTCAGGGGGTAGGGGCTCACGCAAGAGTTCTGCCGCACCTTGTATGCCGGCGATGGGGGCCTTGAGCTCATGGGTGAGGCTTTGTATGTAGCCCTCTATGTACTGCTTGCCGTCTAGTGAGCGGCGCATGTCTTCTAGGGCGCTTTCCACTTCACCAATTTCGTTGTTGCCAATATGGGGGCGCGTGGCCTTTACGCCGTTACTCACGTCGGTGGCGTATTGCTGTATTTTGGCGAGCGGGCGGGTGAGGGAGCGATAGGTGAGAAAGCCTATGAGCGCAAAGATAGCGGCAACGATGGCGCCTGCAATCCAGAGGTTGTTTGAGAGGTTGGCAATGAAGGCATCTAGGTTTTTGGTGGGTTTGCCCACGGCCACCACCCCTACGATTTCTCCGGCATACATTACGGGGCGTGCGACGTACATGGTGGAGCCGTCAAAGTAGGCGGGGTCTAGGCTGCTGGTACGCGCGCCGTACTTGCCTTGCAGTGCCAGGCGTACATCACGCCATTTGGAATAGTCTTCGCCTTCATCGCGGTCGTTGTCGGAGTCAAAGATGACCGTACCTTTTTTGTTGGTGACGTATATGCGCGTATCGACTTTTGTTTTGCGCAAGGCGTAAATCTGCGCATCCAACTTGCGCCGTGAGAGCTCGCGGTAGGTGGCGGCGAGTTGGGCGGTGGAGATGCTGGCGACGCCGTTGCGATTGACATCAATGCTGGTGCGCGTAAGCATGGCGGCCATGGTCTCGGCAAAGTCAACCAACACCTCTTCTTGTGCTTCGCGGTAGCGCGGCCTGATCTCGTCTGCAGCCACGTACACAAACGCAAGCACTGCCGTACCAATGAGTCCAATGATGGTGAGGTTGAGCTGGGTGCGTATCTTCATGCGTTCACTGTGGCTCAAAGCTATAGCCCACACCCCGGTGTGTTTTGATGGGGTTGAGCGAGGCATCAACGGCCCTGATCTTTTGGCGCAGCACCTTGATGTGCGTGTCTACCGTGCGGTCAAAGCTCTCGTCTGGCGACGCCCACACCAACTGCATGAGTTGCTCTCGGCTGTAGGTGCGCGAGGGGTTTTGCATGAGCAGTAGCAACAAGCCGTACTCATACCGGCTGAGGTCTAGCAGCTGCCCGCGCAACGTGATGCGCCGCTTATCTTCATCGGCCTGAAACAGCGTGGTGCTGGGCTCGGTGGAATGGGGGGCGAAGTGAGAGGTGGTGTCACGGCGCAGTTGCAGGCGCACCCTTGCCGAGAGTACCCGCGGGCTAAAGGGCTTGGTGATGTAGTCGTCTGCGCCCAGCTCTAGGCCCAATACCTGGTCTATTTCAGAGCTCCGCGAGGTTAAGAAAACGATGGAGGCGTTGGAGATGGCGCGTATCTGCCTAAAGAGGTCAAGGCCATTGATGTCGGGTAGGCCAATGTCCAAGAGCACCATCTTGGGGGCCGAGTCACGCACGTGGCGCAGCGCCGCCTCCCCGGTAGATGCCCAGACGCATGCCACCCCCTCGCTTTCTAACGCGTAGAGCACGGCGTCCGCAATGGCCGGCTCGTCTTCGACTAAGAGTACCTGCACGACTAGATCCTAAAAAAATTCAGACTTCACATTCACTTCAAACTCTCTTCAATCAACAACGTCATCCTAACGGCACTGAATCACTTTTTGGAGTTAAAGATGCATGCCGTACACCACATGTCCTCTACGCCGTCTAGCGGCTTGTCCTCATTTCCTGCCGCCGTGGAGTCTCGCCCACGTGCGCTAAGCGTGGCGGGCGCCGACGCGGTTGTGCGCGAGGCCCTCTCGCAGATTAAAGACTGCAGCTTTAAGGCTGACTTTCTCAATAGGCGCTGGCCTTTGTTTTTGGCAGAGATGCAGTCACGAGACCAAATCTGGGTGTTTGAGACCAGCGGCTATGGGGCGGCCAAGCGCCAAGGCCTCGCGCTGGAGCGCAATGGCTATGTGCTCACCATATTGGTGCTGCCTGATGACGTCTGAGCCGCGTTACCACCCAGAGAAGCTCACACTGTGATCTTGATAAGACATAGACTAGTAATTAAATTGATAACTATAAAACAACCACTGGAGACAACCCCATGCTGAAGCGATACGTTGGGCGTGCGATGCGCGTTCTATCTATTGGCCTGAGTGCCACCCTTATGGCTAGCCTAATCGCTTGCTCCCCCCAGCCCGATGATGCGGCGAACAGCGGTGAGGCGGGTAATAGCAGCACGGCAAGCACCCCGAGCGAGGCGGTGCTGGCCGCTACTGAGGTGGCGCAGCGTGTGGTGCGTCAGGCCCCTGACCTAGATCTGGCCGACATTGGTTTAGACGCAGCGAGCCGCAAGAGTGGGGTGGGTGTGAATGGCTCAACTGCGGTGGGTGAGTTTACGGTTGCGTTTGCCTCTGACGGGTTTGCCAAAGCGTGTGCCAAGGTGCAAAGCACAGCACCCGACTTTATGGAGTTTGCGCAGCTTACGCCCACGGCGAGCCGCATAGTGATGGAGCTCAAGGATCAGCAATTTTGTATACGCAACCTTGAAAGTGGTAAGGACTACGAGCTGCAACTCATGGCGGGGGTACCGTTCGTAACGCCATCTGGGCAGAGCTTTAAAAGCCGCGAGATCATGAAGCGCAAGATCGAGGTGCGTGACCTGGGTACCGCGCTGTCCTTTGCCGACAGTGGCTTTGTGCTGGCGCGTGGGTCGAGCAAAGGGGTACCCATTTTTACAACCAACGTGAGCGAGGTTGATCTGGAGTTGGTGCGCGTGTCTGAGCGCTCTCTGGATAAGTTGATCGCTCGCAACGGTGGCGGTCTGGGTAGCCTTGACCGCTATGACCTGAACAGCTTACTGAGTAACGCGGCGGTACCTGTTTGGAAGGGCCGCTACACCCTGAACACCTCGCGCAACGTGCGCGTAGAAAAAGCGCTGCCTATAGACAAGGTGTTGGAGACCTTGCCTGAAGGCCTGTTTGTATTGGTAGCCGCCGATGCACGAGACGAGAAGGCGGTGCTACCTTCTCGCATCGCCCAAGGGAGTGAGCTCAGCTATCAGGTGACCGCGCAGTGGATTTTGAGCACCAATCTCGGTGTCTCAGCCGCCAAGTACCCCAAGGGCATGTCAGTGAGCGTGCGTGCACTCGATACCGCTATGCCCATTCGCTACGCCAAGGTCGACTTGGTGACCAAAGCCAATGATGTGGTGTTTAGCGGTGAGACCGATAAGGAGGGTGTGCTCAACTTGCCGGAGCCCGCCGTGCGGGGCAAGCGTGCCAATGCGCCGTCTCATTTGGTGGTGCGCTCTTCCAAAGACTTTTCGTTCTTGGTGCTTGATCACGCAGCGCTTGACCTCTCGTCTTTGGACACACAGGGGCGCGTGCTGAATACAGCGCTAGATGCTTACTTGTTTACAGACCGCGGTATTTACCGACCCCGCGAGACAGTGCACTTAACCGGTTTGGTGCGCAACCAGCTGGCGACAACGGCAGGAGTGCAAGCGGGTGTAGGCGCGGTCGATCTGGTGATTACCCGCCCCAATGGCAGCACGTATCAGACCTTGACGCCTACCTTGTCGCGCACAGCGTCATTTAGCGAAGATGTGCAGTTGCCTGCTGACGCACCGCGAGGTAGCTGGCGTGTGGATGTGAAAGACAAGACAGACGGCGCGACCATTGGCTATGTCGAGATAGACGTACAAGACTTTGTGCCTGAGCGCCTAAAGGTAGCGGTAACCGCCAGCGAGCGGCCTGCCACGCTGGGCGCGGCAGTCACATTTCCGGTTGTCGCCAAGTTTTTGTACGGCGCGCCCGGTAGTGACTTAGGCGTGGAGGCTGAAGCGGTTATCCGCGCCATGAGCGGCGCTGAGCTCAGGGGTAAGGGCGCCAGTGCGTATGCCTTTGGTGATGCTTTGCAGCCCTTCCGAGGCAAGAGCTTGCAAGCGTCTGGCGACGCCACCGATGACGCGGGGCGTAGCAATGTGGTTGTGCAGACCGCAGGGGTGCGGTTTGCGCGCTTAGATGGGTTTGGTGAGGCGGTGTTGCCACTGGTTGCCTCGGTTGCCATCGGCGTGCAAGAGCCGGGTGGACGCACCACCAAGGGCGAAGGTCGCCAAATGTTGTTGGCAGACAAGCCACTCATTGGCGTGCGCAGCCTCATGGGCGACTGGGTCGATACCAGCGTCTCGGCGGTTTACAACGTAAAGCTGTGGGACCGTGCGCTGAATGCCTTGCCTGTGGCGCCCTTGATGTGGCAAGTGCAAGAGATGGACTGGGACTGGTATTACGACCGTAGCGCAAACCGCTGGCGTTACCGCGACACCATTTCGCCGCGCATTGTGGCCAAAGGCCGGGTGGGCGTGAAGCAAGAGGAAACCGGTGTGGGTGAGATCAAACTACCCACCCTGTCATGGGGGCGCTATGTGGTGACCGTGTTTGATGCGGTATCCGGCACCTATAACCGCCAAACCATTTACTCGGGCTGGAGCAGCAACGCGAACGCCTCTGAGCCTGACTTCTTGGAGGTGAAAGCCCAAGGCAAAACATTTACTCCCGGCGAATCGGTCGATGTGGGCGTGACCTCACCGTTTGCTGGCTTGGCCCGCATCAGCGTGTGGACTGACAGGGAGGTGTTCGCCGAGAACGTTAGTGTGAACAAAGGTGATAACCGCTTTGCGATCAAGACGGATGCGCAATGGTTCCCGGGGGCTTATGTGGTGGTTACGGCTTTCCGCCCCACGAAGTCAGATGAAGAAAACGTCTTGAGTGCAGCGCGCTATATGCCCGTGCGTGCCATGGGGCTCATTTACCTAGAGGCAGACGCCAACCGCCGCCTCACCGTAGCGATACCTACCGAGAAAACCCTAGCGCCTCGGTTGCGTGAGACGCTGAAAATTAGGGTGCCACAGCTAGCGGGCAAGCAAGGGTACGCGGTGGTGCAGGCAGTGGATGAGGGTATTTTGCAACTCACACGATTCAAAACACCTGCGCCGCAAGACTACTTCTTTGCCAAGCGAAGCCTGAGCCCTGACTTCTTTGATGACTACGGCAAGTTGCTGCGAGGTGATGGCGCTGTGGGCGACATACGCACGGGCAGCGACCAAGCGCAGGGGAGTGCCGGTGGACAATCTCTGCCGGTGGTGCCGACCAAGTCAGTGGTGGTGTATGCCGGTGTGGTGAGTTTGGATGCCAACGGTAACGCCGATGTCCCCATTAACTTACCTGATTTCAACGGCACTTTGCGCACTATGGTCAGTGTATGGAGCGAGGACTCATTTGGCTCCGCTGCGGCCGAGTGGATTGTGCGCGACCCCGTTGTGGCTGAGATGGTGCTACCCCGCTACGTGGCACCAGGGGACACGACGGTGGCGACCTTGCTGCTAGCAAACACCACCGAGCAATCGGTGGAGATCAACACCACGCTGTCTACAACTGGCGGGCTTGACCTGCTTAGTAAGGCGCGTAGCGTGGTGACGCTCAAGGCGGGTGAGCGTCAGCAGGTGTTTGTGAAGTTGCGTGCTGAGGGCACAGGCATCGGTGGTGTCTCTGTTGATGTGCGTGCCAGTAACGGCTTTGCGCACACCAAGTCTTGGGACATTTTCTCGCGCTACGCGGGGCAGGGTACGACCTTGCGCGGCGACGTGGCGAGTATTGCACCCAATGCGGAGCAACGCGTGATGCTCAATATGTCGTCCTTGCAGCGACTCGGACGTGCGGGCGAGCTGGTCATTAACGACGAGTCGGGGTTTTCAGCGGCAGATGCGCTGCGTGAGCTCATTGCTTACCCTTGGACCTGCTCGGAGCAAACGGTTAGCAAAGCAGGCCCCACTATCCGTGCGTATCAGGTGGACCCGGCGTACGTGGATCGCATGGCTAAGCGGGTGCACCGCCAGACGGCAAAAGATTGGTTGCAAGCCAATGTGGACCGCATTGTGAGCCGCCAAGCTGCTGACGGCTCGATTGGGCTGTGGCGTGCAGAGGATGGCTTGGTTGACCCGCAGCTGTCTACCTACTTGGTTGACTTCCTCGTAACGGCGGAGCTCACGGGCTTTACGCTGCCAGCCGATAGCGTGGCAAGTGCCTATGCGTGGTCGTACAAGATTACTGAGGACTCAAACCTGTCATCGACTGAAAAGCTGTACGTGCTGTCTGAGTTGGTTAAGGCCATTTCACCGCACACCAAGCGTGCGGTGCGTCTGGCAAGGGCCTTGGCGGACCGTTCGGCTGATGGCAACCTCCTAACCTTGTCCAACCTAGCCGTTGCGCTACGCCGGTTTGGTGACAACTCACGCGCCGATGCGCTGATAGCGCGTATGAACGGCATGTACCGCAGTGAGCCGCTGATCAACACGCCCGGATATTACGACAGCGATGTGGCGCGCCAGGGGAAGTTGGCAGAGAACCTCTTCATCTTAAAAGACCCGAAAGCGCCCGAGATCTGGCAGGCGGCGGTCACAAAGATGAACAGCAATCGCCCTTGGTGGTATGCGTCTGTGCATGAGCAGGGCAGCATGCTGCGAGCCAAAGTTGCGCAGAGCAGTGCAAGCCCTGTGAGCGTGGCGGTGAAGGGGCGCACCTATACGTCGATGCTAGGGGGTATCTCTATGCCGCTGGACGCCGACACGGTGTTTGGGAGCGTTGCGAGCTTGGTTGTGCAATCGGCAACCGACCGGCCCTTGTATGCCAGCATCAGTGTGCAAGCGCCGCCAAAACCGGGTGTGTCACTGGCCGAGGTGAGTGGGGCGTTTCGGATTGCGCGCCAAATATATGACTTCGACACGGGGCGGCGCATTGACCGCTTTAGAAAAGCCAGAGTCAACGAGCGCTACGTTGTTGTCTTGCGCGGCTCAAGTGCTACGGACATGGGGCGCACCCAAGTGATGATGAAAGACCCCGTGCCTGCTGGCTTCCAGATTGAGTCGGTTATTACGCCCTACCTGCGCGAGGAGTCATTTGATTGGTTGCCCCGACTCAGCGATGTGGACGTGACAGAGATCAATGACGACGCGTTCTTTGCTGCCAACTTGTCTTACCTGCGGCGCACGGACACCATGACGGTGGCCTATGTGATCCGTGCCACCACGCCTGGGGCTTACCTCGCCACGCAAGCGGTGATGGAGGACATGTATGCGCCGGAGAGCTCGGGTAGCTCAAGTGGCCTGCCCGTAACGGTGCTTCCCTAAGCCGTGGTGATGCACATGCAACAACGCATAGCTAGCGCCCAGCAGCGTATCCGTAGCCTGTTGCAAGGTGGGCGCGGACGTTGGCTGGGGGGCATGGCGCTAGGTGGTTTGGCAACCGGCCTCCTCGCGGTGCTGCTCACCTATGCATCGCTGCCGCGCTTAGACCTCACGCGCTACGAGCAGGTGTCTACGACCGTGCATGCGCGGGACGGTGAGCTGCTCAATGTCTTCTTGTCGCAGGATCACGCCTATAGGCTAGACACACGGCTGGCGGATGTGGACCCGCGCTATGTGCAGGCACTGCTGGCACTTGAGGATCAGTGGTTTTGGTGGCACCCAGGCGTGAACCCGTTTGCCTTGGTGCGGGCGGCGGGACAGTGGGCGACAACGGGCGCGGTGGTGTCGGGTGGCTCGACCATCACCATGCAGGTGGCGCGATTACTTGAGCCTAAGTCACGAACGGTTTGGCACAAGTGGCAACAGATGGTGCGTGCGCTGGAGCTAGAGGTGCGCTACTCAAAGCGCGAGATCTTGCAGATGTACATGACCATGCTCCCCATGGGCGGCAACTTAGAGGGGCTGCGCGCGGCGAGTCTGCGTTATTGGGGCATAGAGCCACAAAACCTGTCGCTGTCTGAGGTGTCTTTGTTGTTGTCTGTGCCGCAAAGCCCAGAGGTACGCCGACCTGATCGAAAACCAGAAAACACCTTGCGCTCAATCCAATGGGTGGGACGCATGTTGGTAGATGCCGGCGTGTTCCCCGTGTCTGACTTGGACGAGCTCAATACGCTGCCGTTTGACGCGCTGCAGCCGCTGCCCAATGTGGCGTGGCATTTTGCCAAGCGTGCGGTGGAAATCCACGGCACTGACAAAGACGGCGGCGCAGTGCCATCAAGCCTTGACTACCGCCTGCAGCAAAGCGTGACGCGCAAAACCGCGCAGTTTGCAAAACGCTTGTCCGCCAGCGAAAACATATCGGTCATGGTGACCAATGGCCAAACTGGGGAAATACTCGCCTATATCGGTAGCTTAGGTCTGAACTCCGATGCGGGCTACATGGACTTGACCCGCGCGACGCGCTCACCCGGATCAACTCTGAAGCCGTTCATTTACGGCATGGCGTTTGATGATGGATTGCTGACGCCGCAAACCTTGTTGCACGACACGCCCAAAGCTTACGGCGACTATGCGCCGAGTAACTTTGATAAGGGGCACCGAGGGCCGGTGCGCGCCGGTGTTGCGCTACAAGACTCACTCAATATTCCAGCGGTAGCGGTGTTGTCAGACTTGGGCGCTGACTTGTTTTACCAAGCATGGAAAGACGCGGGCCTCACGCTGACGCTACCTAAGGGTGCAGATGCCAACCTAGGTTTGGCACTGGGTGCGGTGGGCACGCGCTTGCAAGATCTTGTACAAGCGTATGGCGCCTTTGTGAACGAGGGTAGGGTGCAGCCACTGCGCTATGAGAAAGCGGCAGCGGCGCCTGGTGGTGCGGGTCAGGCCGTGGGCCCCAGCTTGCTGACAGGCGGGAGCGCCACACAGATTACCCAGATATTGGGATCAGCCCAAGCCATTGACGGTCGGGTAACACGCGCGCACACGGCGGGGGGACTGCAGGCGTCGTTTAAGACGGGCACCAGCTATGGCTACCGTGACTCATGGGCCGTCGGCGTTAAGGGGCAATACGTGATCGGTGTCTGGGTGGGTCGGCCAGACGGCACCCCCGTGGTTGGCCATACGGGACGCGCGGTTGCGCTGCGTCTGGCAAACGATGTAGCGGATGCCTTACGCGTGGACGGTGCGCTAGCAGGTGCGCTCGCACCTTGGAGTCCAGACCCTATTTCAGAGGCGGCGCTTGAGCTAGAGCGGCCACCAGTGCGACTCATTTACCCCAGCAACGGCACCAGTGTGGTGGTGAGTGATACGCCCAACCCTAGCCGTGAGCTAGAAGTGAAGTTGTCAGGCGCAGGCGAGGGGCTACGCGTGTTCTTGAATGATGTGGCCATAGACGCATCACAACTACGCCGCGCCAGGTTGGCGATACCTGCTGATGGCACTTACGAGCTAAAGGTGTTTGATGGCGGCGTGGTGCAAGACACCGTGAGCTTCACCGTGATTAGCCGCTCACTGTGATGTACGTTGCCCAAACCTAAACGCTGTTTATTGCTCATCTCTTATTGATAGTCACCCCACCCGTTTACACCCACCCGAGGACCGCATGCACAACGACATCGAACCCAGCTTAGACCTTGATCCTGCCCCCACAAAGATCAGAGAAGAGCGCTTTTTTACCAGTGCACTAGACCACATTCGAGCCCAGCCTCTGGGGCGAGCCTTGCATTGGTATCGCTGGCAGTCGTGTCCGCTGACAGAGACCGACTACTTCATCTTCTCTTTAGGTAACCAGCTCTTTGTTGTTCTGGTGGTGGACGTGGACGGCGGTACAGGTATGAGCGGAACCTTGTCGGGTCTCACTGCATTAGCCGAGCAGGCCAAAGGCACACCGTGTTTGATGCCCATGCGCCGGGTGCGTAAAACCAACTGGAAAACCGTGGAGGGCGGATGGGGGCTAATTGATGCGCACAGTGCTAAGCGCGTTGAGCCACCGGACTTGGTCTCGGTGCAACCCATTGCCATGTCGCCTTGGGAGTTACAGGCCTATTCGAATCAGTTCTTAGCGCAGCAGCTAGAAGACCTGGGCTATGAGTTGCTACCTGAGGTGAGCCCCACGATTGCAAGGCGTGCCATTTGGTTCAGGCGTGAGCAGTATGAGCCCGAGTGGGTGGTTGCCAGACCTCAATATGGGTTTGCCAAGAGCTTATTGAACTTTGTTTCCGCGAAGCTCTGGTCTGGCGGCACCTACGAGGCCCGACTGCGCCGGGGCTACATTGCGGATGTGACGTTTAAAGACCCTGCCAATGAGAAGAAGCAGATACCGGGTAAGCAATTGCTGAGAGGGCAAACGTATAAAGCGCTGATTACGAACATTCGACAGCTGCGCTCAAACGACACCATCACACCATTTAATTAGCGCAGTGGCCTAGTAGTCCGAAGGGTCGATCTGCCCCCCTAGCTAAGATGCGGGGAGCGCTAGTAATTCATCAAAAAGATATGTATAACAACTTGGGTGCGCAAGCTCATATGGTGAGCCTGTGCGCCCATAGAGTTGAGCTCGACCTATAACAAAGTCAGCCACGGCGGCTGACTTGGAGAAAACCTGCATGAGTGAAACTGTTCGCCTTTACAAATACCGAACCCTGCTTTCTGGCAATCGGTGTGTGTCCAAGGAGCGCCTCATCAGCGAGGTCGAGGTGTCCGAGGCGACTTTTAAACGCGATATCGCCAAGCTGCGAGACCAATTTGAGGTGCCTATTGTGTTTGACCGTGACCGCGGAGGCTACGTGATTGTGGAGTCTGGCGAGATGCGGGAGTTGCCAGGAGTTTGGTTTAGCCAGCAAGAGCTCTTGGCACTTGCGACTATCCAAGAAATGATTGAGCAGCTTGAGCCAACGATGCTGGGGCCACAGCTGGAGCCTCTGGGAGTGAAGCTTAATCAGGTAATGAAAAAACAAGGCATTGAGGCTGCGGAGATGAGTCGGCGCATCAAGCTGCTGTACGTAGGTAAGAGACCCATTGACGCCAAAATATTTGAAGTGCTTTCAAGGGCGACATTTGAGCGTTGTCAGATAGAGTTTGATCACTTCAATCGCAATACGTCAGAGACGATTCGCCGGGCAGTGTCTCCCATTGAGATCGTTTTGTATCGGGGTAACTGGTATCTGAACGCGTGGTGTCACTTACGCAATGGCCTGCGGCGTTTTTCTATTGACTCCATAGAAGGCGTGACACGCTTGAGCGAGCCTGCGATGGAAGTGTCAGAAGAGGAGGTTGCCGCAGTGCTTGGCTTGGGCTACGGTATTTTCTCGGGCAACACGGTTAAGACAGCGGTGCTGCAGTTTTCAAGAGACAGGGCGCGGTGGGTGCAAAACGAGGTCTGGCACCCAGATCAGGTGGGCACACTGAAGCGCGATGGGTCTTACCGGCTAGAGGTACCGTACTCGGATGAGCGTGAGTTGTTGGGCGACCTGATGAAGTACGGGCACACCGTGGAGGTCATTGGACCAGCGAGTTTGCGCGCCTCAATAAAGCGGGCCTTCCACGCTGCATTGGGCTTATACAGCTAGCAAAAATTGATGGCCAAGACGATCTACTACCTACCCGGGCAGGGCGGGCGTTTGGACATGGGGCTGGGCCCTGCACTCAGCGCGAGAGGGTTTGACCTGACTGGACGGGAGACTCGGGGCGAGTTTAATGACCTGAGCTTCTCCGATCAGGTAGCCACTATCGTGGACGACTTACAGCAGTACTTCTGGCAGGAAGATGCTGTGGTCATTGGTAATTCATTTGGCGCGTATCTCTTCTTGCACGCGCAGTCGCACATCGCCGCATTTCCCGGCCGAGTATTGCTCTTGTCGCCAATCGTTGGTGGCTTCTCGGATGAGGCAACAGGGCGTTACTTTTCACCGCCCCAACCTGAGCATTTAAAGAAGGCGTCGGTAGCCGGGCAATTTAACGCGCCTCGGCTATGCGAGATGCATGTTGGCGAGCAAGACTGGCAAAGCCATCCACCCAGTGTGCTGGCGTTTGCCGCACCGCTGGGCATCCCCGTCACCGTGTGGCCGGGCCAAGGCCACAACCTAGAGCATGAAACAGTTGCGGGGATTTTGGATGGGTGGCTACCAGCGGTGTAACGTGACGTTGGGGAAGGCAGCTTTCAGCTCCTCGTAGCTTTTAATTACCGGGCCTTGGTCCGTCACGTCGCCATATTTACGCACTTTGTTTAGCTGACTCACCGGGATGCTTTTGGCGTTGGTCGCTGCTAGGTTGGGGTGCAGCAGCATTTCAAGCGCCAATATAAAAATAGCGAAAGCCTGGTCGGGCGTTTCCGCATCTTCGTGGCAGGCGAGCCATATACGCATTAACGCGCGGTTGCCCCCAATCAGGTTGGGTTCAAAAGGCAGTCCACTCAAGAGGCTGCTGAGAAGCGTGGTTAAAAGCTTATAGGGCTTCTCCGCATCCGTTTGTGCGGTTTCTTTTAGCATTGGGTCTCTGTCGTGCGCCACGACATGTTGATCGGTTTGCTTGACTAAAAACGCCGGGATTTCAAAGTCTTCCATCCCACCAGAGGACAGCGCGTTAATCCGATCCATGGCGTTAGTGCGTTTTGAGTGCCAGACACGTGGAGCCGAGTCGTAGCTTGCCATGTGCATCGACGTGGTAATAGAAAGAGAAGCAGAGGCGGAGACATCTTCGTAACTCGTCGCTCCCCAGCCCTTGGGGAGCATCTGCATGATTTGCTTTAGAACGGGTTGACCTGCTGCCTTTTTTTCTTCCGCACGCTCATAGATCAGTAGCAAGTTGGTGGTGTCGCTCACCAGTTGGTAGTGCACGGCTAATTTCTCGCGCGCTTTTGAGTTGGTTGACTCCCTCAGTTTGCGGGCGGCGGCGAGGGGGGTGACTGTATCGGATGCTTCGTAAGCGGGTAATTTGGTGTTACCTGAGGCGCTACCTGCCTTCCAATGCAGGCTAGGCGTCTTGGTGGACTCTTTTTTTAGTTGCGCAAAGAGGTGTATGGTTTCGCCAGGTACCGCTAGCTTCGGCGGCGTGCTCGCCCAAGTGGTTTTGCCTCCCCAGTCCACATCGAGCGCAAGGTTTTGTCCGAGGCGCAGGCGTTTGAGTAGGCGCAGTGACGCCTGCGACATGTCCTCTTTTGCGGTGAGGAGGTCACAAGCGCCGCCTGTGTAGGTGGCGAGGTCGGTTAGCAAGCTTTCACCGGGTGCGCTTCCCACGCCCAATGCAAAAACACGGTGACCGCTAGCGACAGCACTGGCGGTGATGGCATCGATTGCCCAGACGTCACCGTCGGTAATGAGCAGGACATCGCAGGCCCCGTTACCCGCACCGGTCGTGGGGATGGCGTAAGCGAGTTCTAGTGCCTCATGCATCTCCGTACCGCCCAGGTCCGCATCAATTTGGTCTATGAGTGGCCAAAGTGTTTTACGCACCATGGTCGGCGTGCAGGCGGTGAGGGTGGCGATGTGGTGGTGAGCGGTTGAGCCGAATACCGTGAGCGATATGTTGTCGGCTTCGCTTAAGTTTTCACTCAAAGCCTTCAGTGCACGACGCGCTTGTGCGATGCGTTCGCCGCCCATGGAGCCAGAACAATCGACTAATATTTTTAGGTTGAGTCCTCGAGGGTGCTCATCGATGAAGGCTGGCGTAAAAGAGAGCATGCCCATGACGCCTTTCCCGTCAGGGGCGAGGAGGCTGTGCCCCATGTCGGGGGCGAGGTCATCGATAAGCAAAACAAAGTCTCTATCAAGAGCGGCTTGTTTTGTAAGGTGTATGCGACAGTCGTCCGCTTGTTGCTCTGCTTCAATGCGGTGGGTTGGGCTGCTGATTGAGGCGCTAGCTAGGCGTCCTGTTAGCGTCATGGATAAATCAAATCCATGCTCGGCCGTGATGCTGGTGCGAGGCACTTGGTGTGGTGATAAGCCGCCGTCCAGACCCGCATCGCCATAGTTAGGCGCTATGACCGTGGGTATACGAACACGCACCTGTGTGCCGGTTTGTTGGAGGGTCTGGGCGACGCGCAGCTCAATGGCGATACGCTCGCCAGGCAACAAATTACCAATGTTTGCGGTGTACAAACCCCGTTTGGCAGTCTCAACCATAACGGGGGTGTCGCCCGACTCGATGGCCTGCTCGTAGTCTGCTGACGCTTTTGCCTTGGGTAAGACGTGTGCGGTGAGCGACTTGCCGTTGATGCTGACACCCAAGTGGGTCAGCACGGCGTCTGAGCCCAGAGGAAAGGTGTAAGTGATTTCTATTTCGTCTTCACTGTCATTGATGTAGCTCTGGCGCAAGACGCTCTGCATAACCAGGCCACTGATGGTGGCATCAACGCTGACGGACTCGAGCAAAGGCCGTTGCTTGCTATCCGACGAAATGTAAGGTGCAGCCATGGTGGGGGTGATTGCTTCAGTCATTGTGTGTCTCCTGGTTAGCGATTTTTTGTTGTTGATGGGTTTGCATAAAGGCGCGGATCAGGGCGCGCAGCGCCTCTGGCGATAGCTGTGCTTCTTGTGGGTCAATGACCACGCTGATACCTGGTGCAATGAGCACATGGCTTCTTACCGAGACAGAGCCCACCGCGGGCGGAGTAGCTGGGACAGGTGCATCATCCCCAGCCAAAACCATGCGGATACGGTCTAGAGATACGCCGGCGTCGCTCAACTCGCGAATGCGCAGCAACTGGCTTAAATGACGCTGCTCGTAGTAGGAGCCTCGTTTCTCTCCCATGGGCTTGTCTATGAGGCCCATTTGCAGGTAGTAGCGCACTGTCCGCTTGGGCAATGCTGCTAAGTTGCAGAGGTCATCAATTGACCAGCGGGTGGGTTCTTGGGTTTTAATATCCATTATTGATACAGTAATAGTGTTTTAAACAACTGTATCATAAAAGTTATAAGCATAAAAGAAATATTTACGTCTTAAGATGTTTCCTAGTGCAAACACCAAGGGGTAACCAGTGGCGCGACTCCATCCAAACCTGCATCGGCAGGCCTACGACACGTTCGGTGCCAGAGCGGAGTTGCGGGTCTTGGACATCCTTGAGCAGGGCTTAGACGGCAGTTACGACATTTTTCATGGTGTGGATTGGTCGACGATGTATAGGGGCGACCAGCGTTTCGGTGAAATCGACGTGGTGGTCGTGTCGCCAAGCGGGCATGTGTTGCTGATGGAGGTGAAGTCGGGGGAGCTAGAGCTCACAGACGGCAAGCTCTACAAGGTGTACGAAAACGGCCGTCGCACCAAGGACGTCGCCGCGCAAACGGGTGGGCAGCATTCGGCTATGTTGAGCCGACTGCCCAAAGCTGGTTTTCCGAATGTGCATGTGGGTCATTTGTTGGTGATGCCTGACTACACGGTACGCAGTGAGGTGCTGGCATTTCCCCCAGAGCGGGTGGTTGACGCGACTGAAATGGACGTGCTCTGTACGCGGGTCATCGCTACATTTACCAAGTCTCCAATCGATACAGAGGCGCACTCGAGGCTCCTTGAATTTTTCAAGAACGAGATGACTATCGAGCCCGATGTATCTGCAAGGGTAGGGTTGGTGGAGAAGACTTCACGCATGCTGGCTTCTGGTCTAGCCACTTGGGTGCCACGGATATCGCATGCGGGAGAAACCTATATCGTGAACGCCACCGCAGGGTCTGGTAAGACGCAACTCGCTCTTAAGCTGTTGAAAGATGCGGTAGCCGCCAACCAGCGTGCTTGCTACGTTTGTTTCAATCGTCCCCTAGCTGACCACATGATTAGCGTGGCGCCCCCAGCGATACAAGTGAGCACGTTTCACGAACTCGCACGAGAGCTTTACGAGCGTCAGGTGGGTGAGCCCGATTTCACGTCGAACACTATTTTTCAAGACATGCTGGCCTACTTCATCGAGCACGCAGCGGAGAGGGAGCCCTGGCTAGACCTGTTGGTGATAGATGAGTCACAAGACTTCGATGCTGCGTGGGTGTTGGCACTCGTAGACCAAGTGAGAGACAGCGGACGCATCTACGTTCTGGGAGATCAAAGCCAACAGATCTACAAGCGGGAGGCTTTCGATATACCTGACGCCGTAAAAATGGATTGCAACGATAACTTTAGAAGCCCAGTGGAGTTGGTGAATGACATCAACCGCTTCATGCTGACGCGGGAGCCTGTCGTTGCGCGCTCTGGCTGGCAGGGCGTTCCGCCCACTTATCACACCCACCCTCCAGGGGAGCGGGCGTCAATCAAGCAGATTGAAGTTTGCGTAAAAGCACTGTTAAGTGAAGGCTACAAGCCCGATCAAATTGCGCTGGTGTCATTTTCTGGTGTGAAGAATTCAAGATTACTGGCGCAAGACAGTGTGGCTGGAATTGCGCTGAAAAAACCGACAGGCGCCTACGATGCGGCGGGTAACGCACTCTGGACCGAGGGCAGCTTATTGGCGGATAGCGTCTACCGATTTAAAGGTCAAAGCGCACCCGTCGTGGTTTTCTGTGAAATTGATTTTGAAGAGTTAGACGACCGAACGAAAGCCAAGCTGTTTGTCGGTATGACAAGAGCGCAGGTGAGGCTTGAGGTCGTGGCCACCGAGGCGGCTGGAAATGGCTTACTTGGGGCGCTTTAAAAGTTAGCTAACCAGCGCAAGCGGTGATCCGCCGATATCAGCAAGCTCAAGCACGTTGAGGTCAACCTTTCCGTCTTGTTTGCTGATTCTCATAGCTTGCCTCTCAACGCATTGTTCAAAGTACTTCCGCACGTCTCGCCCGTTGGCAAAGCGGTGACCCTTGGTTGCTTTCATCTCGGCGCAGGTCTGTCTTACAACCTCTTCAGCCGCAGGTGCTAGTTTCAGTTTGTAGCTCTTGCACATACCTTGAAAAATTTCCACGAGGTCGGCAACTGCGTAGTTGTCAAACGTGATGCTCTTTTTAAAGCGAGACTCAAGGCCGGGGTTGCTGCGGATGAACTCTTGCATCAAATCTGGATAACCAGCAGCGATCACGACGAAGCGATTGCGGTGGTCCTCCATTAGCTTTAAAAGCGTGTCAACTGCCTCGAGGCCATAGTCTTCCGTCCCGCTATTGTGGTGATAAGCGGTTAGCGTGTAAGCCTCGTCAATGAAGAGTACGCCACCAAGTGCACGCTTTACAGCAGCCGCCGTCTTCGGGGCTGTCTGACCAAGATATTCTCCGACTAAGTCAGCTCTGCTAACTTCCACCACATGTCCGGAAGAAAGCAGTCCTAAAGACTTGTAAATCTTTCCAAGGATGCGGGCAACACTTGTTTTGGCAGTTCCGGGGTTGCCTGTAAATACAAGGTGAAAGGCGGGGCTTGATACAGGTAGCTTCTGCTTGCGCCGCATGTCTCTAACCTGTGCCAGAGCGATCAATGACTCTATCTCGGCCTTAACCCCCTTAAGACCAATGAGCTTGTCTAAGGGGGCTTTAGCACGGTGTAGCGCCTTGTTTTCTGATGGGGGAGGTATTGGTGGCAGGTTGGGCATTTCGGTGCCAGTGCTCGCTCCACGGGCTAAGCGCTTTCGCTTGCCCTCTGCTGACTCCTTTGCCTCCTCCAATTGCTTTTCAAGGCTTTCAACTCTTAGGTACGGGTATTCATCCCAAACCTTGCAGCTAACCATCTTGGCTCTAACTGAGTCCTCCGAAACTTCAAACTCCATGGCCATCTCATCAATTGAGCGTCCATGAGTCACCATGTTGAGAAGACGATCGGTTCGCTTCTTGTTCCAGCCGCCTTTGTCTACTTTCGCAGGCTCAGTTAACTTGTCTATCAACCCATCCGCACCACGGGCGGTTGCTGTTAGCAGCAGGCAAAGCAGGAATAGTGAAGAGTCGTCCAAGTTGACGAGCCGCATGTCAGTGATGATGAAGCGGTCAAGCACGATCACAACCGCCCAAAGCAAGCCTGCTTTGATAGCTGTCCAACAGATTAAAAAAAATAAGGTGAAACGGTTGCTGTCTATGTCGCTGCTGTTCATTGGTTTTTTTTGCGGTGTTTTTATCTGCTTTGTATGTATGTTTCTAGCGCTCAATAAGCCTAAAAACTCTGGCGTGGAAGCCAAGATCATTTAGTAAAGACAGCTCAATTTTCTGTTCGTCACGAACTGGTTCATCAGGCTTTTTTACCTCAACAAACCGAGAATAAGCTATTACGCCTGAATTTCTTTTTATCGTCCAAAAGTTTTCTTTTTAGTGCTGTACCACCTATCAAGATTGGCCTTCTAACACTACTTTAGATAAAGATTCCCTGAAGGCATTCACTAAAATATTAACGTCTTCAGCTGTTAGTTCTGATAAATTATTTTGATTTAAGGTAACGTGGCACCAAGGTGTTATTGCAAGACGTAAAAGAGTTGATTTCAGTACTCGTCCTTCTTTACGCCCCATTCTCTGAAGCCCTTTGGCTACCACTTCGGAGTTTGACGCACTTAAAGAATGTCCCGGCATCTCCAAAAAGTTTATTGTACCGTTTTTGGGGTCTAGGCTCTTCTCAGCTTGCTCAATATTAACTTCCGAAGTCAGACCTTCAAGCTGTTTAAATGTTAATTTTTTTTTTCGTAGTTGGATGGCCAACCAATAATAGACCAAATGCTCGTATTTATAAAGTTTACCGTTTGGCTTCGGTATAATGTTTTCCGACGAAAACCACAGAATACGCCTAGAGTTAATAGGTAGTGCCACAATCGGTTCTTTTTTCGAATACAGCATTCGTCGCTCTGGATCGCTATTTTCAATTGAGGCTATTAATTCGACAAACTCATCACGAGAACCAGACCAATTTCGGTTTTTTCTAATTATATTTAATAGGTTATCCATTTTCAGCACCTAACCAGTAATTCATCTCATTGTACCAAAACTTAAAAGGCTTGTTCTCCCAGTTCAAACAAAGTTCAGAAAAAGTTTCACTATCCATTTTTGCATACTCTTTCTCATATAGCTTTTTATGGAAAAGTACAGTTTGTGTTATTTTCTCTTGATATCCAACTCTTGGTGCGCCCCGACCAG